>Ga0314774_1002318_pt1 | contig 10878 bp, 17 predicted proteins | sample MetaGCBIA2018_FD_204515 | JGI IMG/M metagenome (GOLD analysis project Ga0314774, IMG submission 204515) | Cryopeg brine microbial communities from Beaufort Sea near Barrow, Alaska, United States - CBIA 2018 | ecosystem: Environmental > Aquatic > Marine > Coastal | place: USA: Alaska | collected... | reverse complement strand
ACAAATGATGATAAATATTATACTAAAAAGGAATTGAAGTATGATATAGATGATAGACCTAACATTGAGATATTGCATTGTGGAGATTGTAAAAATATATTTAAATGAGAGGATGAAATGAAATGAATAAATTAAGATGCCCTATTTGTGGAAAACCATTTGTAATATATTGTCTTGCTTCAAATCCTCCAAAGTTTGAGGGAGAGTGTATTAGTCAGTGTGGGTTCATGCTTAGATATTATAAAAGAAAAGATAGTTTTTTAGAAATTACACAAAGTGAATTGGAGGAGAAGAAATGAATGAACTTAGGATTATAGGAACGGCAGTGATATTTATTGGAATTGCCGTATGGTGGTATCAAGTGGTAATGATTTAGAAAAGGAGAGATAATGATTGAAATTTTAACAGCAATAGGATTTGGATTGGCAGTAATGGTAACATTCTTGTCAGTATGTATGGGAATCGCATTTATTTGGCAAAATATGGGAGATGATATGGTGGAAATACTAATGATGATATTTGCGACATTTTTAACATTAGTATTAGCATTTTCAATTGGCACAATAATACTACAGATAATGGAGTAACAACTTTCAAACCGATGTACTAATTTTGGGTGTAATTAAGTATAATAATACTAAGAGGTAGTTCACTACTATCGGGAATCTGCATGAGTATGTGAAAATACGACACAAATATTTTGGAACGCAGAGAGTAACTAAGTGGGATAGGGTTACAGCTTTCAAACTAACATCTAATGATGTATATACGAGGCGTTTTCGGATGTGCCTGGCTAATAAAAAACCGACGAAATTGGTTGGAATGAAAACTTAAAACTCATTTCCATTGCAGAGCAAACTGCTAAAAAACAATATGGCATCTTTATTACAATGGGAGTATCCACATTTGAAAGTTGTGGGAATGGGAGTTCGAATCTCTCAAGATGCAATTATTATGACATATGGAGAAAGGAGATAATATGAAACACTATATAACTAATTATGTATGTGAAGGAAAACATATAGCAACATCATGGTTACAAATAAACATTTTTGGAAAAGCTTTTGTTTTATGGGAAAAGAAAATAGAGGTGTAATGTTACGATTCATGGGGGTGTTATGGTTTCGATACAATTTAAACCAACAAACGGAGGATTGTATAAATGGGTTCGACTCCCATCACTTCCACCAATGTTTATTCCTCGCCAAAAACAGACTAGTAATATACCATAAGCGGTAGGCGACGTTTCTTATCTACTAATTAAAACAAGTGGCGATACCGACATCCCACCTTAAATAGGAGAGTCGAATGAACGTTGAGGGTGGTTAATACATGTTAATGGGTGTTAACTGGCAATTAAAAGGATTTGGGGATTAATTGCATAAATATGCTAATATAACTCAACGATAGAGTAATGCACTTGTAACGCATAGGCTGTAGGTTTGAATCCTACTATTAGCTCCACTAGGTGCTTGGTTTGTGTACCGTACCCAATGGAATCAACGTAATTCCTAACAAACCATTATAACGAGTATCTCCAACTTTAAATCTTATTGGATAAGAGATGGTCTCCAAAACCATTAGTAATGTGTTCGATTCATAGGGGGGGGGTATGCCAGAGTTCGGTTGTCATCGTAAATGGTAGGTAAGAATGGTGAATATTATAAAATAAGGAGAATGATATATGGGAAGAACTACACCACCTAAGAAGATACACACGAGTCCGGAAACTGCCGGTCCACAAAACATGGCAAAGGCACAACCGGAAAAGATAAAAGACCATTTGATGGAGAGGATAATACCAATGATGGAGCATGGCTTGGAACAAACAAAAGTCTATAAAGGACTTTGGACAGAGGAACAACTTAAAACCTCTATACAAGAGTATTTTGAATATTGCAGAGAGTACAGTATTAAATCAAGCAAGGCAAGTTTAAGATTATGGTTAGGCTGTGAGCATTCCACTTACTGGGATTGGGAGCATAAGCCTGAAAAGCATGGGTACAAAACGACTTTTATAAGATTAGCAAATGATATCATGGAAGCAAATATGATAAACCGTATTGAAACCTACCCAACCGGCAATATGTTCTTGCTGAAAACATCGCATGGTCATTATGAATCGTCAAGGGTTGATATTACTAGCAATGGACAGACAGTTAATTCGGCAGACGAGGTGAAAGACCTTGTGAATAAGCTAGGATTGGATAAAGAGAAATGATATGGAAACCCCTTGCCTAAGTAGGGAGTTGAAAATGGAGAGTTCCTGCCTTAGTGGAAGATTTAACATAACAGGATGGTACGGGTATATAACGAAGGGTCTGTTTAAATGCCAACCGATATGGGGGCAGCCATCCTAATTTTAACAGATGGTGAGCATCCACCAAAAGAGATGTACTGTAAAATCAGTGGCAGTCACTTTACGTAGGTGGTCATAAGCCCACTTTTTTCATTTCATATCCTCCGAGAAAAGACACTCATTAATTTGGGTGTCTTTTTGTTTGCGTGTGAGAGAAGATTTGAGCGTTATTTTATGCGAGATGGTATGTTTGTATCAGAATGCCAGTAAAAGCGATGTGAGGTGCTGAAATCGGTCTCAGAATCGATGTGGTGGGCTACTTTCAAACCCTCTACTTTCAAATCCACAATACTTTCAAAACTACTACTTTCAAACCGTCTATATAGAGGTCGGTCAGTCGGTCAGGAATTGTCAGAATCTTCTGAATTGCGTGAATTGTCTGAATATTCAGAATAGTTTGTATTGTTCGAACAATTGTGACATCTCAAAAGTGAGATAATTTGGCTGTCTCAATAATGAGAATTTGGGATTTGTCTCAAAAGTGAGAATCTCAATAATGAGAATTATGCTGCGTGTTATATGGACGTTTTAAGGCGGTAAAATAGCATTATAATACTAAGTATCCACAATTATACAAAAGTCGCTCTACGGTGCTGAAATCGGTCTCATATGGGATTTGGTGGTTGCCCTTGAACTCATATTATTGGATAGAAAATAATTAAAAATATATTTGTAATAGGGGTTGACATTATATTTGATAGGTGTATTATATAGGTAATAGATAACACAAACCAAATAAACGGAGGTAACGCCATGAGTAAATTTATTATAAGCCTACAAAGTGATTGGACTATTGCCGACTGGTATGATAGCACATTGTTGGATAAAATCAAGTTATTCATTAAATTGAGAAAAAACTAAATAAAAGTCTTGACAAGTTGAAAACTAAAATGTTATAATGAATTATAAGATAAAACAAAGAAAAAGCGGAGGTATTAAAATGATTAAAATAACAGACGGAACGACAGTCCTAGAGTATTATACATCTCCTACAGTAGTAGGTGGGGTGATAGTAGATTGTTATATAAGTGGTAAATTCTACCAGTCATATGAGTATAGTTTACAGGAGTTTGTAGATGATATCACATATAGATTAAGTAATAATTGGAAGGAAGTGGAGTAATGAAAGTATTTAAAGAAATAAGCATAACAGAGTTTAGAGCATGGGGTGGAGCAAAAGACACACAAGACAAGATAATCAACGCTAACATGGGAGAGGACTTTGACTACTGGATTGAAGAACTATTCCCGGATGGAATCGGAGAAATGGAATTAAATGACATTTTATGGGTTGAGGATGATTTAATTTGTGAAACCTTAGGGATTGAAAAGGAGGCGGAATGATGGAGATACAAGAAGCAATGGTAAAATATGATGATGTAGAAATATTCTTTTTTCATCATGAGTTTAAAAGTGGAATCGAACATGCTATGAAGTTTATGCGAGATAATAACCTAACTTGTAAAATGAAAATGTACACTAAAAACCATAGTAACTTTGGAAAGACTTGGATATTTTATAAGTCTAATTATAAGAAAGGGGAATAATAATGGAAGTAATCGGAGGTACTGTATATTGGACATTTATGAACATAGATTTTGAGAATGATTTCGACACTTTGGCAGTGGCTCAAGCCTTTTATAATAGCATGAGTTTCGCTGATAACGTAACCAGTGTAGAACTGGCAGTAAGATATTTGGAGGTGGAATAATGGAACAAATTATAATTGATTACATGAAATATTTCAGAGCGAAAGGCGTTGAGTGTGAGCGTATCGGCAATACACTATATCCGGATAATGGAGCGTGTGTTAACTTCTCTGACTTAGGTGACGGAGATATATATTATTCAATAGGTGAGAGTAAAATGCTGTGGATGAAATGGGGGGATTAACAATGGACCATATAACAACGTTAGAGCGTGAGTTATCGGCACTAGAACAGGAGTTGGAACAATTAGAGTTATCACAGTTAGCCGAGATATTTGGCGTATAGAATCTGGTGAACTCGATTGCTTTAAATGTGACTATGATAGTTACTTAGTATAATTCCAATGTAGTATATAAAAGTGAGGTGATTGTATGTTAGAGTTTGTTGGAGGCTTCATCTTTGGAATGATTAGAACTTTCCTATCCTTGAATAAAGGTTAACATAATAAATGTATATTTATGCAGTATGGTTATTCATCATGCTGTATATTTATGCATTGTATCTTTATGCACTAAAATGTATCTTTATGCACCATTGACAGTTATTGACAGATTTGACATACCCTTCCCCTATTGACATATTCTGACAGTAGCACCTTAACCCTCTCGTGCAACTCCCAAAAATTATACAATTTTCTAAAACGGCTTCTCAAAAAAATTCCGCAAAAATCTGAGAGAAATTCCATAATGGAATGTGGTAGGTGATTTGGACTGAAATAAATCGGTGATTTGGCTTATTCGGTTTCGATTAGGACATATGTGAATCTAAGATTCCTTTCTATTTTAATTATTTGGAAATTAGTACTGTGGATTTTTGGTTGGATTACTTTCCACAATTGTTCTAAAAGTTCTTGTGAGTTATAATCGTATTTTATAATATCGTTTTTAACATAGAATATTTTTAACATCTCTCTCACCTCCTTTAAATATATTATATCACAAATATTTGCAAATGTCAAGGAAAACATTACTACTTGTGGGATAAAATTAGTATAATATTGATATAGGAATGATTTGGAAACGATGATGAAAAGGAGATATTATGAGTAGTTTGAGGATAGAAACCAAAGGTGTGATTACACACATATATGTGGATGAAGGGGAATTACATTGTATTGATTATGAGTTGTCACAAAGTGTTGGCGAAATTCCAAGACTGACGGTTACGATGTATGCTGACAACATAGGACTTGATATTGATTATGCAGACATGAGTGTTATTGAAGTGGAGAAGGAGAAATAAATGCAGGATTTTAATTTGATAAAATGCAAGTACGATAAGGATATGGAATATATTGACATTTACCCGATTGGCGATTTACATGAGGGTAGCGAGGAAATGGATGAAGAAGCCTATTTGAGATGGGCGAAAGATATTAAGGGCAACCCAAACGGAGTAGCAGTAGTCGTTGGAGATATGATTGAAAATGGATTAAAGGGTAGCAAGACAAATAGTTACGATGCGAAAATGCGACCACGAGAACAGAAAGCCAATATCGTTAGAAGAATGAGAGAGATTAAAGATAAGATTATTGGAGCAGTGCAAGGTAATCATGAGTTCAGAAGTTCGTACTTGACGGATGATTGTCCGTTATATGATGCGTTAAGCAAACTGGATTTGGAAGAATGTTATCGAGATAATATGTGCTTCTTGAAAGTATCACTTGGCGAGAAAAATAAGGATAGGCAATTCAGCTATACGATAGTGTTGGCACATGGCGGTTCTGAAGCGAAAACAGATAAATTTGGATACGCCATTGATGGTATGGATGTATTTATTACTGGCCATACCCACAGTCCAAAGTCGACATTTCCAGCAAAGATTGTCATTGATAGTAAAAATGAAACTGTTAGTATGAAAGGGTATACCCACATCGTTGTGCCGAGTTTTCAGAGGTTAGGTGGATACGCACTGAAAGGTATGTACCTACCACAAGATGGTAGCAAATATCCAATAATTAGAGTTAGTGGAATTAAAAAAGAAGTCACCGTAAGGTGGGTATAAGGAGAAGATATGAAATATAGAAAGAAACCGGTTGTAATAGAAGCAGTACAGTTTTTGGATACAACGGAATCAATTGAAGGATTGGCAAATTTTATCGACCACACAGTAAGAATAGGATATGCAACAAAACCACCAACAATCAGTATATGCACACTTGAAGGAGTTATGGAAGCCAATGAAGGAGATTTCATTATTAAAGGTGTAAATGGCGAATTCTACGCTTGCAAACCTGATATATTCGATAAAACATATGAGATGGTAGATGACGAACCTGACATTTGTGAAAAATGTATAGAAAATAAATGGCATGAAGAAAATGGACATTGTGAACATTGTAAATTGGATATACTAGATAAAACATGGGAGATAGGCAGGAGTAAATAAAATGGTAACGGCAAAAAACAGAGGTAATGATATCGAATTTGATGGCAATGTATGGGTTTATTCAGATACCAAAGAAACTGTTCCCGATAATCATAAAGATAGACATTGCGGACATTGTGGTAAAAATTATACAAAAGAAGGACATGATAATTGTTTGGGAACACTACAAGGCTTGATGAATGCCTGTTGTGGACATGGAGATATAGAAGAAGCGTATGTTCAGTTTTGGGATGGCTCATGTATTCGTGGGGAAGATGCAAAAATCATACAAGATATATTAAAAAAACATGAAGTAGATATTACCGATGAAGATTATCAGAATCATATGAGATTAATACAAATATTTATGGAAACTGATAAAACATGTGAAACGGCTAAGGAGGTATAAAGATGGCTTATGAAAAGAAAGTCTTTGTGATTATTGGAAACGAGTTCACATTGGAAGAAGTTAAGCAAGAAATTAAAGAAGAAGAATATGATTTTGTATTTCACTTTGGTGGAGATATTGAATTAATAGATGAATGCGATGAAGTGTGGACTTGGGGTGAAGTTGAGGATATGGCACTTTATAAAATATGTAAGGAATATGGTACTGATATATGGGCAATGAATTAATGGAGTTAACAGAAGTCGAGAAATACACTAATATTGTAATCCCAAATTTGGAGGATAAGTTGGGTGACTCACAGGTAAGTGCAGAAGATAAACTAGAGTTATATAATCTGTATGTTGAGTTGCTCAAACTGACTGCTCCGTTCAACTTCATAAGTTACAATAAGTATTTAGAACTTGACGAGGACCATAACTCACCAATAAAAGCATTTTATTATCATAGAAAAGATTCTCTTAAAGAGATGTTTGATGCCTTTAATGATATGGAAATAAAAGATAAATATGACTTACTTTTAATTTCACTCCCCCCACGTGTGGGAAAAGAGCAATCTTTGACATCCGGAATTTTAACACCAAATGGGTGGAAAACTATGGGAGATATGAAGCTTGGAAATAAAGTAATAGGGTATGATGGTAAACCTTGTAATGTAACTGGTGTATATCCACAAGGAATTAAAGATATATATGAGGTCATCTTTGATGATGGAACAAGTGTTGAATGTGGACTAGACCATTTATGGACAGTACAAACTAGAGATGACCGAACAGGAAATTCTGAACGTACTGTTACAACAAGTCAAATGATGAAAAATTTATATGTTGAAAATAAAACTAGAAAAAATTATAGCATACAATATGTTAAACCTGTAGAATTTTCAAATAAATTAAAATCTGATGATTTACACCCATATTTAATAGGAGCATTGCTTGGAGATGGCGGTCTTTCTAGGAAGTCAGCTACTATTTTAACCAGTATAGATAATGATTTATTGGACAGAATATCAGGTATTTTACCTATCAATGATGAATTAAGTAAAATGGGGGATACAATAAGTTATAGAATTGTAAAAAAGAACCGTAAATTAAGAAATAAATATGGATATGCAATGTATCCTTGCACTCTTAATAAAATAAGAGAGTATAAACTTAATGGAACTCATTCACACACAAAATTTATTCCAACTAAGTATTTGTATTCTAGTTACGAGAATAGATTAGAATTATTAAAAGGATTGATGGATACAGACGGTTACACTGGTGACGGAAATACTTATTGCGAATACACAACTGTTTCAGAAGCGTTATCAAACGATGTTGTTGAATTGATTAGGTCATTGGGTGGAAGATGTACTATTGGAACAAAAATTGGAAGTTATAAAAAAGATGGTAAAAAAATAAACTGTAAAAAAGTATATAGAATCACATTTAATATTGAAGTTAATCCTTTTTATATAGAGCGTAAACGAATTAGATTTTCACCAAGAGCAACTAGAAATGTCAAATATATTTGCAATATAAAAAAAGTAGGAAAATCAGAATGTCAATGTATTATGGTAGATAGTCCAAAACATTTATATGTTACAGATGGATATAATTTAACACATAATACTACTACTGGTATTAGGTTCTTATCTTGGATTATAGGTAAGTATGGAGATGAAACACAACTCGCTGTATCGTATTCAGACAGTATTACCACATCATTTTACATCGGTGTTATGGAGATTGTTCAGAACCAAAGATTTAAAGAGATGTTTCCCGAAGCACCATTAATTACTCAAAACGCAAAGCGAGAAGAAATATGGTTAAAGGTTGCTAAGAGATATCCGTCAATTACGTTTGCTCCTATTGGAGGCTCGATAACTGGTAGGTGCGAGAGTAGTAAATATCTGTATTGTGATGATTTGGTTAGTGGTATTGAAGAAGCACTGTCGGTAACTAGATTGGATAAGTTATGGCAGATGTATACTGTGAATTGTAAGCAGAGAAAGAAAGATGGATGTAAGGAAATCCATCTGTCCACGAAATGGAGCGTTCACGATGTAATAGATAAACTTGGAACTCAAAATATCAATAACCCTAGATGTAAAATAATAAATATGTCTTGTTATGATGAGAATGAAGAAAGTCAGTTTGATTTTCCTGGAGGATTTAGCACTGGATATTATAACGAAATGCAAAGCACTATGGACAAAGCGAGTTTTGATGCACTGTTTAGACAAGAACCAATAGAAAGAGAAGGGTTGTTATATCACGAAGAAGATTTACAGTATTACTTCACATTACCGGAAGGAGAGCCTGATACCATTGTCGCTGTTTGTGACAGTAAGAATTTAGGTAAGGATTTCGTTTCTTCTCCAATCGGGTATGTTTATGGTGACAAAGTTTTCGTAGAGGATGTTGTATATAATAGTGGATTACCGGAAGTCACACAGCCATTACTCGCTAATATGTGGTTTAAACACAAGGTAGTGAGAGGTGACATCGAGTTAAACAATGGTGGGAACTACTATGCTACAATGGTTAATCAGTTAATCCATGATATGGGTGGTAAGACCAGTTTAAGAATGTTCTTCACTGGCTCAAATAAGAAAACAAAGATAATAACTTATTCAGATTATGTTGTTAAGAATTTCGTATTTAAAGACCCAAGTACATACTCACCGAATAGTGAATATGCCAAGTTTATGAAAGATTTGTTCAAATGGACACAAATGGGGAGTAACGCACATGATGATGCTCCGGATTCGATAGCCATGTTAGGTCAGCTTGTGCAAGAGTTAACTGGTATGGCAATTAAATTTTTAGACCGTAGAAAGTTAGGTATCTAACACACATGTATAAGGAGAAACATAAATGATAATCAAAGGAAGAAGAAAAATCAATACTGAATACAATTCAGAAGATTTAATGGACTTGGGTAATTTGGCGAGGATAATCAATGTGAGTATGCAAACTCATAAACTGAACAAAGCAGATATAGAATACTTGATAAATTATAGTCAAGGTGTACAGCCAATCTTGGATAAAACAAAGATAGTGCGAGAGGAAATAAACAATACACTTGTTATAAATCATGCTCAAATGGTAACACGAACTATTATGGGTTATTTTCTTGGAACACCAATCCAGTATATTCAGAATGGTGCAAGTGTTAATAAAGATGAAATAGATATGTTGAATAGATATGTCGCTTATGAGGATAAGGCATCCGTTGACAAAGAACTTGCTGAATATCAAAGTATTTGTGGAACGGCATATAGAATCATATATACTGATGGCATATACGCAGATGAAGTTCCTTTTGAGGATAAGGCTTTAGAACCACAATCAACATTTGTGGTTTATGAAAATAGCATATCTGAAAAACCGGTGCTTGGTGTCACATATCATAATATATACAATAACAGTAACTTGCCGATTGGTGTTAGACTGTATGCGTATACTGATTATGGAGTTTACACAATCGAAACGAATAGTGTAGATGGATATGTAAGTTCAGATTCAGAAATCGTAAAATGGGAGCCATATGATGTTGGTGGAATACCAATTATAGAATATCCTAACAATATTTGGAGATTAGGTGATTGGGAATTATGTCTTGGACTTATGGATGCCATTAATAGTATGCAGAGTAGCAGACTTGATGATGTAGACCAAATAATTCAGTCACTGTTAGTATTTGTAAATGCAGAGATAGATGAAACTGAATATGATTCAATGAGAAAAAAGGGTATCATATCACTTAAAAATATGACTGGTAATCAAAGTAGTGTGGATACGATAAATACACCACTCGACCAAAATGGTATAAATTTGTTATCAGAAGAATTAGAAGCATTATTATATGCATTAATTGGTATTCCGGATAGAAACAATCGCTCCGGAGGTGGTGGAGATACAGGACAAGCAGTCGAGTTAAGAGATGGATGGGCAGACTTAGAAATCCTTGCTAGAAACAAAGAACTTACTTTCAAAAAGTCAGAGAAACTGGCATTAAGAATCATATTGAATATCCTTAAAAACAAA
>Ga0314774_1002317_pt1 | contig 10878 bp, 8 predicted proteins | sample MetaGCBIA2018_FD_204515 | JGI IMG/M metagenome (GOLD analysis project Ga0314774, IMG submission 204515) | Cryopeg brine microbial communities from Beaufort Sea near Barrow, Alaska, United States - CBIA 2018 | ecosystem: Environmental > Aquatic > Marine > Coastal | place: USA: Alaska | collected... | reverse complement strand
GATCGATAATACCTGCTTTTAGCATATCGACAAAAGTGTTGGTTTTGGCATCGTAACCAAAGTTGGTTTTGCCTTCCATTACTTTATTGATCACTACTGCACCTTCACCACCTGCGTTTTCAACAATGATGCGCAAGGGAGCTTCAATAGCGCGGTTTACAATTTGAATTCCGGTTGCTTCATCGGCATTTTCCGATTTAAGGTTTATAAGTACCTCTTTTGCGCGTACCAATGCAACTCCACCTCCGGCGACAATTCCTTCTTCAATTGCGGCACGGGTAGCGTTAAGCGCATCGTCCACACGGTCTTTTTTCTCTTTCATTTCAACTTCTGAAGCAGCACCTACATAAAGTACAGCAACACCACCGGCCAATTTAGCCAATCGTTCCTGAAGTTTTTCCTTGTCGTAATCAGATGTGGTAGTCTCGATTTGAGCTTTGATCTGGCTTACGCGTTCTTTGATGACAGCATTGTCACCGGCTCCGTTTACAACTGTTGTATTGTCTTTATCAATAGCTATTTTTTCAGCAGAACCTAATTGTTCAAGAGTGGCATTTTCCAAAGAAAAACCTCTTTCTTCAGAAATTACGGTTCCACCGGTCAAGATGGCAATATCCTCCAACATCGCTTTTCTTCTGTCTCCAAAACCCGGAGCTTTTACAGCGGCGATCTTAAGGGAACCACGAAGTTTGTTCACTACCAAAGTTGCAAGAGCCTCCCCGTCAACATCCTCTGCAATGATCAATAATGGTTTTCCTGATTGCGCAACCGGTTCCAAAATAGGAAGAAGATCTTTCATAGAAGAGATCTTCTTGTCATATAGCAATATATATGGATCCTCAAGGGTTGTGGTCATTTTTTCGCTGTTGGTCACAAAATACGGAGATAAATATCCTCGGTCAAATTGCATTCCTTCAACTACATCCACGTGAGTATCGGTTCCTTTAGCTTCTTCAACAGTGATCACACCGTCTTTTCCAACCTTTTGAAAAGCCTGGGCAATTAATTCTCCAATATGATCGTCGTTATTGGCAGAAATTGAAGCGACTTGTTTTATTTTTTCTGAAGAATTACCAATTTCCTTGGTTTGTTTGGCCAAATCCCCGGTGATGGCTAAAACGGCTTTGTCTATTCCGCGTTTCAAATCCATTGGATTGGCTCCTGCGGCTACGTTTTTCAAGCCTTCTTTTACGATAGACTGTGCAAGTACTGTAGCGGTTGTTGTACCATCTCCTGCAAGATCATTGGTTTTGGAAGCTACTTCCTTTACCATTTGAGCTCCCATATTTTCCAATGGGTCATCCAGTTCAATTTCTTTTGCAACGGTTACCCCATCTTTGGTCACGATTGGCGCACCAAATGATTTACTGATAATTACATTGCGTCCTTTTGGGCCCAAGGTTACTTTTACTGCATTTGCCAATGCATCTACCCCGCGTTTGATCCCATCACGGGCTTCAATATTATATTTAATATCTTTTGCCATTTTGTAAATTTTTTTGTCGTCCTGTCCCAATCCTTTGGGATAATTCAGAACTTGTTTGTTATTTTAAAATTATAATAGGTGAAATTACCAACCCGTAAAGTGAATACTGGGTTAGTACTTTAATAGGTGTATTTTATACAATGGCAAGAATATCATCTTCCCGCATGATCAAATAATCCTTTCCTTCCAATTTTAGTTCGGTACCGGTATATTTACCATAAAGTACTTCATCACCAATTTTCACGGTCATTTCGTGTTTTTTGGTTCCTTTTCCAACCGCAACTACTTTTCCTTTTTGTGGTTTTTCTTTAGCTGTTTCAGGGATATAAATTCCGGAAGCAGTTTTTGTCTCGGCGGCAGCAGGTTCGATGAGAACTCTGTCTGAAAGAGGTTTAATGTTTAAAGCCATTTGTATATTTTGTTTTAGTTAATGAATTTAATATGTACGATGCAATAATGGACTAAAATTATGCCAGTAGCATAATACTGACAATGATAAACAAAAAATGCCAGCTTGTCATAAGCTGGCATTTGTATATTGATAAAAAGTGATTTTATTGCTGGTCCTGAGTTTCAGGTTGAGTTTGAATAGGAGTTTGTGTCGCTTCAGGAACAGTGTTCTCAATTGATGGATCGCTGTTTATTACCCTTGATTCTGCAGTGGCACCACTACCCATAATGGTAATGTTTGATAATAAGATCAATGCCAACATTATAGTTGCAAGTGTCCAGGTGCTTTTATCAAGGAAATCGGTGGTTTTTTGAACCCCACCAAGTTGTTGGCCACCGCCACCTCCAAATGAGGAAGAAAGTCCGCCGCCTTTAGGATTTTGAACCATAATTACTATTACGAGTAAAAATGCTACGATTATTATCAATGCTAAAAAAATAGTGAAAGTGCTCATTCTTGTCCTGTGTTATTTTCTTGTAATTTCTTTATTGCCCTAATTTGGTCTGCAAAGAAACCACTTTTTTCGGGATTTTTCAAAATTAATATTTTGTAAGCCTGAAGGGCTTTTTTATAATTTTTTTGTTCCAGATAAACCCTGGCCAATGTCTCTGTCATCAGGCCTTCCGGTGGAAGGCTTCGCTCCGGTGCAAGATTGGTTGTAGTCGATGATTTGTTGGGTTTTAACTTAGGGCTTTTTGAGATAAAATCGTCTATAAGCTCAGATTTCCGCAATTTGGAATCCATAGTTTTTTTTGAACCTTCTGAAATGCGGTCTCTAGGTTTGGTTTTTGTAAGGCTCAACCATTCAGAAAATGAATGTGCTTCGGAAGCATTAAAATTTAAAGGGCTTCCCATATCCGGGATTTCTTCTGAAGCGTTTTTTTCTGAAACTTCTATTTCTTCTGAAGGTTTTGGAAGTTGTCGTTCAAACAGATCGGGATCCAAAACCTGGACCGATTCAGTAATCTTCATGTTAATGGCATCGTTTATTGAGATGATTTTTCTGCCAAATACTTCCTGAGGTTCAAAAACAATGATATTCCTTAGATTGTCCTCCTGTCTTTTAATTTGAAGGGCAACCTTGTCCTGGCTAAAATCTGCTGAGGAAATAAAATCGAAAAGCACGCTTCTGTCTAAAGTAAAGGCAGCGGTTTTCTTTAATGCCAGGTTGTATTTAAAGCTATCCTGATTATAAAGCCCCTTTAAATAAATGGCCCGTGCAGCCTGAAAATATGGATATTCTGTCAAAAGGTTCTCCAACTCTATGGTTTCCTGAGTTCCCACAGAAGCCGAATTTTCAAATAAGTAGGTCAGTTCTGTTGAGTTCATTACCAGTTTGTAAGTGAAGCATTAAAGATATCCTGAGTTATCCTGGAAAAAATTTCATCCAAAGAGGTTTCCAAAGTTGCTCCTACAAGTTGAGAGTTGGCCGGATAATCATAATAAAAAGAAAAACGTTTTTCAAAATCTTTTTCCGGATCCAGGGTGTTATAATATCGCACATTTACCGCAATGGTGAGTCGGTTTTGCGCGGCGGTGTTTTGTGCGGTTGCCGACATTGGGGCTACGTAATAATCTATAATTTCCCCTTCGTAAATTAAATCTCCTCCGGAATTTGTAAGGCTTAAATTTGTTTGATTCTGGATCAGGTCTTCAAGTTCCAGGGTAAAAGTCCGGTCAATTCCGGGCTCAACGATATCGGCTGTATTTTGAAAGTAGTTCACCTGGAATGTTTTGGCTGCACCGGTATCGGCTCCCGTGAAGGAATATATTCCACAGCCCTGAAGTGTAAGTAGGAACGTGGAGAGGATAAAAAGTTTGATTTTTTTCATGAAGTATGTTTGGGGTTATAGAAATATTGGTCTATAAATCGTATTGTTTAATTTTTCGGTAAAGGGTGCGTTCACTTATTCCCAGTTTTTCTGCTGCTGATTTGCGTTTTCCACTATGACGTTCCAGGGATTTTTTAATGAGTTCAAGTTCTTTGCTTTGAAGTGAAAGCGTTTCCTCCTCTTCAATTTCTTCGGCAAAATAATATTTATCTTCCAGATCCTCGGCTTTGTTTTGTGAAATTCGAAGTACTTCCCTGTTTTTCTCGTCAAGCTCATCCATATCAATATCCTTTTCCTCTTCCTCGTCCCCGTATATTTTATCTATCAGGTCTTCGTGTTCTTCCTGGACTTTTTGATGGTTTCCGCTCTCCATCAGTTCCAGGGTCAACTTTTTTAAATCGTTAAGGTCTCTTTTCATATCGAAAAGTACCTTGTAAAGAATTTCCCGTTCATCGCTAAAATCCCCTTGCTTTTTTTTATCAGCAATTACTGCAGGGAGATTGCTTCCTATGTCGGGAAGATATGTTTTTAGGATCTTGCCGTTTATGGTTCGTTCCTGTTCCAGCACCGAAATTTGTTCGGCTATATTTCGCAACTGCCTGATATTTCCGCCCCATTTGTATTTCTGAAGCAATTCCACGGCATCTTCCTCCAGCCTGATGGTGGGCATTTTATATTTAAGGGCAAAATCTGCCGCAAATTTCCTGAACAATAAATGCATATCGTCTTTGCGATCCCTAAGTGGCGGTAAATTAATCTCAATGGTGCTTAAACGATAGTAAAGGTCTTCCCGGAATTTTTCCTTTTTTATCGCATCGAACATATTTAAATTGGTTGCGGCTACAATGCGCACATCGGTAATTTGAACCTTTGAAGACCCAACCTTAATAAATTCGCCATTTTCCAAAACCCTTAACAATCTAACCTGGGTGGTAAGCGGCAATTCCCCTACTTCATCCAGGAAGATGGTTCCTCCATCAGCTACTTCAAAATAACCGTTTCTTGTTTGTGATGCGCCTGTAAACGAGCCTTTTTCATGCCCAAACAATTCACTGTCTATGGTTCCTTCTGGAATAGCGCCACAGTTCACGGCAATATATTTTCCGTGTTTTCTGTGTGAAAGCGCATGTATGATTTTAGGGATACTTTCTTTTCCTACCCCGCTTTCCCCGGTCACCAAAACAGAAATATCTGTGGGTGCCACCTGGATGGCTTTTTCGACTGCACGATTTAGTTTTGGATCGTTCCCAATAATTTCAAATCGTTGTTTTGTAGCCTGAATTGATTCCATAAGTTAATAATGAATATTTAATATTTTATAATGAATAATGATTCGTAAATTTTGAATCTCATTCTTGTTTTTTTTACTTCGGTTTTCGGTCTGTTTTCTAACCTCGTACTTCTACCTTATTTAATTATTCCCGCTAGCTCCCACAGCTTTTCCAATAAGAGTTCCGCTGGTACAATCGGTAATTTTAACATTCACAAAATCCCCGATCTTGTAATTTTCCTTCGGAAAGACAGCGACAGAATTATAGGTGGTTCTGCCGCTCCATTGCTGATCAGATTTTTTTGATTTTCTTTCTATTAACACCTCGACAGTTTTTCCGATGTATTGCTGGGTTTTGTACAGGGCATGTTCCCTTTGCAATTTGACGATTTCGGTTAGTCTTCGCTGTTTGACCTCTTCGGGAACATCATCTTCATATTTCTTGGCACCCAGGGTCCCGGGTCTTTCCGAATAAGAGAACATATATCCAAAATCATATTTCACATACTCCATAAGGGATAATGTATCCTTATGATCTTCTTCGGTCTCCCCGCAAAATCCTGTGATCATATCCTGAGAAATCGCACAATCTGGGATGATCTTTTTAATATTATCTATCAATTCAAAATATTCCTCACGGGTGTGCAGGCGGTTCATTCTCTTTAAAACCGAATTGCTTCCGCTTTGTACCGGCAGATGGATGTGTTTACAAATATTTGTATGGGTAGCCATCATTTCAATTACATCCAGAGTCATATCTTGTGGATTGGAAGTAGAAAAACGAACCCGCATTTTAGGATGAGCTTCAGAAACCAATTTTAATAAGCCTGCAAAATTAGTGGCAGTTGCCTTTTCTATTTCTGAAGCATTTTTGAAATCTTTTTTAAGTCCGCCGCCAAACCATAAATAACTATCCACGTTTTGTCCAAGCAATGTGATTTCCTTAAATCCTTTTTCTTCCAGATCGTTCACTTCTTCCAGGATACTTTGAAAATCCCGGCTGCGTTCGCGACCGCGGGTAAAAGGTACCACGCAAAAGGTGCACATATTATCGCAGCCCCGGGTGATGGAAACAAAGGCTGAAACCCCGTTGCTTTGCAATCGCACCGGAGAGATATCACCATAAGTTTCATCTTTGGAAAGGATTACATTAACCGCATTTCTGCCTTCTTCCACTTCTTTTATTAAATTGGGCAAATCTTTATAAGCATCGGGACCTACAACCAGGTCCACTATTTTTTCCTCCTCCAGGAATTTGCTTTTCAGGCGTTCGGCCATACAACCTAAAACCCCCACTTTCATTTTTGGGTTGATCCTTTTTACCGCGTTGTATTTTTCCAATCTCTTGCGGATGGTTTGTTCGGCCTTGTCGCGAATGGAACAGGTATTTACCAAAACCAGATCAGCATCTTCCAGGTTCTGGGTGGTGTTAAATCCTTCCTTTTCAAGTATGGAAGCCACAATTTCGCTGTCGCTAAAGTTCATCTGGCAACCGTAACTTTCAATAAAAAGTTTCCTGCTATTTTCAGCCTTAGGTTCCTGTATAAGTGTATTTCCCTGTGATTTTTCGTCTATGATCTTCTCCATAATTCCTTCTGTACCTTTTAGGTAAATTAGCTTGCAAAGATAGGATTAAGTTAAATTATGACAAAGTGACAGCATAAAAAATTCAAGCTTTTTTTTGTTGAGTTAAATGGAATTTTACGTTATTGTACGGCATATTTAAAAATTGCTCTACTTTTGCAGCAAGAAAAAAAAGATTTATGGCAAAGAATTTAGTGATCGTGGAGTCTCCGGCAAAGGCCAAAACCATCGAGAAATTTTTAGGGAAAGACTATACGGTAATGTCCAGTTTTGGGCACATTGCTGACTTGCCCACCAAGGAATTGGGAGTTGATACCGAAGGGGATTTTAAACCTAAATATATCGTCTCGAAAGATAAAGAGGACGTGGTGAAAAAGCTGAAGCGCGTAGCTAAGGATGCCGAAATGGTATGGCTGGCAAGTGATGAAGACCGGGAGGGAGAGGCCATTGCCTGGCATCTTTCAGAAGAACTTCATTTGACTAAAGATAGGACCAAACGTATCGTTTTTCACGAGATCACAAAATCTGCAATCCTAAAGGCTATAGACAATCCGCGGGATATAAATTATAATTTAGTGAACGCGCAGCAGGCGCGAAGGGTTTTGGACAGACTGGTGGGATACGAGCTATCGCCTATTTTATGGCGAAAAGTAAAAGGAGGCCTCTCTGCCGGCAGGGTACAATCAGTTTCGGTAAGGTTGATCGTGGAACGCGAACGGGAAATAAACGATTTTAATTCTGAAGCTTCCTATAGAATAGATGCCGAATTCACCAATGAGGACGGAAAATCGTTCAAAGCGAAGCTTCCTAAGAATTTCAACACAAAAGGAGAGGCAGAAAAATTTCTTCAGAAAAATATTCAGGCAAAATTTAAAGTTGCAGATATAACTAACAAACCTGCAAAAAAATCGCCTGCACCACCATTTACAACATCTACATTACAGCAGGAAGCCTCCAGGAAATTGTATTTTTCGGTAAGTAAGACAATGGCAATGGCGCAACGCCTTTATGAGGCGGGGCATATAACTTATATGAGAACCGATAGCGTTAATCTGTCGGAAGATGCCAGAAAGGGAGCAAAAGAAGAGATTTTAAAAGCCTATGGCAATAAATACTCAAAATCAAGGCAGTTTACCGGAAAGTCAAAAGGAGCGCAGGAAGCTCACGAAGCCATTCGGCCAACGCATTTTGAAAATCATACAGTAAAGGCTGATCGCGATGAGCAGCGTTTATATGATTTGATATGGAAGCGTTCCATCGCGTCTCAAATGAGTGAAGCTAACCTGGAGCGAACCAATGTTAAGATTTCAGCGGACAAGCATCAAGAAAATTTTACAGCCTCCGGTGAGGTACTTATATTTGACGGATTCCTGAAGGTTTATTTGGAAGGAAGTGACGAGGAAGATGAAGAACAGGAAGGAATGTTGCCTGCCTTAAAAGTAAATGAACCTCTTGTTAACAATTACATAAACGCAACCGAAAGATTTACAAGGCCGCCTTACAGATATACCGAAGCTTCTTTGGTAAAAAAACTGGAAGAACTTGGAATAGGCCGTCCATCAACTTTTGCCCCTACTATTTCTACTATTCAAAACAGGAATTATGTAGAAAAAGGTTCGGTTGATGGAACTGAGCGCAATTATTCACAACTTGTTTTAAAGAATGATAAACTCACTGAAAAACAACTCACCGAAATGGTGGGAAGTGATAAAGGAAAATTAGTGCCCACTGCAGTAGGAACCGTGGTAAACGATTTCCTTGTCAATCATTTCTCCAATATTCTTGATTATAATTTCACGGCCAAAGTCGAACAAAGTTTTGATGATATCGCTGGAGGATATGAAGAATGGACCAAAATGATGCGGGATTTTTATTCCGAATTTCACCCTCAGGTTTTATACGTTGCGGAAAATGCCGAAAGGGAAGTGGGAGAACGCATTTTAGGGAAAGATCCGCAAACCGGGAAACCTGTAAGCGTGCGTTTGGGAAAATTTGGACCAATGGTGCAGATAGGTTCTGTGGAAGATGAAGAAAAGCCTCGTTTTGCAGGTTTGAGCCCTGATCAATCCCTTGAAACCATCACTTATGAAGAGGCGATGAATTTATTTCAGCTTCCTAAGGAAATTGGCGAATATAAAGGAGAAAAAGTTGAGGTTAATAATGGTCGGTTCGGCCCTTATGTTCGTTACGGCAGTAAATATGTCTCTTTGGATAAAGGTGAAGATCCACTTAGCGTAGAATTTGAACGTGCTTTGGAACTTATTGAAGCAAAAGAGAAAGCCGATGCCCCAATTTATGAATATAAAGGGATGCCGGTTCAAAAAGGCGTAGGTAGATTTGGTCCCTTTTTAAAGTGGAACAGCTTGTTTATCAACGTAAACAAAAAATACGATTTCGACAATCTAAGCGCTGGGGACATTGAGGAATTAATTGACGATAAGATACAAAAGGAGATAGATAAAGTAATTCACAATTGGGAAGATGAAGGCATTCGTGTTGAAAAAGCACGCTGGGGCCGTTTTAATATTCTCAAGGGGAAAACAAAAATCGAGTTGCCAAAAACCGTTGATGCAGAGAAGTTGAGTTTAGAAGAAGTGAAAGCAATTATAGAAAAGAAGAAACCAGCTAAAAAGAAGCCGGCAGCTAAAAAGAAGCCAGTGGCCAAAAAATCACCGAAAGCAAAAAAACCCGCGGCAAAGAAGACTCCAGTTAAAAAAACTACTCCTAAAAAGAAGTAATTGATGGATTTTCAATTTTTAAGCCCCGTCAATGCGGTGTTAATCGAAGAAATTTCGTTTCAGGGTAAACATACCCTGGGAAGTCAGGTTAAAATTCACACAGAAAATTCCGGAATTCCGGATCTTGAAAATATTGAGATAGCGATTGTTGGGGTAACGGAAAATCGCCTAAATCATGATCAGGATGACGATTTTTTAAATTTCAATAGTATCAGGAGGTCCTTTTACAGTCTTTTTCCCGGAAATTGGAATTTAAAGCTTGCCGATTTGGGTGATATCCAAAAAGGAGAAACCGTAGAAGACACCTATTTTGCATTGCAAACATTGGTTTCTGCCTTATTAAAAAAAAGGATCATCCCTGTTATTCTTGGCGGAAGCCAGGATTTGATGTATGCGCAATATCGTGCCTACGACCGGTTGGAACAAATGGTGAACCTGGTTAATGTAGACAGCCGATTCGATTTGGGAGATGCAGAAGAACCAATCAGCAATAGGTCTTACGTGGGTAAAATGGTTGTGAACAAACCTTATAATTTATTCAACTATTCCAGTTTGGGGTACCAGACATATTTCAATTCACAGGAAGAAATAAAATTGATGGAACGCCTGTTTTTTGATGCATACAGGTTAGGTGAAGTCAGTAGTAATATCAGTTTAATAGAACCTGTAATGCGCAATGCCAATTTGGTAGGACTGGATTTGGGAAGCATAACTTCTGCCGCAATTGGTGGAACCAACCACATTTCGCCTAATGGTTTTGATGGAAAGGAAATTTGCGCCCTGGCACGTTATGCAGGGATAAGCGATAAAGTTTCCTCTTTTGGGATCTATGAATATACTTCAGACTATCCCAAAGCCGGAAATATGCTGATAGCTCAAATGATGTGGTATTTTATTGAGGGGGTGAATTACCGGACAAATGAAAATACTATTTCAGCTAAAAGAGAATTTATAAAATATCAGGTCCCCATAGACGATGATGTGCTGGTGTTCTTTAAAAGCCCAATTAGCGGAAGATGGTGGATCGAAATCCCATTTATTTCAAATTCCAATACTAAATTAAAAAAGCATACGTTATTACCTTGCAGCTATGAAGATTATCTGGAGGCTTGCAACCAGGTAATCCCGGAGAGGTGGTATAAAACCAAGCGAAAGAACGAAATTTAAAAATATACAGGGAAACAATATTATCAGTATTTTTTATTGAACTTTTGTTTTTTAAAAAATATTTAGATACGTTTACTTATTAAATCAAAAATGTCATAACCAGAGAAAAATTATGAAGAAATTTATTTCGCTTATTGCTATCCTTGCAATTATTGCTGGTTGTAGTCGCGGCGATCGTGGGCAACTGGTAGGTGCAAAAGGGAAAAAGTGGAATCCGGAAAAACCTTATGGTATGACATTGGTTCCGGGTGGCGCTTTTATTATGGGGAAATCCGATGATGATATCGCCGACATGAAAAATGCTCCTCCCAAAACAGTAACAGTCCGAACCTTTTATATGGACGAAACTG
>Ga0314774_1002316_pt1 | contig 10878 bp, 9 predicted proteins | sample MetaGCBIA2018_FD_204515 | JGI IMG/M metagenome (GOLD analysis project Ga0314774, IMG submission 204515) | Cryopeg brine microbial communities from Beaufort Sea near Barrow, Alaska, United States - CBIA 2018 | ecosystem: Environmental > Aquatic > Marine > Coastal | place: USA: Alaska | collected... | reverse complement strand
ACTGTAAGCGACTGAAGCCGAGAGAGCTGCCATTATTGAACCAATCTGACAAGTGCACTGAATGGCGCGTCAAGTTGGCGTTTTAATCAAAAAACCGTGTCAAGAACTTTTTTGCTGAATAGTTACGTTTAAGTTATAAAACTGTTGATCTATCAGACCTGATCAGATTTTATCAGCGGCAAAAACCTGTAACTTTAAGGTACCACCACAAGCCGTTTAGCCGCAGATAGGGTCTGATAACCTCTGATGAAAATCTTTCAACCGCTGATTTTGGATCCTTAACAATAAACCTTTGATCAATAGGCTTTTAACCTAAAAAAGGTTAAAAACTAATTTTCCATCTATATCCGTGTCTAACCCGTTCTCGTAATCTGTAATGAAAAGACTCAACGCTATAGCGTTACAAGCTTTTTAGAGTCTTACCTTTGTTTGGGTTATAGAACCGTTAAAAAAATCACACTGTTGTTGGTGTTCGATTGAAATACAGGGGGCGGATAAAAAGGGTGGACGTTCGAGCTCCCTTGCGGAAATAATAATTGGAAAAGGCCCCTCTGCTTTACATCAGAGGGGCCTTTTATCATTATACCGAAGTAAAGTTCAATTGACTGCCCTTGACGAAGGTGTAATCTGAATAGTCCAGCCCGAACCGCCCGCAACGGTTCGTCGTGTCCCCTCGGGAAGGCTCATGTCCCGTATTCGTCGTGTCTTCGATAGTGTCCGCCCGCTTAATCGTGATGCCATCGCCCGGGTTCAGCAGATCATGCGCGACCAGTTTCCCGACCTTGAGCAGCGCGACATCGACAAGGTTCCGGAACTGCTCGAAAATTCGGTGAAACATAGGTTCCGTTCGATCCTGTACATGGCTGAGAACGCGCGTTGCCGTGTCTGCGGTTTCGCTCTCGCTTCGCACGGAACCGACCAGAACTTCTGCTACCTCGACTACATCTCGACGGCCAAAAAGACCACCGGGGGTGACATCGGCGGTGCACTTTAAGAGCCTCTGCGTGAAGAGGTTCTGGCGGTGGTTGAACTGTTCCGCACGGTCAAATCCTATTTCACCGAGGGGCGACTCAAGGTGACCTATATAATCGATACAGCGATGGTGGTTGTCATAACGGAAATCATCGGTTTCTGGTATCGCGAGATAGAGATGGCGCGCGTTGGTCTGGCGATCGTACTTGTGGTCGCTCTGATGGGGGTCAGGATCATGGCAATCCAGTTTTCTCCCAAGCGCCGCGAGATGATGGACGGTCTGTAAACCGTATGTTTTCAGGCTGTTCGAAGAGTAATACATTGATATTAAATAAAAATTATCATTTCTCCTCTGCGCCACGCACTAATTTATTAGTGCGTGGCCGATCTAATTAAGCTAAAGTTCTTATCAGTCACCAATAATTATTCGCTGAAAAATAAATTCTTAAAAATATAGACAAGAACAAGATGTTGCGAGGAGTTATGACCGAAGCAAAAAAGACCATTCTGGTGGTTGAAGACGAAGAGGATATCCTCGCTCTGATTCATTTCAATCTGATTAAGGTCGGCTACAATGCCGAATGCGCCTCCGATGGCGAAGAAGCGCTCACTCTGATCGCCGCGAAAAGACCCGATTTAATACTCCTCGATCTGATGCTGCCGGGGATCGATGGGCTTGAGATCTGCCGCCGATTGCGCAGTGGTGATTCAGCGACTGAAATACCGATCATTATGCTCACCGCTTGTGGTGAAGAAGAGGATGTGGTTCGCGGTCTTGAACTCGGTGCCGACGACTATATCACCAAGCCATTTAGCATTAAGGTTCTGCTCGCCCGGGTGCAAGCTGTGCTGCGGCACAGGAGCACTCTGCAACCGGAGACCGAGGACGAAGAGTTGATCCGGGGGGCTTTGCGTATTCATCCCGGGCGCAATCTGGTGCAGGTGGACGGAAAAACTGTCGAGCTGACCTTCACTGAATTCAAGGTTCTGGAGGCGTTGGCGAGAAAACCGGGGTGGGTCTTCACCCGATATCAAATTGTCAATTCGGTCCGCGGGGAGGATTATGCTGTCACCGATAGGGCGGTAGATGTGCAGATTGCCGGACTCCGAAAAAAACTGGAATCTTGCGGTTACTATATTGAAACGGTACGTGGCGTTGGCTACCGTTTTCAGGAGGGGGTATGAACTTGAATCGCCGCCGGCTGGTCTGGCAACTCTACCCCTCTTATCTCCTTTTGATCTGTCTGGTTTTACTGGCGGTCGGCTGGTATGTCTCCGTGGAACTGCGCAGTTTTCATTATCAGCAGACCTCGAGCGATTTGCGTGCCCGCGCGCAACTGATCGAATATCAGCTGAAAGGACAGCTCAGCGATGGGGACCAGAGCCGATTGATACAACGGGTCAAAGGTCTCGGCGAACAATCCGACACCCGCATTACGATCATCCTGACCGATGGCCGGGTTCTGGCTGATTCGCACGAAGATGCCCTCAAGATGGATAATCATGCCGGGCGACCGGAAGTTTTGCAGGCGAGAACCGGCGAGCCGGGGGTGTCGGTCCGCTTCAGTCACACTCTTGGGCAGTCGCTGATGTATGTGGCGGTGCCGGTCTATGCAGACGATCGACCGATCGGCTTTATCCGCACAGCTCTATCGGTCTCAGGTATCGATGCCACCCTCAGAGAAATTTATTGGCAACTGTTGTTGGGTGGACTTGTGATTGCGGCATTGCTGGCACCGATCTGCTGGTGGCTCTCTCGCCGTCTCAGCCGCCCGCTGGAGCTGATGACCGTCGGTGCGCAGCGTTTCTCAAGGGGAGAGCTCGATACCCCTCTGGAAGTGACCGGGTCAGAAGAGACCGGTCGCCTTGCTGTAGCGATGAACAAGATGGCGGTTGAACTGGCAGAAAAGATCGAGGGGGAAGTTGAGCAGCGTAGAGAAATTGAAGCGATCCTCGGTTGCATGACCGAAGGGCTCGTTGCGGTCGATAGCGGCGAGCGGGTCATTCGTATGAATAGTGCAGCGGCCGAGCTTTTTGATCTCTCCCCCCATTTGGAACCGGGACGACCGATTGAGGAGGTTATCCGTCAGGCCGGCCTGCAACGGTTCATCCGACAGGCTCTGGCCCAACAGGAGTCGATCGAGGATGAACTGGTGCTGCATGGACCGAGCAAACGTTATCTCCATGTTCAGGCGACCCCTTTGACCGGTAAAGCGAATGAGCGGATCGGAGTGTTGGTCGCCCTGTATGATCTGACCCGCTTGCGCCAGCTGGAGTCGGTGCGTCGCGATTTTGTTGCCAATGTCTCTCATGAACTGAAAACGCCGATCACCGCGATTCGCGGGGCGGTCGAAACTCTGCTCGATGAAGAGGGTGAACATGATGCCAGTCAGCGTTTTCTACAAATCATTTTCAAACAGAATGATCGACTCAATGCGTTGGTTGAAGATCTGCTCGATCTGGCAAGGATTGAACAAGGTGCCATTCAAGGGGGGTGGGAGATGACGGATTCTCCTCTCTGTTCGGTTTTGGAAAGTTCGCGGATGGCTTGCGAAAGCCTGCTTCAGCAACAGCAGATCGATCTTGAAATAAACTGCTCAGAGCATCTTCATGCCCGGATTAATGCGTCACTTCTGGAACAGGCGATTATCAATCTGCTGACAAATGCTATTAAATACAGTGACGTCGGTGGGCGGGTGGTGATCGAAACGGTAGAGCAGGAGAAGCAGATCGGTATCCGGGTGCAGGATTTCGGTTGTGGAATCGAGCAGGAACATCACTCCCGAATCTTTGAGCGTTTTTATCGGGCTGATCAGGCGCGGAGTCGCAACCTCGGTGGGACCGGTCTCGGCCTGTCGATCGTCAAGCATGTGGCCCAGGCACATCGCGGTGAAGTAGAAATTACAAGTATATCGGGGGAGGGGAGCAGCTTTACTATACTCTTGCCAATTGTCCCGTAACGCGTTCTATCTTTCCAACGCGACGCCTGTTGATTCACTCCCCCTCTCTCTTTTTCGCCCGTCGCGAGTTACAAACTGTTCCTATTGAGTCTTCTCGCATAGCGATGCTTGTCAACTTTAAGGATTAAATTTCCGGTCTAGGTCATACGCCGAGAATGTTTGCCGCTCGTACGGATAAGAATCAGAATCGGGGATTAACTGTCGGGGCAAAGTTTTCACGGTAATGTTTTTTAAAGAGATTTAGGCGGTAAAATTAAGCGCAATTTATTGTTGATTTAGCGAACTTCTCACTCAGCGCTAACATAACCCTAACAGAACGGGTCTATTCTTCAGTCATAAACTAACGAAAACAAACAAGGAGATGCAAAGAGATGACAACGTTCAAAATGCTGAGTTTGACCCTATTGGCTCTGACTCTGACCGTCAGCAGCGTTTGCGCCGCCCCGATCAAGGTCGATGTTAACCTCAACGATTACGTCAAGGTCCAGGGCGTCGCCGGCAACCTGAATAGCGTCGGCTCCGACACCCTGAACAACATGATGACCTTCTGGGCTGAGGGCTTCCGTAAAAAGTACCCGAACGTCAATATTCAGATCGAAGGGAAGGGGTCGAGCACCGCACCCCCGGCCCTGATCGAAGGGACCAGCCAGGTCGGTCCGATGTCACGGCAGATGAAAGCGGAGGAACTCCAGGCGTTTGAAGGGAAGTTCGGTTACAAGCCGACCGCCATCGGCGTCGCTCTCGATTCACTGGCGGTATTCATCAACAAGGACAATCCGATCACAGGTCTGTCGCTGCAGCAGGTCGATGCCCTCTTCTCGAAAAACCGCAAAGGGGGAGCAGCAGTCGATATCACCACCTGGGGGCAACTTGGCCTCAAAGGAGTGTGGGCGAATAAGCCGGTCAGTCTCTATGGACGTAACTCCGCTTCGGGTACTTACGGTTACTTCAAAAAGCACGCCCTTTCCAAGGGGGACTACAAGGACACGGTCAAAGAACAGCCAGGAAGTGCTTCGGTGGTCCTCGGTGTGACGGAAGACGTGGGTGGGACCGGCTACTCCGGCATCGGCTACAAAACCTCCGGGGTCAAAGCGATCGCTCTCGGCAAAAAGGATGGCGACAAGCAGTACGAACCGAACTACGATAACGTCATGAACGGCAGGTACCCCCTCGGGCGACTCCTCTATATCTACGTTGCCAAAGAGCCGAACAAGCCGCTGCCAACACTGGTCAAACAGTTTATGGCCTACGCCCTGTCGAAAGAAGGGCAGGAGATCGTGGTGAAAGATGGCTATCTGCCGCTGACCGCTGAAGTTGCCAAAAAACAGCTTCAGTTGCTCGATTAAATTTCAAACAGTAAAGTGAGAGGCTCTGTCCTTTTAGAGGGGCAGAGCCTGTACCTGTATTTAAAGATGTTATGCGTCGAGGATTTATGAATCCAGTCTTTCTGAAAAAGATTAAACGTAATGATCGTCTGGCCCGTTGGTTTATTACCGCCGGCGGTATGGTGATCATTTCGAGCGTCATCTTCATCCTGGTGCTGATTCTCAAGGTCTCCCTCCCCCTCTTTTTTTCGCCATCGGCTGAACTGTTCGCCAAGATCGAGCGGAACCCTTTTGCGCAGCAGAATATTCTGGCCGTCGGTATGGATGAGTATCTGGAGACCGGTTATACCCTCGATGAGCGGGGTGAACTCAGTTTTTTCAGGATCAAGGATGGTCATGAACTCGACCGGGTGCAGTTGGTCAGCGACAGTGCTTCGAGTCTGGTTTTGTCGGTGGAGAGTTTTGGTTCGCTGAATCATGCCCTGCTCTGGGATGATGGTTCGGTGACCGTGGAACAGGTCAAATTCAAACCGGCCTTCGATGCTGACAATGGTAACCAACGGAGCATCACCCATCAGGTGGAACGACGGGCGCTGTTCGCTCCATCTGAATCTGGTCGCATCGCGCAGACTCTGGTTCGGGTTGACGACGAGGGGGATCAAACGCGGGTCGACCTGCTGGACGATGACAGGCTGCAGCTGCAACAGCGCGAAGTGACCGAGAATTTTCTGGGTGAAGTCGAGGTCGCCGAGAACCATCATCTTCTCCCTTTTTCTGTGCTTGGGCGAATCAGTGCCCTCTGTCTCAGTAGCAACGGACAACAGCTTTACGCCGGTACCGATAAGGGAGAGCTGTTGCGCTGGGACTTGAGTGATATTGACGCCCCGGAACTCCTTGACCATTTGCAGGCGTTTGAAGACCGACGGGAAATCACCGCCTTAGGTCTGGTCTTTGGTGATATCTCTCTGGCCGTCGGCGATGATCGCGGCGGGCTCAGCACCTGGTTCACGGTCCCAGGCAACGATGGACGACGGATCCTGACCCGCATTCATACTCTCTCCAGCCATGCTGCGGGTGTAGAGTCGATCTCCCCCTCCACCCGGGATAAAACCGTCTTCAGTCTAGCGGATGACGGACTGCGACTCGACCATATGACCAGCGAGCGTTTTCTGCTCCAGCTCGCCCCGGCTGAAAAGCTGACCCGCTTCGCGTTGACGACCCGCGGTAATGCGCTGATCGCCCTGACAGAAGCCGGCAGCCTGATGAGCTGGAAACTGGATATTCCGCATCCGGAAGTGAGTATTGGCACGCTGTTCAGCAAGGTGTGGTATGAGGGGTACCCCGAGCCGGTCTACGCCTGGCAGTCCTCTTCATCCAGCAACGATTATGAACCGAAGCTGAGCCTTATGCCGCTGATCTTCGGGACCCTGAAGGGGACCTTCTACGCCATGTTGTTCGCGGTTCCGCTGGCACTGTTTGGTGCGATTTACACCAGTCAGTTTGCCCGTCCGCGGCTGCGGGAAGTGATTAAGCCGGCTGTCGAAGTGATGGCGGCAATTCCGACGGTGATCATCGGCTTTCTCGCCGCACTCTGGCTCGCCCCGTTGATCGAACGCTCGCTCGGCTCCCTGTTTCTGAGCCTGATTCTTATCCCCACGGCTCTGATGATAAGCATTCTGTTGTGGCAGTCTTTGCGTAAGTTTGAACCGCTTAAAAGAGTCGAACGGGGTTTCGAATTTCTCGCCATTGCACCGGTCATTATCATGGCGATCGTCATCGCGGTGGCGCTCGGACCAGGGATTGAAAATTTATTGTTTGCCGGAAATCTCAAACAGTGGCTCTTTACCGAATTGGGGACCCGCTACGATCCGCGCAACTGTATTATCATCGCTTTTGCCATGGGGTTCGCGGTGATCCCGATCCTGTTTACAATTGCCGAAGATTCCCTCTCCAACGTTCCGCCGAACCTTAAGGCGGCGTCCCTCGCCTTGGGTGCCAGTCGTTGGCAGACCGTCTGGCGGGTTATTTTGCCATCGGCCTCACCCGGTATTTTCGCCGGAACGATGATCGGCTTTGGCCGGGCGGTGGGGGAGACGATGATCGTACTGATGGCGACCGGCAACACCGCCATCATTGATCTGAGTATCTTCAACGGGATGCGCCCCTTGTCGGCCAATATTGCCGTCGAAATCCCGGAAGCGCCGGTCGACAGCTCTCTTTATCGGGTCTTGTTTCTTTCGGCAGTCCTCCTGTTTGTCATGACCTTTGTCGTGAATACGGCGGCTGAGATAATGCGTCAGCGTCTGCGTGCCAAATACGGCCGGTTTTAGAGGTTATACATATGGCTAAACTTAAAAATTCGAACAATTTCTGGCGGGCAGGTGAGCCGATGGTTTGGTTCTGCGCTTCGGCTCTGGCCGTGACTCTGCTCAGCGCTGCGACTCTGCTCATTGTTATTATGGTGAACGGGCTCGGAGTTTTTTGGCCTTCTGCGCTTCAGGAGCTGCAGCTCAAGGATGGCGGTCAAATATTCGGTCAACAGATTCAAGTCGAAGAGACCTTTGATAAGTCAGGGCTGCGGCGACAATACAAGATTGCCAATCGGGATCTTTACGGCCTCGATTTCCGCTGGATCGATGAAGAGCAGATCGCCGCGCAATCTGAACCCGAAGATATTCTGGTCCTGGAGAGGGTCGAGCATGGTGATTTTTACGGGACGCTGCAACAGATCAAAACCGGACGAAGCTTGTCGGTTCCGGCAACGTTGCAGTCACTGAAGCAGGAGTTGGAGAGAACCTCAAACGATCTCGCCGAGATGGACGAATTGGAAGAGAGACTTAATGATTCCAGTTATCGTATGGAGCAGATGCGACTGCAGCTGCTCAAACTCGATTATCAAGAGGTTCCCCCCCCCAGTGAACAGCGACAGACCCTCCTGGCCGACAAAGAGTCTCTGGAGAAAGATTTTCGCGCCCTGGTTCAACTCCAAACGAAGCGCCGGACTGCGGCGCGCGTCTCTTCAGCCATCTTTTCAGATGCAGCCGGACAGCAAAAAGAGATCGTTCTCGCCGATATTATCCAGGTCTATGCTCCGAATCAGATGACGTCCACCGACAAGGTTATTTTTTACGTGCACAAACTCTGGGAACTTCTCTCCGGCCAACCGCGGGAATCAAATACCGAAGGGGGGCTGTTCCCGGCGATTTTCGGGACCGTGATGCTGATTTTCGTTATGAGCCTCTTCTCTTTTCCGCTCGGTGTGATCGCTGCAATTTATCTGCGTGAATACGCTAGGGAAGGGCTGGTGGTGCGGATTGTCCGGATCGCCGTCAATAACCTGGCCGGGATCCCCTCGATTGTCTATGGGATCTTCGGTCTCGCCTTCTTCATTTACGGCATCGGTCACAGTATCGACATGATTTTCTTTCCAGAGCGCGCCCCCACGCCGACCTTCGGTACCGGCGGTCTCCTCTGGGCGAGTCTGACTCTCGCTCTTTTGACTGTGCCGGTGGTGATTGTTGCCACCGAAGAGGCACTTGGCGCCATCCCGCGTGAGATGCGCGAAGGGTCGTATGCCCTCGGGGCGACCAAGTTTCAGACCCTCTACCGGGTGCTGCTGCCGATGGCCTCGCCCGGCATTATGACCGGGCTGATTCTGGCGATGGCGCGTGCGGCGGGCGAAGTGGCACCGTTGATGATCACCGGGGTGGTCAAGCTCGCCCCGGCATTGCCGATCGACGGTCACTTCCCCTATATGCACCTCGATCGAAAATTCATGCATCTCGGGTTTCATATCTACGACATCGGCTTTCAATCGCCCAACGTTGAGGCGGCCAAGCCGATGGTCTTTGTCACCACCCTGCTGCTGGTGCTGATCGTTTTGCTGATGAGCAGCGTGGCGATTCATTTGCGTAATAAAATGAAAAAACGCTATTCCTTTGGGACTTTTTAGGAGATTAGAAGAGTTATGACCCCTATGAAAATAGAGAATCCTGTAATTGAAGTTGAAAACCTGCGATTTTATTATGGTGAAGCGCGGGCGATTCACGGTGTCGATATCGCTTTTCCGGAAAAGCAAGTGACGGCTCTGATCGGCCCGTCCGGTTGTGGCAAAAGTACGCTATTGCGCTGCTTCAATCGGATGAATGACCTGATCGATATCAGTCGGGTCGAAGGGAGGGTGTTGCTCGATGGGGAGGATATTTACGCCAAAAATACCGACATTATCGAGCTGCGCCGACGGGTCGGGATGGTGTTTCAGAAGTCGAATCCATTCCCCAAGACCATCTACGAGAACGTCATTTACGGTCTCCGGATCGCTGGCGAGAAGGATAAGCGTCTGCTCGACGAGCGGGTCGAGACCAGCTTAAAGGGGGCTGCTCTCTGGGAAGAGGTGAAGGACCGCTTGCATGAGAGCGCACTCGGGATGTCCGGTGGGCAGATGCAGCGGCTCTGCATCGCCCGGGCAATTGCCGTCAATCCCAAAGTCATATTGATGGATGAACCGTGCAGTGCTCTCGATCCAAAATCGACCGCCCGGGTTGAAGAGCTGATCAGTGAACTGCGCAACGATTACACCATTATCATCGTCACCCATAATATGCAGCAGGCGGCGCGGGTCTCTGATAACACCGCTTTTCTGTTTGAGGGGGATCTGATTGAGTATGGGTTGACCAAAGAGCTGTTCGTCAATCCGAAAAACAGACAGACTGAAGATTATATCACCGGCCGGTTCGGCTGATTCAGGAGTAGAGAGAGGAGATGTTATGGCAGTTTTGATGCAGCAGGAACTGGATACCTTGAAAAAGAAGTTACTGATTCTGAGTGCTGAAGTTGAGGGGAGGGTGAAACAGTCAGTACAGGCTCTGTTGACCGGTGACACTCAGCTCGCCGTCAGAGTCAAAAAAGGGGATGCTCAGATCGATAATATTGAAATCGAACTGGAGGAAGATTGCCTTAAAATCCTGGCGCTACACCAACCTGTCGCCGCCGACCTGCGCTTTATTGTTTCGGTATTGAAAATAAATAACGACCTTGAGCGGGTCGCCGATCTAGCTGTCAACATAGCCGATCGAGCCATCGACTTAGCCGGGATCGTGAAAATTAAATGCCCTTATGATGTCGCGACGATGGCTGAGCTGGTTGAAAATATGTTGAAAAAGGCCCTCGATTCATTGGTTGAAAGAGATGCTCCTTTAGCGCGTGTGACAATCGATCTCGACGATAAAGTTGACGACATGCACAGAGGCAATTTTTTAAAAGTTAAAGAGGCGATCAAAAAAGATCTCGACTCCCTGGATGGTCTGATTTTCTACCTCTCGATCTCGCGCTATCTGGAGCGGATGGCTGATTTGGCGACCAATATCTCTGAAGATGTTGTCTATCAGGTGGATGGTGACATTATACGCCATGGCGGCATTCAGAACTGAGAGTCGAAATTCATCTTGAGCTGTTTTTTTTGCAAAGGGGGCGTGATCATATTGATCACACCCCCTTTTAGTTTGCCCAGCGTAGCTGGCAAACCCGGCCCGTTGAAAGATACGGGCGTCACCCTGATCAGGGGGAAGACAATCCGAATCGCAAGGGCGTTGCTGGCAACGGCAGGGTCTGAAGGAAGCGAT
>Ga0314774_1002314_pt1 | contig 10894 bp, 12 predicted proteins | sample MetaGCBIA2018_FD_204515 | JGI IMG/M metagenome (GOLD analysis project Ga0314774, IMG submission 204515) | Cryopeg brine microbial communities from Beaufort Sea near Barrow, Alaska, United States - CBIA 2018 | ecosystem: Environmental > Aquatic > Marine > Coastal | place: USA: Alaska | collected... | reverse complement strand
CAGCTATCGACTAAACAGATCAAATAGCAAGGAAACAATATTTGACAACCTAATTAACAGGATGATTGAATCCAAACCACTTACTTATAAACAAATTTCCATAAGTAGTTAATTGGACACCTCTATACAATTTAATCTTTCCCTTCCAAGTGATCTAGCAGAAGAAATAAGAACTATTATGGAAGCTACAGGAGGTAAACCAGTATTAAGTCAAGAATCTGGTGTAAAACTAAGCCCTTTCACAAATGATATACAAAAGGAACTGGAAGCGCTACAAAAAGAAAAGGCAAAAGCTTATGAAGATACTTTAACACTTGGCGAAGATGAGTAACCCCTGTGAAAGAAAACTTTTCTCCCTGATTAATGCTCAGGAATGGCACTTGGACAGGCTATTTTCTGAATATACCAGGGAGTTTGGTTATATCCTTAGAAACCATACCGGAAAAATATCTAACTATAAAAGAAAGCAGTTAGATGCAGCAATTTTAAGATTTAATATAGATCTGGAAAAGACCCTTGAGAACCAAATAAAAAACAGTTTCAGTTTATCAAACGCCTGTAATGATGACTTTATTAAAAAGTACATTAAAGATATGGGTGTACCTAATGAAGAGGTTGAGAAAATGCTAGCCCAAAATAAAGGAGCTGAAGCCGCTTTTATCAACCGTAAAGTAAAAGGTTTAGGACTGAGTGAGAGAGTTTGGAAGCTTACTAAAGAAACTTCTGAAAGTATAAATATCCTTTTAGAGAGTGGAATAGTTAATGGTAGGAGCGCCCCGGAAATGGCAAGCGATTTAAAGCAGTATTTAAAAGAGCCTAATAAAAGGTTTAGGAGGGTAAGAAATGAAGAGGGAAAGCTAGTGTTAAGTGAACCAGCTAAAAGATACCACCCAGGGCAAGGAGTGTACCGGAGTAGTTATAAAAATGCATTAAGATTGAGCCGTACAGAGGTTAATATGGCATACCGGGAAAATGACTATTTAAGAAGGAAAGATTTACCATTTGTTATGGGGCAAAATATAAGACTAAGCCCCAGCCACCCAGAACCGGATGTTTGCGATTCTCTAATAGGTAGGTATTCAAAAGACTTTAAGTTTATAGGATTTCACCCACAATGTTTTTGTGTATCTGAAGCAGTTTTATTACCCCGTAAAAAGTTTAAAGAATACTTAGCCGGGGGATCAATTGACAATAGATATTTAGTTAAAGGGATGCCTAAAAAAGGCTTGGATTATCTCAATAAAAATGCAAAGCAAATTAAAGGATGGAAAAACCCGCCTTACTTTATCAGAGACAACTTTAAAGCAACTGATAAAGGTTTTGCACTGAAGATATAATAGACTAATAACAAAAACCCTAACCAATGAAAATAATCCCTATTAAATTAACCCCTAAGCAGGAAAAGTACTGCCAGGAGTACATAAAGACTGGGAGCAAATCGAAAGCCTATAGGCTAGCTTATAATGCTGAAAATATGAAGCCTGAAACTATTAATGTAAAGGCAGTGCAAACCTATAATCAGGATAAGATTAGGCTAAGGATTGAAGAGCTACAGGAAAGGACTGAAAAACGGAATGATATAACAATAGACTGGGTAATAAGTAAGCTTAAAAAGGTTGCTGAAGAGAATGACAAAGACAGGGTGCCAGCTTTAGATAAACTTATGAAGCACCTAGGAGGCTATGAAAGAGATAATAACCAACAATCAAATAATATCATATTGGTAAAACTGCCAGATAATGGAAGAAATAATAACAATTGAACCGCAACCAGGTTACCAGGAGCTTGCTCTTTCCTCTTTTGCTGATATAGTTATAGGAGGAGGTAGTGCTGGATCTGGTAAAACTTACAGCCTCTTATTAGATCCTTTAAGAGACGTTAATAATGGAGATTTTGGAGGGGTAATATTTAGGAGGCTAACAACTCAGATAAAAGCTGAAGGGGGTTTATGGGATGAGAGTAACAAGCTTTATCCAATGGTAGGAGCCAAACCAAATCAAACAGATTTATTATGGAACTTTCCAAGTGGTGCAAAAATGAAGTTTACCCACCTTGAACACGAAAAGAATGTTACAAACTGGCAAGGGTCTCAAATTCCTTTTATTGGTTTTGATGAATTAACCCATTTTTCAAAGAAAACTTTCTTTTATATGCTTTCCCGGAATAGATCAAATTGCGGAGTTAAACCATATATGAGAGCAACCTGTAACCCTGATCCTGATAGTTGGGTATATGAATTAATAAAATGGTGGATTGGTGAAGATGGTTTTCCTGTTCCTGAAAAACAAGGAGTAGTTAGGTACTTTGTCAAAGATGGTGAATCAATAATATGGGGTAATTCTGTAGTGGAATGCATTGAGAAAGCAGCGTATTTTATAAACCCACTTGTAGAGGCTTCAGGTATTGAGGCAAAGCATTTTGTAAAGTCGATTACTTTTATTGGTGGTTCTGTTTATGAAAACAAAAAGCTGTTAGGTGTGAATCCTGAATATTTAGCAAACCTAGCTGCACAGGATGAGCAAACCAAGCTGCAATTATTAGACGGAAACTGGAAGGTTTCTATTAACCCTTCAGATGTATATAATTACAATGAGTTTAAGGACATTTTTAATAATGACTTTGTAAAGGCGGGTAATAAATATATTACTGTAGATGTTGCTATGAGTGGTAAGGATAAGCTTATTGTTTACGCCTGGGAGGGCTTTAGATTGATAGATATTGATATTATAAACAAATCTACAGGTAAGGAGGTTTTGAACGCTATAGAGGCAATGAAGAGCAAATACGGAGTGCCAAACAGGCATATTGCGTATGATGCAAACGGAGTAGGAGCTTTTATAGGAGGCAGCGAAACAACCGCTTTTTTACCTAACTCAGTAGCTTTTGACAATGGATCTAAAGCTATAGAGACTAAAGATGGTAGGAAATTCAGGAACCTAAAAACACAATGCTTTGTTTTAAGTGGCGAAAGAGTATCTAGAAGCGAAGTTTTTGTAACTCCTAAAGTTTCTAATAAGATGTTTAATGATAAGAAAACAGTTAGACAGCGTATGATGGATGAACGTAAAGCAATTAAGAGAAAGCTAAAGAATGATGAAGAGCCGCTAAGCCTAATACCAAAAAGCGAAATGAAACAAAAATATCTAAATGGAGAAAGTACTGATTTATTAGATCCATTTATGATGCGTGAAATATTTGAGATAAAACAAACCGGGTTTATAGTTAATAAGCCTAAGCCAGTTAAAGGGATAAATTACGGAGGTTAAGCAACAATAATACAACAGCCGTACAAATTTAAATGTGATTTAATTGTAAACTATTGATATAAAGCTATATATATTTTTATTATGTAGTCCTATACCGACCACAACCCACTAATTACTAACCTCTACGCATATATAACCTTATTCGTAGTATTTAGATTTATTTACGCCCTTATCTTTAATGATATAAAAAAACTTATGAAAATTACAACCGAAAAAAAATAATTTCAATGATTGAATTTATTAACTCACTAATCAAAGTAAAATTAACCTAAAACAAAAATTAAGATGGAAGAAGTACTAAAAGAATTAACTGAAATATTAGGTAAGGTAATTGAAAAACAAGACGCCTTAGAGAAAAGATTTAATGAAATCCAAGCCCCGAAAGAAGAGGTAGACGAGCCAAGTAAAGAAGAAATTGAATATTTTAAAAAAAGCTGTTAAATTATGACTGCATATAAAGAAAACCTTTTTAATTGTGCCTTAATCATTAATCACTTAGATCAAATAGAAAGCGCCCAAAACTTACCAGATAAAAAGAAAGCCTTTCAGGATATGGTTAATAGTTTAGGTATTAATCCTGGAAAAGATCCTTTAGATAGTTATATTTATTTCACGGCTAATAAAGATACCTACCAAAAAACCGAAGCTCTTCAAATAGAAAAAGAACTGTTAGCTGAATTGAAAAGTGAAATAGAATACATTAGAAAAGCTAACCTGAATTAGTTATTAACACCCTTAACCGTTATACTTTAAAAACCACTCCTTAACAGAGTGGTTTTTTTGTTTAAAACCACGTGGTAACTACGCATACCCAGCTCTAAAACAAGCTTCTAAGCCTTTGCTATACAGTAAATTGCTTCAAAATCAATCTTATGGCAGTTAAAGGAAGCAACAGCTTGTATTTCGCAACGGGAATGGATAACAGCGGCCTGCAATCAGGCGCTAAAGATGCCGTTGGGATCGTCTCTCAGTTAGGCAAATCCATAGCGGGAATAAATCCTTTCCTTGCACTTTCCATAGGTGCAGCCGCAGCCTTTGCCACAATTGCAAATTCAGCATTCAAGATGATGCGGGAATTCGAGACCGCAATGAAGGAAGTGGAAACGATCTCCCAAGCCACGCAGGACAATTTCAAGGGCATTTCAGCGGAGGTATTCGCACTTTCCAAAAATTCACCGGATGGCCCTGCTAAGTTAGCCAAGGCATATTATCAAATCGTTTCAGCGGGTTATGATGGTGCAGCCGGAATGCGATTGTTGGAAACAGCATCCAAAGCCGCAACCGCAGGGGTCACCTCCACGGAAACCGCAGCCGATGGGATCACCACTACTCTAAACGCATTTAAGTTAAACGCTGAGGAAGCCGATAAGGTGGCAGATGCGATGTTTACCACCGTTAAACTTGGTAAGACCACCTTTGAACAGTTATCAGCGACCTTATCGCAGGCAGCACCGTTAGCAGCCGCAACCGGATTTAGTTATCAGGAACTTTTGGCAGCCGTTGCCTCCTTAACAAAACAAGGTGTGCCAACCGCTCAGGCAATGACCCAAATACGCTCAGGGATAGAATCGGTATCAGAGGTATTGGGGGATGGTGCAGCTAAATCTATGACCCTGCAAAACGCATTCCAAGCCATCTACGACAAAGCAGGAGGAAGCCAAACCGAACTAAAGAAATTGACCGGAAGGATGGAGGCTATGAGTGCCATCCTTGGTATCGCGGGACCTAATGCCGAGAGCGCAGCAAAAGACCTGGAACAATTAGGACATTCTGCCGGGGCTGCGGAGAAAGCCTTTAAATCGATGGCAGCCTCCAATGAAAATGAGTGGGCTATTTTAGGGAATAGGATTAAAGCCACTACAGAGGAAATCGGTAATTCAGTATTACAGGCAAGTAGTGGAATTGCACGTTTTTTAAACGGTGCTTTGGAAGATAGCGAACAGTTAAAGAAAAGTTTTAACGAACAGCGGGTTGAACTTGCAAAATTAAGAGGTGAACTATTAAGTGTTGCTGAGGGAAGCGCTGAATACAACCGGATCAAAAACGAAATACTAAAGAATTACCCTGATTTTATAGGAGGTATCAAATCTGAAACTGCCAGCACTCAGGATCTTTTAAACGTATTAAATCAGGTTAACGAGGCATACATACAGCGTTATAAATTTGAACAGAGGCAGGAAGATTTAAAAGCCGCTTTAGGAGAACAAGGGCAAATTGAATTAAATATAGATGATTACAAAGATAAATTCGCACAATCCTTAGCAGAATTAGAAGTAGTTGCTAAAGATAACGGGGTTGAACTTCAAATAGATTATCAGGCGAATGATGATGAAATACTAAATTCTGTAAAAAGACAGCTTACAGGTGTTGAGGGTGCTTTTGACAGGACATTGAACTCAGGGGATAAATACAAAAACGTTTTAAAGGGTTTTGCCACAGAATACCTTAGCACTCTTTCTCAAAGTGTAGGGAAACAAGCTCTTTTAAATACCGAACTGGAAGCCCAAACCTTATTGGTTGACAATATGACCTCTAAAAACAGGAGGTTATCACAATCAGAACTAAAAACCACAGCCGGAAGGATTGAAGCGATAAAGCAGATAAACGCTGCAATGAGCGCATCCGATTTGACCACTTATACAGGTTCCGGAATAAAAGAGATCGAAGATGCTATTACGGCAAGGGGCAAGATAATTGACCAACTCACACAAATAAACCAAACCGATAATTTAGAATCCCTAAAGCCATTTTTGGATAGTGAGCTGGAGGAAATAAAAAAATATGCTCAGGAACGCTTTAGGCAACTGAACACCAAAGGAGGTAACGGACCAACCGGAGATCCAAACCCGGAAGCATTCGCTAAGTCTTTAAAAGACCGTGAGAAACAATACGAGGCATACCAGGCAGTAGTAAAACAAATAGGGCAGGACGCTGCACAATCTCAGTTTGCCGACCTGATGAAAATGGGTGAGAATTTTGGGGATTTCTTAAAAAACCAACTCGCGCAAACAAAAGACAATGCCCGTCAACAAGCTATTGCAGTAGCAGCGGAGGCCGCGGGATTAAACCTGAACAGGGGCGAAGTAAGCACGGTTAGTTCTATTCAGAAAGTACCTGTATTGTTTGATTTTAAAGTAGATCAAACCTCTATTGATTACATAGAGCGTGAACTAAACAGGTTAAAGGATTTATGGAATAAGGCTAGTGCAGATGATAGGGGTGCTTTAGAAGCTCCTATCAAGATGTGGGAGGAACGGTTAAAAGCCGCTCAAAAAGGACTGACAGAAGAAGAAGATTTATACAGCGATGTAACCCGTGCCTTATCTGAAATGACCTTTGAGAGTTTAAGGGGGTATATTGATTACTGGAAAAAACGCCTTGAAACCGTTAAAAAAGGATCTGATGAAGAAATAGAAATCCTTGGTAAGATATCAGATGCTAATCAGGCTATTTGGCAAAAACACATTTCAGAAATATCAGCCAATTTAGGTCAATTATCGGGCAGTCTTAGGGATTTAGGCGCTGATGGAATGGCAGACTTAATTGATGGCTTGCAAAATGTAGGTGGGGAATTGGAAGGTTTGTTTAAAATGATAAAAGGGAACGCCTCAAAAGATGAAGCGATTACCTCTATGATAAGTGGAGCTATTACCCTTGCCGATGTCATTATAAGTTCAGCATCCAGAAGGAAAGCTGCGGAGGAGGATTATTACAACTCAGTCATATCGCAACAAAAAGAATACAACAGGCTTTTAAACGAGCAGGTAAGAACACAGGAAAGCTCAACAGACAACGTTTTTACAACGGATTACATAAACAAGATAGAGAAAGGACTTGAAGCCTTAGATAAAGCAAATACAGGGTATTCAGAGAGTTTAAATGCATTACAGGACGGACGGGCTAAGTCAGGGCAAAACAATGTAGTTGATGCAAGTTCTGTTTTAACCGGTGCAGGAGCAGGAGCAGCGATAGGAGCAGGTGCAGCGATCTTAGCGGGTGCCGCAATAGGTTCTGTAGTTCCTGTTATTGGAACAGTAATAGGAGCAGCAGTAGGGGGTTTGATAGGTATTTTTGCAGGTAAAAAGAAAAAAGATACTTTCACGGACCTTTTAACCGAATGGCCTGATTTAATAATGACCTCAGAGGACGGCATACGCTCTATAAACCTTGAACTTGCCAATACTTTATTAGAACAAAACCTTGTAAATGATGCTACAAAAATACTTGTTCAAGATGCTATTGACTGGCAAGAGCAAATCGAAAAAGCACGGGAACAAATTGCGGGTGTTGTAGATGATCTTGCAGGGGGTTTAGGTGATAACCTTAGAAACTCATTAGTAGATGCATTTCAAGCTGGGGAAGATGCCGCAGTAGCAATGGGAGATACTATTTCAACTGTATTACAGGATGTTTTGGCACAACTTATTTTCGATGAAATATTTTCAGAGCAATTCAGGAAGTTACAGGAGGAAATGGCAGCTTCTTTTGATTCTGGAGGTGATGGAACCTGGCAAGATGATTTCGCACGGTTTTTTAGTGAGGCAAAAGACTTAACGGATATATTTAACCAAGAACTTGCAGACGCACGGGATATAGCTTTAAACAATGGCTTTGATGTGTTTGGTGATACTAGGGATCAACGAGCAGGATTGCAAGGGGCTATTACCAATATAACAGAAGATACAGCCGACTTATTGGCAGGTTACATGAACGCTGTAAGATTAGATTTAAGACAGAGTTTAAATATAAATGCTCAATCCCTTAAACACCTTAGCGAAATAGCATCAAACACCAGGTATAACCGCTATTTAGAAAACATAGATAGCACTATGACTAGTATGGATAACAGAATGGGAACAGTAGAACGTGGAATATTAGAATTTGAAGCAAGAGGTTAACATAGGTTAACATTCCTTATTTACTTTTTCCATTAACTGAGTGAGATCTTCATAATTATTTATTTTGAAGGTCTCTTTTTTATATTCTACAAATCCGTTTATTTCAGGACTTTCTCCAAATCCTTTGGTAGGATAAAACAATTCCCTTATATCTACGTCCAGTTCTTCTGCTATTCTTTTTAGTAGGTCAGGTTTAGGAAATGAATTTCCATTAATGATTTTTGAAAAATTTACCGGATGAATTCCAACTTTTCCTGCAAGATCTTTTCCAGTAATATCTTTCTCCTTTAGTAGCTCCTTAATTCTCAATAATTCCATTTAAATAATATTTTAGGTTATCCAAAGATAGTGAATTAATGCTAAGCGCTAATTATTTTAAAAATAATTAATACAAAAATAGGATGTTGTTAATGTTTAGCATACATTTGTAATGAAATAATTAATGTATAATGCTAATAATTTAAATAACCTCATCATGAAAACTTCAAACAAAACCTTCAGAACTAAAGTATTTAACTGGGCGCACGAACTAGTTAGAAGCACTGGTAAATCTTTTGCCGAATGTTTATCCAAAGCTTGGGCATTATATCGCCTTAGAAAAAGGATGGCAACAGAAGTAGTTAGAACATCATTTGCACTTTCAGCAAGGAAATACGGTGCGAGAAAGATGCAGGAACGTCAAACTATAAGACCCTCGCTTATTTAAACACCGAAGCCAATAGTTTCAAATCATTCAAAGTAGAAAACTTTATAACAGCTTATTAATTAAACCGGGGGTGTAAAAGCCCCCACAAATTTAAAATTATGATAGTATTAGAATTGGATCAACAAAAAATGGAGGCCGGTAAAAACTTGCTGCAGCATCCTACTTATTCCAAGTTTATGGTATTAGATGCAGGCCATTTAAAATTCCACGAAGACAAGGAAAGATTCAGAATGGCAATAGAAATCCTTAATACCTGTAACTTCTTTGTTATGGTAAATGAATTTCTAAAAGGGAGTAGCTCAAAAAAGGAATTTAAAACAGGCATACTTTACCAGGCAATGCAACATGTTCTTAAAGAAGAGCCTTTTAATGATGCTCAGTTAAAGGAATATTTCCTATTCTGGCAGGAGTTTGAAAGCCTTACAAAATTGATTTTAAAGCTCTATGATACGGATAGTTTTCTCCTTGATTATCAGGTAGATTATATTCTTTTCGGATGCTCTTACAGTAACCAATTTGATGCAAAGAAGGCTAACCTTATGGATGATGTTAATGATAAATATGGAGAAATAAACTGCGAAGTTAGATTTAAGAATATTGAAATCGATGCTTTTATTAAAAAGGTAAAGGAGATTCTTAAACCATTAAATGAGCAACAAGGCCGTCTTTCTGCATAATTTTCTTATTTTAGCAGCTTTTAATACCCTTCAACCGTTAAGCCCCCACGCTTAGCGGTTTTTTATTACACCTCAATCATTATCGGTTCATTATTCGTTCAATTATTCCTTCCATTTCCTGCTCTTGCGTGGTCAGGTTTTTAGGGGTTTTCTCCGCTTTAGCTATGATATCTTTGAGATCATCTATACAGATATGTTCATCTGATATCATTCTTTCTACCATACGGAGATAATCGTTCATTTGCTTGTTTTTAGTTATTGAAACTTCTCTTCTTGATTTCTTAAAGATACTTCAATACCTATGAATTATATTATATCTACGAAGATATTTTAACGGTCATTACGCGCACATGTGAGCAAGTTTGCAACCTGTATGTAAAGGGGATTCTCTTGCACTATAAAAAGTGTGGTTTTTTTATTGATTATAATTGATTAGATTTAAGGTAAATTTTAAATTAATTAATTATGAAAAAATTTTTACCACTTTTGACTTTAGCTCTAGTATTTTTTTCTTGCTCAAAAGATAATGATTCAGAACCCGAAATAAAAATTACAACTTACCAGGTAATTAGTAATGTAGAAAAACAAGAAACAACAGTTGAATATTTAGACGGCACCATGTATGAGGTAGTGGTTTTTAAATTCATTGGAGATGATTTAGCTGGAGAGGATAGCCTTGACCCTATATCGCCTGGTGAAGCATCTAATAAAATAACTATAAGTGAAGACATTGAAAAAATAAAACTCTCTTTTAAATTCGTGCCTAGGGAATCTAGTGTGTATGATTCAGCAGACCGGAGGTACTTAGCTTCTTACACTTTTATAAATAAAAATTCAGAGAACAAAGTTATTTTAAAAGAATCTTCAATGCTTCAAAGCACCTTAAAAATTGCAAGCCAATCTATAAAAGAATTTTTTGGAGGACAAAAATTAAAATAATGCAGGAAATGCACCAAATGAACGTTTAAAAAAACCTTTTTTTTTACTTCAATGGTTTTTCTGCTATTTTAATCAAATTAACAGTACATAAATCGTACAAATAAGGAAATAAAAAAACCGTAACAGCTTGATTTTATTACTGTTACGGTTTCTACCAGTGGTCCCACTTGGGCGCGAACCAAGGACTACCTTATTATGAGATCGTTATTTCAATTAAATTTGAATTTCTTGTAGTTGAATATAATTGTTTTATAACAACTGAAATTATTTTCAGTTTCTTATTATTCTATAAACCTGATATTTTAAGGATTAAATATAACACTGAAATATCAAACATTTTTAGAATTCCATAAAATTAGTTCCCAACGGCTTCCCCAATAAAATCATATGTAGAATTACCCACCCCTC
>Ga0314774_1002309_pt1 | contig 10903 bp, 12 predicted proteins | sample MetaGCBIA2018_FD_204515 | JGI IMG/M metagenome (GOLD analysis project Ga0314774, IMG submission 204515) | Cryopeg brine microbial communities from Beaufort Sea near Barrow, Alaska, United States - CBIA 2018 | ecosystem: Environmental > Aquatic > Marine > Coastal | place: USA: Alaska | collected... | reverse complement strand
ACTCCTTTTTAAGGTATCGGTATTTTTAATTTCTTGGGAAAATCCTTGAATAGAAAGTAAAAATAAAGCCGTATATAATATTTTATTTAGCATATGCAATTATACTGATTTATACATAAAGTTACGGTAAAGATTTGAAAAAAATAGCTTTTATATCACTAAAAATGACTGAATAAAAAACAAATACCAATTTGGCAAATAATGTTATATTCTATATTCGATGCAACTTCAAAAAAAGTATTAAACATTATTAAATGAAAATGATAACAATCATAAATTATGTGGGATATAACATTAATTTTTATATATTTGGTTTATTCAGGCGCTTAATTGAAGTGTTTATGTAAATATTAATCCCTTTTACAAATCATAAACCTTTTAATTATAGCCAATTATATTGGTGTTTTAATTTCGTAAGCCTTAACAATTGGAATGAAAGTAGGATAATTAAAATGCTTGATGTTTGAAATTTTTATATCTTTAAAGAAATACTGCAGAGATGTTTGTAAATAGTAGTCATATTTATAAATCAAACAAAATCTAAGGTAATATTTTGTTGTCAGTTTTAATTTTTGTAATTTTAAAAAGGATCACTATAACCAAAACAGGAAAACTTCTATACCCATTTTGGAGTAAATTTGTAGCCTGTTAGATTAAATTCATTTATCTATTAGGTGTTTTTGCATTATTATATATTTACTGATAATAACCTTTAATTAACTTAACTCAAATAATTATGAATCCATCACTATTTATTTTATTACTATTAGGAATGTTTCTGCTTAGCGGAATACGAATTATTTTTGAATACAAAAGAGCCTTAAAATTTAGATTTGGAAAATTCATCAAAACATTGGAACCTGGTTTTAGATGGATTATTCCTGTTATGGAGACCATTCAGATTGTGGATATTAGGGTTATAACAAGCAATATAGTATCGCAAGAAGTAATGACTGCAGACAATGTGCCCTGTAGTATAGACGGCGTTGTGTTTTATAAAGTCAATAATCCCGAGAAAGCTGTTTTGGAAGTGGAGGAATATAAATTTGCCATCTCACAATTGTCCCAGGCTGCTTTAAGAGATGTCTGTGGAAAAGTGGAATTGGACACCATCTTATCAAAACGAGAAGAAATGGGTAAGAATATTAAGGCAATTGTAGAACAGGAAACAATGGTTTGGGGTATTGAAATTATTGATGTTAAAATTAAAGACATTCAATTGCCTGAAAATATGCGACGAATGATGGCCAATCAGGCCGAAGCAGAACGTTCTAGAAGAGCAAGAATTATTTTGGCACTTGCAGAAGAACAAGCTGCCGGTAAATTGCTTGAAGCAGGAAAATTGATAGATCAATCACCGTCAGCCATTAAATTAAGGCTCTATCAAACCTTAGCAAATATAGCGTCAGAAAAGAATTCAACCATACTTTTCCCATTTCCGGAAGAGGTATTGCCAAGGATTGTAAAAAAGGAAAAGAAGAAGAAAAAAAACAAGAAGATAAATTAATTTTTGTAAAGGGATTTTAATTTTCAATAACCTCTATTGAAAAAATTGCAATCCAGACGTATCGTCTTTTTGTTAAAATTTGAGTAATTTTACCGTTATGGTAAAAGAAATTCAGCTTCGGATTTTTATTCGAGAAGAAAAACTTGAAGGTATTTTAAAGAAAAAGGCAGCGCGCTTTTTAAATGTTGCTGAAAAGGATATCAATGCAGTAAAAGTGTTGCGAAAATCTATTGATGCCCGAAAGTCTGAAATTGTTTTTAATTATAAAGTTGCTGTATATATCCATGAACAATTTCCTGAATCTTCTGAATATTCATTTGAATACAAGGATGTTGCCAATGCCAAAGAAGTACATATTATTGGTTTTGGTCCGGCTGGAATGTATGCCGCATTGCGTTGTGTTGAATTGGGTTATAAACCTGTTGTGCTGGAAAGAGGAAAAAAAGTGCAGGAGAGAAGGCGCGATTTGCGTGCAATTAACCAGTTTCATATTGTAAACGAAGATTCCAATTACTGTTTTGGCGAAGGTGGAGCAGGCACTTATTCTGATGGAAAATTATACACGCGAAGCTTAAAACGTGGTGATGTTCGACGCGTATTTGAAAATTTGGTTTTTCACGGTGCCACTGAGGAAATCCTTGTGGATGCGCATCCACATATCGGAACCAATAAATTACCCAAGATTGTTGAAAATATTAGGGAAACTATCTTGAAATATGGAGGTGAAATACATTTCGAAAGCAGGGTGGTAGATTTCATTATAAAAGATAATAAGCTGAAAGCCATTAAACTGCAAAACGATACAGAAATGCCAGTTGAAGCCCTAATTTTAGCGACCGGACATTCAGCACGCGACATTTATTATTTATTGCACAGAAAAAATATTTCGTTAAAAGCCAAATCTTTTGCCATGGGCGTTCGGGTTGAACATCCACAGCAAATTATTGATTCCATTCAATACCATTGTGAAAATGAGCGGAATGAATTGTTACCGCCTGCTGCTTACAGTCTTGTTCATCAAGTAAATGACAGAGGGGTTTATTCGTTTTGTATGTGTCCGGGCGGATTTATTGTGCCAGCTGCAACAGCTCCAGGAGAGGTAGTAGTAAATGGAATGTCACCTTCAAAACGTAACAGCAAGTTCGCCAATTCTGGAATTGTGGTAGAAATAAATGCAGAAAAAGATCTTTATAAATATGAACAATTTGGGGTTTTGAAAGGATTGGAATTTCAAAAAGATTTAGAAAAATTGGCTTTTATGGCAGGAGGAAGAACTCAGGCTGCACCAGCACAGCGCTTAACTGATTTTGTGGAAGGAAGATTGTCCACAAGTTTGAATGAAACTTCTTATCAGCCCGGATTAAATTCTGCCCCGTTACACTCTTTATTGCCAAAAATAATAGGAGGAAGGTTAAGAACTGGTTTAGCTGCATTCGGACAAAAAATGAAAGGGTTTTATACCGAAGAAGCCAATGTTGTTGGGGTGGAATCTCGGACTTCCTCACCAGTAAATATCCCGCGAAAAGAAAATTTGGAACACCCGGAAATTGCCGGACTTTTCCCTTGCGGAGAGGGTGGAGGCTATGCTGGCGGAATTGTATCTGCCGCTATGGATGGAGAGCGTTGTGCTGAAGCAGCTGTAAAAATGCTTCAGTAATTTATTTTAATTCTCCAAAAATTTCATGAAGCACATTTTTTCTGTAGTCGAAAATTTCATTCAATTTATTTTTAATAACAAGCTTATTTGCTATGGAGCCTAAAAAACCCATTGGTGGCTGATAAGTAACAATATCTGTCATTAAAACACCGCCTTCAACAGGTTCAATCCTGTGTTGGTGATGCCATATTTTATAAGGACCAATACGTTGCTCATCAATAAAAAAACGTTTTTCGTCAACCTGCGTTATTTCTGTGAGCCAATTCATTTTTATTCCTAAAAGCGGACTTACTTTATAACAAATAATCATTCCAGGATACATTTTTTCCGGCAAATCGCCCGAAGTGATATCGAAACCCATATAATCTGGCGTAATTTTCTTTAAATTGGCAGGAGACGAGATGAAATTCCACACATCATCAATGGTTCCTTTAATTTTTTGAATTTGTTTCAGTTGGTAAAATCCCATAATTTATTCCGTTAATTTACCAATCATCCCTTTAAAAATAAATCCGTGAAATGGCAAAACCCCGTACCAATATAATCTTCCCCAAATTCCTAATGGTCTGAATGTTGCTGTCTGATATAATATGTTATTTTTTATTTTAAACTCGAGCCAAGCTTCACCGGGAAGTTTCATTTCAGCATAAAGAAGCAACCTTTTTTTCTTTTTGTCTACATCTAAAACGCGCCAAAAGTCGAGCGCGTCGCCAACAGAAAGTTCAGTTTGGCTTTTACGGCCTCTTCGCAATCCGGTTCCACCAACAAGTTTATCCATAAATCCGCGCATATTCCATAAAAAGTTACCGTAATACCAACCATTATCACCACCAATTGCCCAAATTTTATCGATTGTTTCGTTCTCATTTCTAACGGCCTTTTCACATTTGTCATTGTAACAGCCAAAAGTTGGCATTTCAATTAAATTGGAAATTCCTTTAGCAAGAACATCGCTCGATTGTGCATCAATCCAGCTTGAAATCACATCATGCTGCCTAATTTTCTTGAAAGCGAGTTGAACGGCTTCTTTATAAGGTATTAATTTTATATGAAGTTGCTCTGCCAGATCGTTTTCCTTGCAAATAACTTCAACTTTCATACTGTCCACCAAATTTATAGCCAATTTATAAGAAGTTGATGTCACAAAATACAGCCAGTAGGAGGATAGCTTTGGTGTCATGATGGGCAAAGTGAATATTTTTCGTTTCAGATTTCGAACTTCAGCAAAGGTCAATAACATTTCCTTGTAGGTGAAAATTTCAGGCCCGCCAATATCAAAACTCTTATTATACGTATAGTCATTTAGCAGTACGCCTTTCAAAAACTCCAGTACATTTCTTATGGCGATGGGCTGTGATTTGGTATTCAACCATTTTGGCGTAATCATAATGGGTAGTTTTTCCACCAAATCGCGCATAATTTCAAAAGAAGCACTTCCGGAACCCACAATAATACCGGCACGTAATGTAGTTAAATTAAAAGTTCCTGATCCAAGAAGATCTTCTACATTTTTTCTGGAACTTAAATGTTTTGATAATTCTTCTTCATTTACGATTCCACTTAAATAAATAACCTGCTTGACATTTGTTTTTTGAATGCTGTTTTTGAAGTTATTGGCTGAAATTTCTTCTAAGGTGTCAAAATCATCGGTACTAACCGACATAGAATGGATTAGATAGTAAGCAATATCAATGTCTCTTGGAATAATATCAAGTGATTTCTCATCCAAAAAGTCGAGTTCAATAATTTTTACATTTTCACCATAAAAATTGCTTAAATCTATTCTTTTTTTGTCGCGCACGCAACAAATCACTTCATGTCCTTCAGCAAGCAGAATTGGCAACAACCTTTTTCCTATATAACCCGTGGTTCCTGTAAGTAAAATTTTCATAATTTAAAAGTACAAAGAAAGTAGCTCATTATTAAAACATTTTTTCTTGTTGACTTATTTATTCACTATTTTTATGATAAGGTAAAAAACAATGTGCAAAGATATATTTTTTTGTTTAAAATTAATAAAAATATATTAAACATTATATATATATGCAGTCTTTAAAATATCCGTATATCTAAATATTTAAAACAAAATAGTTGAGTTATGGGCTATATCGAGATTTATTTTTCCGGCTTATTGCTTGTGATTGCAGCCATGACTTTATTATGGATTGTCAGTTTATTTGCTAAAAACGCCAGTATTGTAGACCCCTTTTGGGGCTTTGGTTTTGTGATTGCAGGTATATTTTATTTTTATAATTCCGATGGGCTACAAATTCGAAAATTAATAGTTTTAATCTTGTTAATTATTTGGGGATTACGATTATCCATTTATTTGGGTTGGCGTAATTTAGGAAAAGTGGAAGATTTTCGCTATCAGCAATTTAGAAAAGATTATGGAGCACATCGTTATTGGTGGGTTAGTTTTTTTTAGGTTTTTTTGCTTCAAGGCGTTTTGTTATGGTTAATTTCGGCGCCATTGCTCAGTGCTCAGTTTTATGATGGCAATACCGCTTTAAACTTTTTCGATTATGCTGGAATACTGATTTGGATCATTGGTTTTATGTTTGAAGCCGGCGGCGATTTTCAATTGACCCGGTTTAAATCAGATCCGAATAATAAGGGAAAAGTTTTAAATACCGGATTTTGGAAATATACGCGTCATCCCAATTATTTTGGAGATGCCACTGTTTGGTGGGCGTTTGGATTGTTCTCGGTGGCAGCGGGAGATTATTTACCACTTATGAGTTCCTTGTTAATGACCTTGTTAATTGTAAAAGTTTCGGGGGTTTCCATGCTTGAGAAAATCTTGAAAAATACCAAACCGCAATACAAGGATTATGTTGAAAAAACACCAGCGTTTTTCCCTTGGTTTCCCAAAAAGTAAATTTTAAATGGAAATCACAAAACACATATGGTTAATTTTATTTATCGTTTGGGGGCTTCCGCTTACAATGTATCGTAGTAAATTTCGAAAAATTGTTTATAAGACTAAAAGCTGGACCATCAATATAAAACCTTTATTTTTTAAAGAAATAAAAGCGCTTTTTGGAAATATTTATCCTGAAAACAAACAATATATAAAGTTTAGGAATTTTTACAGATTTTATTTAATTGTATACTTTCTGCTCTTTATTACGTATTTTTTATTTAAAATTATTTTTTCTTCAAACATTAAATAGTTGAATGCTTATTGGTTTTGTGTCAATTATAAATTTTAACAATTATACTATAAATAATTAGTTGTGCCCGTATTTGGTATTTTTATTATTTTGTTTAACTTTGTAATACAGATATTAAACAAAATAATTTGAACAATCAATTTAAAACATCAGTTTACAGGAAAGAAACTTTTAATGCTGCGCACAGGTTGCACAATGCGAATTGGGACGATAAAAAAAATCAAATGATTTTTGGCAAGTGCAACAATGCTAATTTTCACGGACATAATTATGATTTAGAAGTTTGTGTGACCGGATTTTGTGATTTTGAAACTGGTTATGTGATTGATGTGAAAATATTATCGGATATCATACAACACGCCGTAATCAATAAATTTGACCACAAAAACCTAAACATTGAAGTAGCAGAATTTAAAAACTTAAATCCAACTGCCGAAAATATCGCATTTGTGATTTACAACTTATTGGTAGCCAAACTTCCTAACGATTTAGATCTTAAAATTAGACTTTATGAAACAAGAAAAAATTATGTTGAGTACCCTTTTAGAAATTGAAGAAGACAACTTATTTGATGATTTTTCTATCAATGACATAGGCGATAATCATTTGTATACCAATTTGGAAACGCCTTTGAAAAGCAATGCTTTTGAAATTTCAGATGAAGAAAAAAAGGAAAAAATTTCTGTTTTGTTCGCTGAAATAATGGACGTAATGGGAATGGATTTAAATGATGATTCTTTAAAAGGCACGCCAGAGAGGGTCGCGAAAATGTACATAGATGAAATTTTCTCAGGTTTAAATCCAAAGAACAAACCTAAAATGTCTTTGTTTGAAAATAAATACCAATACAATCAAATGTTGGTAGAAAAAAATATTACTTTTTATTCAAATTGTGAGCATCATTTTGTGCCTATTTTTGGCAAAGCGCATGTGGCATATATCTCGTCGGGCAAAGTAATCGGCTTATCAAAATTAAACAGAATTGTGCAGTATTATGCCCAAAGACCTCAAGTTCAAGAACGTTTGACCAATCAAATAGGGAAAGATTTGGAGCATATTTTACATACGGAAGATATCGCGGTAATTATTGATGCCAAACATTTATGCGTTTGTTCAAGAGGAATTAAAGATGATACTTCTACAACAATCACCACGTATTATGGCGGCGCTTTCAAAAATGCTCAAAAAATAGCGGAGCTTCAAAATTATATTAAGAATAGTTAGATTTGAATAACAAATTAACCAATTTGATTTTAACTTAGATTGTGGCATCGTAACATTATAAACTATAATAAAAATGAAAATCTTAAAAATAATTACAATCGTTTGTGTCTTTACATCAATTTTCACAAGCTGTGCACAAGAAAAAAAGAATACCATAAAAACTACAAGTATGTACAACATTGAAATTAATAGTTTAACGGGGGAAACGATAGATTTAAACCAGTTTAAAGGAAAGAAAATCCTGTTTGTGAATGTGGCTTCTGAATGCGGTTTTACGCCACAATATAAGGATTTGCAAAAATTACACGAAACCTATAAAGAAAAATTGGTGGTTATTGGTTTGCCTTGCAATCAATTTGGCGAACAAGAATCTGGCACAGCGACTCAAATTAAAAGCTTTTGCGAAAAAAATTATGGAGTAGATTTTTTGATGACAGAAAAAATAGACGTGAAAGGAGAAAATCAGCATCCATTATATGCGTGGCTGACTCAAAAAGAAATGAATGGAGTTATGAGCAGTTCCGTAAAATGGAATTTTCAAAAATATTTGGTTGATGAAAACGGAAAATTAATAGATGTTTTTTACAGCATTACAGAACCTTTAAGCGATAAAATTGTTAATTTAGTGAAGTAACAAAATATCTTAAAAATGATGAAGATTTTAATTATTATAGCAGCCTCTATAGGAATTATTTTTATTGTTGGCCAATTAATTTTTTTGAAATCAACGAGCGATATAGAAATGTATTCATACAAAGTGCTGAAAAAATATGATGTATTTGAAATCAGGAAATATGGTGAGGCAAATTTTTCTTATGTAACCATGAAAACTGATTCTTACCAGGAAAGTTCTGGTAGTGGCTTTAAATCTTTGGCTGGCTATATTTTTGGAGGGAATGAGAAAAAGGAATCCATAGCGATGACTTCTCCTGTTGTCATAAATTTAAATGATACGATCACCATGCAATTTATGGTTCCGTCGAAATATAAATTGGATGATTTGCCAACACCAAACAATCCCGATGTTAAATTCAAAATGGAAAAGGAAAAATTTGTAGCCGCAATATCTTTTGGCGGCTGGTCTAACGACAAAAAAATAGCAGAATATATCTCCAAATTAAAAGCACTTTTAAAAGAAAACGAAATAACGCACTTCAATAATTTTAGTTATTTCGGATACAATCCGCCTTTTCAACTATTAAATCGAAGAAATGAAATTGCTGTTGAAATAGATATTAAAAGTGTTTCCGGACTGAATATTGAAGTCAAAAAAGACTAATATTTCATTGAAATTACGCAAAAAAGACAAGCTATATTTCTCCGTAATTCAGCTTTATAAGATTGCCATTTTGATAGTTTAATTCCAATATTTCTTTAGATTTTTTGTTTGAAATTATTTTCTGTTCAATTTCAGCAACTTCTTCAAATACAGGGTTTTCTAGCCCAATATCTAAAGTGCATTTTGTGTAAAAATTCCTTCTTGTTGGATGTGTGTCTGCACAGCCATTAAAAATTTGGTTCCAGGCATTTTTTTCGATCACTTTCTCAATGAGCCGAATGCAATCGTCTTGGTGAATCATATTGACAAAACCTTCAGGATTTGGTATTACTCTTCCTTTCGAAAAGAAATTACCTGGCTTTCTGGTATAGCCAAACAGACCTGCAAAACGAATAATCGTGGTTTCGAAATTAGTTGAATTTTTGAAAAGCATTTCAATAGTAGCCAAAGCAGAAGGTAGCGTTTCAGATTCTTCAGTTACCATTTCATTGGAATTTCCATAAACCGAAGTGGAGCTGATAAAAATGGCTTTTTTTAAGGGTGATTTATCTATGTAGGAAATCAAATTTTTAAATTCTTCAATATTTTTAGAGGGCAACGCCACAATTAAGATTTCTGAATCTAAAAACGCTGAAATATTTTCTTTTAAATTGTCCAGGTTTATTAAAAAAGGCACAATTCCTATTTCTTGGAATTCAGAAAGTTTACTTTCAGAAGTCGTGGAGCCTTTTATATTACAGCCTTGTTTAATTAAACTCGTGGCCAATGGTTTCCCAAGCCAACCACAACCCAATATGCTTATTTTCTCTTTCACGATTATTTTCTATTAAATTTACTTTTTAACGGCACTTTCCAATTCATTTAAACGCACTATCTTTTTACGTTCCAAAAATTCCTGAATTCCCTCAAAATGCTCATTTACGCGTTTGTTTCCAAATTCGTATATTTTAGTCACCATTCCATCCAAAAAATCACGGTCGTGAGATACGAGAATTAAAGTTCCGTCGTAATTCATAAGCGCTTGTTTTAGAATGTCTTTGGTTCTCATATCGAGATGGTTTGTCGGCTCATCTAAAATTAAAAGGTTTACAGGTTCAAGCAGTAACTTAATCATTGCCAGTCGAGTACGTTCTCCTCCTGAAAGCACTTTCACTTTCTTGTCCCAGTCTTCGCTGCCAAACATAAAAGCACCTAAAAATTCTTTTATTTTTGTTCTGATATCGCCTTTTGCCACGTTGTCTATGGTTTGAAAAACGGTAAAAGTTTCATCAAGTAAAGATGCTTCATTTTGGGCAAAATAACCAATCATCGTGTTGTGCCCGAGTGTTAGTTTACCGCCGTGCTCAATTTCTCCCATGATGGCTTTTATAAAAGTAGATTTGCCTTCTCCATTTTTTCCTACAAAAGCTACTTTTTCACCTCGTTGTATGGCAAAGGTTGCTGAATCAAACACAAGATGATTTTCGTATGTCTTTGAAACATTTTCTGCTGTTACCGGATAAGTTCCTGAGCGGGGAGAAGGAGGGAATCGAAGTTTTAGGTGAGAAGTGTCAATTTCATCAACTTCAACAATTTCAAGCTTTTCGAGCATTTTTACGCGTGATTGCACCTGTAATGTCTTTGAGTAGGTGCCTTTAAAACGGTCTATGAATTCCTGTGTGCCGGCTATTATTTTTTGTTGTTCATCAAGTTGTTTTTGTTGCTGTTCACGTCGTTCTTTGCGCAGTTCAAGGTATTTTGAATAATTCACCTTATAATCGTAAATGCGCCCCATAGTCACTTCAATGGTTCGAGTTGTAATTCGATCCACAAAAGCACGGTCGTGAGAGATCACTATAACTGCTTTTCCGCTATTAACCAAAAAATTTTCGAGCCACTGTACTGAATCTATATCTAAGTGATTTGTTGGCTCATCTAATAAAATTAGATCTGGATTTTGAAGTAAAATTTTTGCCAGTTCAATGCGCATGCGCCAGCCACCGCTAAAATCGGAAGTTGGACGATCAAAATCGGCGCGTTCAAAACCCAATCCCAACACAATTTTTTCTACTTCCGCATCA
>Ga0314774_1002307_pt1 | contig 10904 bp, 10 predicted proteins | sample MetaGCBIA2018_FD_204515 | JGI IMG/M metagenome (GOLD analysis project Ga0314774, IMG submission 204515) | Cryopeg brine microbial communities from Beaufort Sea near Barrow, Alaska, United States - CBIA 2018 | ecosystem: Environmental > Aquatic > Marine > Coastal | place: USA: Alaska | collected... | reverse complement strand
TTGTGTATCTGTGTGTGTACCAGAATTCGCATTTTGTGTACCTCTCTGTGGAGGGCATGCTACACAAAATCGCTGTAACTATTTGAAATCTCTTGGTACTAGTTTGAATTGGCGGGAGCAGATGGGAGTCGAACCCACCAGGGACGGGATACGCCCCTCACCGGTTTTGAAGACCGGGCGCGTCACCAGACCACGTCCTGCTCCCTTATCATGATTTGAACCTGCAGGGCGGAATGTTTCTCCCCTGCCGTAATGTTTGATTGCTGAATTTATAGCGCCACCAACGGCCCTATTTTAGAATTTAAGAAGAGCTAGTCAGTCGGCCATAGTCTCACCTATTTAAAGCGGACAATAATCATCTAACCAATTGTATTTTTTAATTAAATATCACATTATTCTGATCGAGGCAAGAGGTTGATCAATAAATGACGCCTCTATCTTTCGCTGTAGGGTTGACAAAACAGGTTAAGGTCATTAAATTAGCGTCCAATCTACATTCAAGGAGTATGTTCTGATGCCGATGTACGAATATAAGTGCCAGGCCTGCAATCTGGTTTTTGAAGCGAGACAGAAGTTTTCTGATGCCCCTCTGACCGAATGTCGCGCTTGTGGCGGTTCGGTGGAGAAGTTGATCTCTCAGGCCGGGTTTGCCTTAAAGGGTGGCGGCTGGTACGATCAAGGATATGGTGCAAAGAAGCCGGCCTGCGCTACGGTCGGAAAATCGGAGGAGTGTGCTGCCTGTCCCAAGGCTGTTAACGACTGATCTTTTACCCTGTTTATTTTTTTTAAAAGGCGGCCTTGTGTCGCCTTTTTTTATTGCTCCCTCGTCGTCCCGTTGCGTACAATCAGGAGGTGTCTGACAATGAATGTCCGGCTGCAAACCGAGCTGTTCGTCCTGCTGTTTCAGCGCTTTTTCAACCGATGGCGATGGGCTCTCAAGCGAGCCAAAATATAATCTCAAACCTTAAAAGTTTTCGCTTCGGTCATTCCTCTCGGACAGCCCTACAGAAAAAAGGTGACGGGTCGTTTATCCTATGAAACAACTCATTTATTTCAGCCTCTTCTGCTTCTGCTCCCTTCTGCTTGCGGCATGCAGTCAACTCGACTATTACAGCCAGAGCATCTCTGGTCATCTGTCGATCATGTCCGCCAGTCGTCCGATTGCTGAAGTGCTGTCCGACCCTGAAACCAGTGACTCGCTTAAGCAGCGGCTCACTCTGGCGGCCCTGTATCGCCGTTATGCAAGTGAGGTGCTTCATCTGCCGGATAACAACAGTTACCGATCTTATGCCGATATCGGGCGTTCATCGGTGGTCTGGAATGTGGTGGCTGCCCCGGATGACTCGCTGATTCCGAAACAGTGGTGTTTTGCCTTTGTCGGTTGTCTCCCCTATCGTGGTTATTATGCTCAGGCTGAGGCCGAAACATATGGCGCAGAGTTAGCGACAGAGGGTCTCGATGTCCTCACCTATGGAGTGCCGGCCTATTCAACCCTCGGTTGGTTTGATGACCCGTTGCTGAATACCGTTGTTGCTCTCCCTGACTGGGGATTGGCCGGGATCATGTTTCATGAATTGGCCCATCAACTGATTTATGTCGAAGATGATAGCTCTTTTAATGAGGCGTTTGCCCAGATGGTAGAAGAGGAGGGGTGGCGCCGTTGGTTGGCGCGTCATGGGACGGATGAACAAAAAGATTTATATCAGCTGGTTATGGTTCGTAAGACAGGGTTTCGGGAGCTGTTGGAAGAGACCCGATCCAGATTGCAAGGCTGTTACGCCCCTGACAAGGAGCATGCCGTCCGGATCGAATGTAAACAGAGAACGTTGGATCGAATGCAACAACAGTATCTGGAATTGAAAAAGAGTTGGGGCGGTTATGACGGTTATGATGCCTGGTTCAAGTCACACCCCAACAATGCCAACTTTGTTTCGGTGCAGACTTATCGCCATTATCTCCCGGCTTTCGAAACCCTACTTTCGCAACGTGAGGGGGATCTGTTGCTTTTTTATGCCGAAGTTGCACGTCTGGCTGAGCTCCCTTATCAGGAGCGTCAAAAAATTATGGAGGAGCTGTTGCTGTCTGAACATGAGACGCTCTGATCGATTGTTCGACTGAAAATATCGGGATGTTTCAATTTGGTCTGATCAGGTAGGATATTGCAAGGCGGTTGTGGTAATATGGGGTAAAATCATCGGAAAGTTGAGACGTATGGGTATCTATAAAGTCGAGAAAAAAACGGGGTTAAAATCGGGAGAGAAAATTTCGTCCCCGCCGCTTTATAAGGTTTTGATGCATAATGACGACTATACAACCATGGAGTTTGTGGTCAGTATGTTGGTGACTGTTTTTCATCTGTCGTTAACCGAAGCGGATCGGATCATGCTACAGATACATATGAGCGGTATCGGTGTGTGTGGTGTTTTTACCTATGAGATTGCCGAGACGAAGATTCATCAGGTTTACATGCAGGCGCGCGAGGAGGGTTTTCCTCTGAGGTGCAGTCTGGAAGAGGTTTGAGACTGAAATGTTTAGTCAGGATGTTCAAATTACATTTTCTCTTGCTGTGCGAGAAGCTCAACGCCGACGCCACGAATATTTGACGGTGGAGCATGTGCTCTACGCCCTTCTGTTTGAAGAGAATGGTCAGCAGATCATTCGCAAGTGTGGTGCCGATCTTGCTGTTTTAAAAGCGGCGCTTGTGACTTACTTTGATGAGCATTTGCAGTCATTACCTGATCTCCGTGACGAGGTTCCTGAGCAGACGGTGAGTTTGCAGCGGATCCTGCAGCGTACGGTCATGCATGTGCAGTCCTCCGGCAAGGAGACCGCTTCTGTCGGGGATATTCTTGCCGCTCTACTCGCAGAAGAGAAAACGTTTGCGGTCTTGCTCCTCGAAGAACATGGCGTCAGTCGTTATGATGTGGTGAATATCCTTTCACATGGCCTCGAACCTGATGCACAAGAGGCGGTGCCGGCGGCTGATCCGAAAAGGGGGGGGGAGAGCCATCCTAAGGTGGTCAAGGATCCTCTTAAGCTCTACACCGTCAATCTGCTCGATCAGGCAGCGAGTGGCGGTATCGACCCTCTTGTGGGACGATCTGAAGAGTTGGGGAGAGCGATACAGGTTCTTTGTCGACGCCGTAAAAACAACCCGATTTTCGTAGGGGAACCGGGGGTCGGAAAAACCGCACTGGCAGAAGGGCTGGCGTTACGCATTCTGGATGGCGATGTGCCCGATCTGCTGCTTAAGGCAGAGATGTTTTCCCTCGACATGGGGTCATTGTTGGCCGGAACAAAGTTTCGGGGTGATTTTGAAGAGCGGCTAAAATCGGTGATTACCGCCCTCGGAAATAGACCCGATTCAATCCTGGTCATCGATGAAATTCATACGGTGGTTGGTGCCGGCGCAACGAGCGGCGGTTCTCTGGATGCTTCGAATATTCTGAAGCCGGCTCTCGCTTCAGATTCTGTTCGCTGCATAGGTTCAACCACATTTGAGGAGTATCGTAACCTGTTTGAGAAAGATCGTGCCCTGTCACGACGTTTTCAGAAGATTGATGTTCTGGAACCGAATATTGATGAAACGATCGAAATTTTGCACGGTTTGAAAAAGAGTTACGAAAAACACCACAAGGTGAAGTATCGTGACGAAGCGCTGCGGCAGGCGGCTCACCTTTCTGCGCGACATATCAACTTTCGACATCTGCCGGACAAGGCGATTGATGTGATTGATGAGGCTGGCGCCCGGGCCAGAATCGAAGGTCGCAAAAATGGTTGGATCAGGACCAAGGAGATTGAATCGGTCGTTGCCGGGATTGCCAAAGTACCGATTAATTCTGTTTCGGGCTCTGATCGACAACGTCTGAAGCGTTTGTCACCGCTTTTAAAAAAATACGTTTTTGGACAGGATAAGGCAATTGATCTGATGAGCAGTGCAATCCTGCGTGCGCGTGCCGGTCTCGGTGATCCGGAAAAACCGACCGGATCGTTCCTGTTTACCGGTCCGACCGGAGTCGGCAAAACGGAAGCCGCCCGTCAGTTGGCGGAACATCTCGGGGTCGAATTTATTCGCTTTGATATGAGCGAGTACATGGAAAAGCATTCTGTTGCTCGTCTGATCGGTGCTCCTCCCGGTTATGTCGGTTTTGATCAGGGTGGGCTGTTAACCGATGCGGTTGTTAAAAATCCCTATGCTGTTCTTTTGCTCGATGAAATTGAAAAAGCTCATCCCGATCTTTTTGATCTCCTCTTGCAGATCATGGATCACGGGACTTTGACGGACAATACCGGTCGTCATGCCGATTTTCGTAATGTGGTGCTCATTATGACCAGCAACGTCGGTGCCAGAGAGCTGAGTTCCGCCGCCATCGGCTTTGGCGATTTGTCGCCACGGTCATCGAAACAGGCGATTGATAGAACCTTCTCCCCGGAATTTCGTAATCGGTTGGACGCCATCGTCCCCTTCGACCCGCTAACGGAAAAGGTGATGTTGAAGGTCGTCGATAAGTTTCTTCGCCGGTTGCGTCATGCCTTGTCTGAAAAAGGGGTATCGCTTTATCTCTCCTTTGCCGCTCGTGCAAACCTTGCGAGGCGTGGTTATGATCCGGTGTTTGGGGCGAGACCTCTGGCGCGGTTGATTGAATCTGAGCTCAATGATGCGATCGCTTCTGAGCTTCTGTTTGGGGCGCTGCAAAAGGGGGGCGCTGTTCATGTCGGCTGCGTTGGCGACATTTTGACATTTCGTTTCGAATCCTGATTTTGAGCTGAATTTTAGACGTGCCGTTATTCCGCCTCACAGAAGAATTATTTTTCCCTTCAGTACAACTCGCTGAAGCCGATGGCCTTCTTGCCTTCGGTGGCGATCTGACTCTCCCCCGGCTTCTGTTGGCCTACTCTTCCGGGCTGTTCCCCTGGTCCAATGAGGATGAACCTCCGCTCTGGTGGTCGCCTGATCCCCGGGCTATTTTTGAACCAGGAGGAATGCGGATCAGTCGAAGCCTTGCGAAAACATTGCGTCAGGGTCGGTATCGGGTCACGTACAATCAGGCGTTTGATCAAGTGATTCATCATTGCGCCGCGCTGCGCATTGAAGACGGAACCGGGACCTGGATTACCCCAAGTTTGTCCGACGCTTTTTCGGCTCTGCATCGCCTGGGGTTTGCTCATTCAATAGAGTGCTGGCGAGGGAATCTGCTGGTCGGAGGGGTGTATGGGCTCTGTCTCGGGCGTTGTTTTTTTGGTGAGTCGATGTTTCATTTAGATCGGGATGCTTCGAAAGTGGCGCTGTTCTATTTGGTGCGGCGTGCTGAGGCGTTGGGGTTTGAACTGGTCGATTGTCAACTTCCCAACGATCATCTCCTCAGTCTCGGTGCCGTCCAGATTCCACGGAGTGACTTTTTACAGAGGTTGGTTAAGGGTGGGGTTATTCCTTCCAGCAATCAGGCTCCTGGTTCGATAGAGCTCCTGCTTTAATCGTCATCCTCGTCATCCTTTATGTCTGAATTTCCTTTGGCGACGAATGCTTCAATCCGTTTTTTGTCCCGATCCATGATGTTTAGAAACTGGAACCCGGTCGAAACTTTACCCCCCTCACTTCGCTTCCCTTTCCATATCACCTCGGCCAGAGCGCAGATCGGCTTCCCTTCGTCTCTGAGGTTAATCAAAAACATGCCGATATCAGCCAGTTCGTTCGGCGGGGCGACAAACATGCCGATACCGCTCGCGCTTATATTGACCTTTTTCTCCGGAACTTTTGGTATTTTATCCGGGTCTTCCGTCTGTTCAATCATCCGGACGTATTTTTTCCATTGCTCGCGAAATGAACGGAGTTTGCCGCCGCTTCTGGTGTAGCCGATTTCGAGAGTGAGGTCGAGGCGGGGGGAGAGACGCCGGCGGATCATCTGCAGGTCGTTATTATGCTTGATACGGATCAGGTTTGATCCGAGCATTTTTTCAAAAGTCCCGGTGAGCTGGATACCGACCCCCATCGAATCTGTCATGATTTCGAACTGCATCCCCTCTTTAAAGGGGTAGCTCTCATTGGCCGTGGTTCGATACGGAATTCTCAGGTCGAGAGTCTGTCGTCCGAGGCTGTGCAGGTGTCCAGTCAGGGCATCGAGATGCCCCGGAGCGTCCGTTTCATCAGTGAGGACATGCAGTGAGACCTTTTGACCGATTTGCATGTATCTTTTCAGTGGCATCTATAGAGCTTTCGTGAGCCTGTGTTATTTTTCAATATGACAAGAGTCGCAATCTTCGGCTACGGAAAAGGCGTCGCCGCCGTCATGGCAGGCACCACAAGCTGCCCCGCTCTCCATCTCTTCCATGCTGACCGGTTTGTTGTCCGTCCCCGCCTTGAACAGGTCCGAGTGACAATCGCCGCAGCCGAACATTGCCGTGTGGATCTTGTGACTGAACAGTACGTCGCCAAGATCCTCTTCTTTGAAGATAATGTCGCGGGTCGGGTGGCATGAGGAACACTCTTCGGCTACGGAAAAGGCGTCTCCTCCATCATGACAGGCACCGCAGGACTCTCCCTCCTCCATCTCATTCATGCTGGTGGTTTTGTTGTCGGCATTCGGTTGAAAGAGATCCGAATGACAATCACCACAGCCGAACATCCCGGTATGTACCTCGTGGCTGAATAAAACCGTTCCGGCGTTCTCTGTTGCAAATGTAATATCGCGGGTCGGGTGGCATGAGGAACAATCTTCGTCGACAGAGAAGGCGATCCCGCCGTTATGGCAGGCGCCACATGATTTCCCTTTTTCCATCTGAGCCATAGTCACCGGTGCGGTTTTGTAGCCCGCTTTGAAGGTGCTGCCATGGCAGTCGCCGCAACTCACCATCTCAATGTGAATCTCATGACTGAACAGGATATCCCCGGCAGCTGCTGTTTTGAATACGATATCGCGGGTGGTATGGCAGGCGCCGCAATCGGTCGCAACAGGGAAGGCATCGTCACCATTGTGACAGGCGCCGCACGACGCCCCCTTTTCCATTTGCGCCATGCTGACAGCTTTGTTTTTTGAGCTCGGCTGGAATATTCCCGAATGACAGTCGTCACAACCGTACATGTCGATATGGATTGAGTGTTTGAAGGTGACGTTGTCGATCACGACATCACCGGCATGGCAGGAGTCGCAATCACCGGCAACGCTGAAGGCCCGTTTTCCATCGTGACAGGCACCGCATGATTTCCCTGTTTCCATGGCTGCCATGTCGTAGGATTTGTTTTTCTTACGGTCGATGTCAAAAATGGCATTGTGGCAGGTCGGGCAATCACGTCCGACCGTTTCTAAATGGTCGTAATGGCTGAAGTCGATGTTGCCGAAGTTTTTTGTTTGTATTACAACCTTATCGTCGATCCAGCGGGCCGATGCGACAGATGCAATCAATAAGAAAAGCGTCACCAGGGTCAGGGTCTGCCTGTTCATTTTTCCTCCAAAATATCAAGATGACTGCATTATACAGAAATTTGTCTGATGTCCAAATAATTAATGTATTTGCTTTTATCTCTGTTGTCTACTCTGCCGACTTTTCGCTCTATCTGTGCTATTATCGCTCGCGACGAAAAGGGGAAGAATGAGGAAGAATGAAAGTCTATTTTGATCAAATCTTTGCAGTGACGGCACCCGGTCTGGAACAGGTTTGCGCAGAAGAGTTGCAGCATGTAACCGGTGCCGATATGTCGATTGAACCGGGCGGAGTCAGGTTTTCCGGTGGGTTGCGTGAACTTTATCTGGCCAACCTCTCATCCCGTATTGCCAGTCGATTTCTGGTTCATGTTGGCGAGATTCGGGCCCGTGACTTTTCGGCATTTTACAAAAAATGCGTACAACTCCCGTGGGGGGCGTTATCTGAAGGGGGAGACGCCGGTTGTGATCAGGGCGTCGAGTCGAAGTTCCCGATTGGTTCATACCGGGCGGTTGGCGGAGACAATCGAAAAGGCGATTAATCAATCCCTCGGGCGAGCGTCTTCGGTTGCATCGGCAGCTTCCGGGCAGCTTATTATTGCCAAAATGGAAGGGGATGTCTGTCGAATCTCTATCGATAGCTCCGGAGAACTTCTCCATCGACGAGGTTATCGTCTGCAGACGGCTCAGGCACCTTTGCGTGAGACCCTCGCCGCCGGTATTCTGAAACTGCTCGATTGGGAGGGGGAGACGCCGTTGGTCGACCCGATGTGCGGTTCTGGAACGTTTGCGACCGAAGCGGCCCTTATTGCTTCACGCCGACCAGCAGGGGAGGCCCGGCAGTTTGCATTTATGGACTGGCCCAGATTTCGCCCCGGACTCTGGTCTCTTCTGGTGGAAGAAGGTCAGCGGCAGTCGGTAATTCCGACCGTCGCTATTCACGGTTCGGATGCTGCTGCGACCGCAGTTGCTGCTGCCGAAAAGAATCTGGAGCAAGCCGGGTGTGACGGACTGGTCGCTCTGGATTGTCGGAAGATTGATGCCGTTGAGGGGCTGCCGGGGCCTGGCTTGATCATCTGCAACCCACCTTACGGTCTCCGTATCGGGAAGAATGAGGATTTGGTCCCTCTTTATCGCCAGATTGGCGCTGTTTACAAAAAACAGTTTTCCGGCTGGAAAGGGGCGATGCTCTGTCCGCCCGGTCGCCTCGCAGATGCGACCGGCCTGAATCTGAAACGGGTTGCAGCGCTATTGAACGGTGGGCTGAAGGTGACCCTGTTTGAGGTTGAGTTATAGTTTGTTATTTTGTAACGATTCAGCGCAATAGTAAAAGATGTCATTCCCGAGGGTGTAATCGGGAATCCAGCCTTTAAAACCATGGATCCCCGATATAATCATTCGGGGATGACAGCCGCTTTTGCGATCAGTTCAGATAGAGCTGAATAGTTACGTTATTTTTATCTTGCCTTGTGTCTAGAACGAATCTATACTTATCAGCTGCTTCCCTGCTTTCGCAGGGGGTAAATATTGTAAGAAGGCGAGGTGATGTTACAATGGAAATCCATGTCATGGATAATAACGTCGAAAAGGCGATCCGTGTTCTCAAACGTAAGCTGCAGCAGGAGGGACTTTTCCGTGAAATGAAACAGCGCAAATTTTACGAGAAGCCGAGTGTTAAGCGCAAGCGTAAAGAGAAAGAAGCTCAGCGCCGTCTGCGTAAAAAGCAACGTTTGATTCGCGCCACCTGATCCCTCGTTTTATTTGTATTTTAAACAAAAAAGGGCCGGTCATTTTGACCGGCCCTTTTTTTTGGTTTCTTTCGTCTTGATTTGTTATCGGGGAATAACCGTCATTTCGAGCCCAGCCATCCGCGCAACATAACGAACGACCTGACAGCTGTAGCCGAATTCATTATCATACCAGACATACAGCACGCAACGATTGCCGTCGACAATGGTCGCGAGTGAATCGACGACACCAGCATGGCGGGATCCGACCAGATCGGTTGAAACAACTTCCGGTGAATTGGTGTAGTCGATCTGATCCTGCAGCGGTGAATCGAGAGAGATCTCACGCAGGTAGTTGTTAAGCTCGTCGATGCTCGTCTGTTTTTCGAGGGTCAGGTTCAAAATGGCGAGCGAGACATTCGGCGTCGGTACCCGGATGGCATTGCCGGTCAGGCGGCCGGTCAACTCCGGCAACGCTTTGGCTATGGCGCTGGCGGCCCCGGTTTCGGTGATGACCATGTTGAGGGCAGCGCTCCGACCACGGCGGTTTTTGCTGTGGTAGTTGTCGATCAGATTCTGGTCGTTGGTATAGGAGTGGCAGGTCTCGACATGGCCATTGATGATGCCGAAGCGGTCATTGACGACTTTGAGCACCGGAACGATGGCATTGGTGGTGCAACTTGCGGCCGAGAAGATGGTCTCCTGAGCGTCGATCTGCTCGTTGTTGATCCCAAAGACGATATTTGGAATATCCCCTTTGCCCGGCGCGGTCAGAAGAACTTTGGCGGCTCCTTTCGCTTTCAGGTGTCGTCCGAGTCCTTCGCGGTCGCGCCACTTACCGGTATTGTCGATGACGATCGCGTTATTGATGCCGTAGGCGGTGTAATCGATCTCTTCGGGGGAATCGGCATAAATCAGACGAATCATGTTGCCGTTGGCGATGATGGCGTTTTCCTTCTCATCGACCGAGATCGTCCCTTCAAAATGGCCGTGCACCGAGTCGCGACGGAGCAGGCTGGCCCGTTTGACCAGATCGTCATCCCCTCCCTTGCGAACAACGGCAGCGCGCAGGCGCAGCATGTTGCCACCACCGGCTTTGTCGATCAGGATGCGTGCCACCAGACGACCAATGCGGCCAAAGCCGTAGAGGACAACATCCTGCGGTTCGCTCAGCGCGGGTTGGATGCCGGTATTGATCGAAGTCAACTCCTGACGCACAAAATCTTCCAACGCGATACCACTGCCGACCGCCTGCGCCCTATAGCGAACGGTCAGTTTTCCGATGTCAACACGTCCGGGTGATAGGTTGAGTTTCATCATCGCCAAAAGGATCGGAGAGCTGTCTCGAACCGACAGCTCGTTGTCAAGGATCTGTCTGGCGAAACGGTGCGTCCGCAGAATGTCGACGACCGACTTATGAACCAGGGATTTTCCGTATACAGTCGTGATAACGCCATGATCGCGGTAAAGTTTTCCAATCAGCGGAAGCATTGATTCTGCAATTGCTTCGCGCTCGCTCCAGTCTGTAAAATACTGATCGTGTATGTTCATGCCGTGCTCCTGTAAAGTGTTTTTTTGCTCGTGGAATTTACCGGCGTATCCTAGCTGATTGTCGCGACGTGCGCAACCCTGAGCCTCTTCCAACATGAGATGAGTCTGAAGCAACCCTCGTGTTTCTAACATGAGATGAGTCTGAACAACAGACCTGAAAACGTTCATGATGAAAGGATGAAAATCATCATGAATGTCAAACACCTCC
>Ga0314774_1002305_pt1 | contig 10910 bp, 7 predicted proteins | sample MetaGCBIA2018_FD_204515 | JGI IMG/M metagenome (GOLD analysis project Ga0314774, IMG submission 204515) | Cryopeg brine microbial communities from Beaufort Sea near Barrow, Alaska, United States - CBIA 2018 | ecosystem: Environmental > Aquatic > Marine > Coastal | place: USA: Alaska | collected... | reverse complement strand
ACGTTAGATACACCAACTTTGAAAAGGTTGCGTAGGTTGTTAAGAAAATTTTAAAATAATATTATGTTAATAAATTCCTATTTAAAAAAGGGGATGGAGGCCGGGACTGACGAGGCCGGTCGCGGATCTCTCGCAGGCCCTGTTACCGCTGCCGCCGTGATACTTCCAAAGCGTTTTAAAAATGCACTTTTAAACGATTCAAAAATTGTCAACAGCTCAAATAGAAAAATATTAAAAAAAATAATCGAGAAAGAAGCTCTTGGCTATTCTGTGAAATTTATTGACAATGTCAAAATAGATGATATTAACATTTTAAATGCCTCTATCCTGGCAATGCACCATTGCATAGATGACTTAAAAACGATCCCGGCACATATTCTGGTGGACGGAAACCGTTTTAAAGCTTATAATGATATTCCCCATTTGTGTATTGTTCAGGGCGATGGGAAATATATGAATATTGCTGCGGCTTCCATACTCGCAAAAACTTATCGAGATGCTTATATGGAGATGATCCACCTCGAATTCCCTATGTATAACTGGAAACAGAATAAAGGATATGGAACCGCCGAGCATAGGGCGGCCATAATCAAATACGGGATCACAAAATACCACCGACATAGTTTCAAGCTATACCCTTTATAGATATGAGATTTTAGATGTGAGATATGAGATAAGAGTTGTAAGGTTTTTTTGAGTTTTAAATTTTACATTTGGAATTTGGAATTTGGAATTTGGAATTTGGAATTTGGAATTTGGAATTTGGAATTTGGCCCCGATGCATCGGGGTGGAATTTGGAATTTGGAGTCAATATAAACTTATGAAAAACGTATTCTTAGCTTTTATAGTCATTTTTATTTTAGTTTCCTGTAAGAAGGAATTCCAAAGCACTTCAAACCTGGACCAATTTATCCCAGCCAATTCGGCTTATATCCTTCAAACAAATGAACTTCAAGCATTCCTTGAAAAAATTGACAGCAGCTCGTTTTTTCAGGAAAACGCCTTTTTGTTGAATCCTGAACTGAAAGGTCAATTAATCAATTTGGCCTTACTTACAAATCCGGAGCAAAGCTTGATTTGCTTTTCGAAACAGGAAAAGCTTTTTGATTATACTTTTATCAGCAAAAAACAGCCGCTGCAGCTAAAAATTGATTCGATAAAAAACAAATCTGTAGAAACATTTCAGATCAAAAATACAGAGATCAAAAAATACGTAACTGAAGATATAACAACCTACACCACTTTTATAGAAGATGTTTTTCTTGCAAGCAATTCAAAATCCCAACTTGAAGCCCTTATTACTAAACCGGAAAGCAGGCTCAGTCAAAGTGAAAGTTTTAAGAAAGCCCGGATCGCTTCAGATAGGACCAAAACCTCTTTATTAATAAATCATCGTGCTTTTGATTCTTCCTATATTAAGATGTTTCCGCAAAACACACTCCCTCTAACATCATTAGCAGACTGGAGCGCTTTGGATCTTGAAATAGGATCGGAAAAGATTTTGATAAACGGCATTTCCGTTTCAGAAAAACAATCTGAGACCTTGTTAAAGATCTTCAATAAAGTGGGATCTCAAAAAAATACGATCGCCCAAATAACCCCAAACACAGCGGCAGGATTTTATTCCTTTACCTATGCAAATTTTGAAAAATTTCAGCAAAACCTAAAAGTGTTCCGTGGAGATTCTTTAAAAACTACAGACAACCATCTTTTACATTTTACCAGGGAAGCGGGAATTATTTTTAGGGAAAACCAAAACGTTTTTGCGCTCACCACCACAGATCCGGAACTTGCCAAAGAATCACTTCTGTCTTCCCAAACTGCAGTAACAGAATTTAGGGGAATTACAATCTATAAAAACTCGGAAGAGCTGCATTTTTCCGATTATTTAAATCCGCTGGTAACTGACCTCAATTTGAAATTTTATGGTTTTTTGGAGCAGTTTATAATTTTTTCTAAAACCACCGAAGCTTTAGAAGATATTATTTTGAATTATCAAAACAATGCCACCCTGGAAAAAGAGGAATCTTACCAGGCCGCACTTTCCAACCTGGCAGGCGCATCTTCCTTGCTTTTTGTATCCAATAATTCAAAATTTAAGTTGGCATTGGACAAATCTATTGCACCTGAATTCAAAGATAAAATTGGCAAACTCAATCTCAAAAATTATCCCATAGCCGCGTTACAGTTTGTACAGGATGAGGATTTCGCGCATATTCACGGGGTTTTAAACACCACTAAAAATTCGGTTAAAGAGGAAATCCGGCAAATTGCAGCGATAAAACTAAATGCTGATGTCGCCACTATCCCGGTTTTACTAAAAAGTCATCTCAGGAATCAAATGGAAATTGTTGTCCAGGACGAAAAAAATGCCCTTTACCTGTTTTCAACTTCCGGAAAACTGATATGGAAAAAGCAACTGGAAGGGCGCATTCTCGGAAAAATTGAACAGGTAGATTTGTTTAAAAACGGCAATTTACAAATGGCTTTTAGCACTCAAAATTCACTTCAAATAATCGACAGGACAGGCAAAACAGTAAAACCCTTCCCACTGGAATTTAAAGATGAAATCACCAAACCCCTGGCGGTTTTGGATTATGACAACAATCGAAATTACCGGTTCGTCATCACCCAGGGATCGGAAATTTTTATGTTCGATCGAAGAGGGAAAACCGTAACCGGTTTTAATTTCAAAAAAGCAGCTTCCGAAATACTTCAATCCCCAAAACACATCCGGATTAAAAACAAAGATTATATCGCAATTCCCGAAATAGGTGGAAAACTTCATATTCTGAGCAGACAGGGAAATTCCAGAATTTCGGTAAGGGAAAAAATTGGTTTTTCTGAAAATGAATGGTTTTTAAACAAGAATCAATTTGTATCAACCACTTCTGATGGAAAATTAATCCGGATTGATGAGCAGGGGAAAATAAAAAAAGAAGCTTTAACCGCGGGCAATAACCTGCACCTGGTTGCTTCAGAAAACATTTTGGTCACCCTTTCTGAAAACATTTTAAATATAGACAAAAAAGTGATCACGTTGGATTTCGGACTTTATACCGCCCCATTAATATTTGAAGCAAAAGGCAAGACGTATATTTCGGTGACAGACACCCAAGCAAACAGGGTTTATCTATTTGATGAAAATGCGAAGTTATTGCCGAATTTCCCTGTTTACGGTACTTCTGAAATCGATTTGATTAAATTTACTGGTGACGACTACCTTGAGTTTGTGGTAAAAGGGGAAGAAAACACCATTTTGGTTTACAAGGAATAATTCAAAATTTAAAATTCAGGATTCAAGATCCGGAGTCAAAAATTTTAGCCGTCGGTCTTCGAATTAAACATTGGTGAATTCTAAACTTTATTGATGCGCTTTTTTAAGCCACGAATGCACTAATGATTTTTTGAAAACTTCTCAAAAGTTAAAATCAATATTCCAATTGACAACAAAAAAACTTCGTACTTCTAACCTCTAAGTTCGTACTTCAAATAATTTCAGCTTCAAAAACCCCTGCAAAGTGTTTTAACAATTTCGCTTCTACCTCTTTCATAGGAACTTCTCTTTGGCCCAATTCCACATTTAAAGAGGTCACGGCTTTCCCGCGGATACCGCAGGGAATAATATGATCGAAATATCCCAAATCGGCATTTACATTTAAAGCAAATCCGTGCATGGTCACCCAACGGCTGGCACGAACGCCCAAGGCGCAAATCTTACGGGCAAAGGGGGTTCCCACATCCAGCCAAACTCCGGTTTCACCCTTGCTCCTCTCAGGTTTTAAACCGTATTCGCGCAACGTTAGAATAATGCATTCTTCCAGCAACCTTAAATATTTATGAATGTCGGTAAAAAAATTATCCAGGTCTAAAATTGGATATCCCACCAATTGTCCGGGACCATGATAGGTAATATCCCCGCCGCGGTTACTCTTGTAAAAACTGGCGTTTTTTTCCTCCAACTGTGCTTCGGAAAGCAACAAATGCTCGGGCTTTCCGCTTTTCCCAAGGGTGTAAACGTGCGGATGTTCCAACAGCAACAAATAATTGGGCGTTTCAATTTCCATATCTTCCCTGCGATTCCTAATTTTCAGGTCTATAATTGAATTAAAAAGTTGCTCCTGGTAGTCCCAGATCTCTTTGTAATCTTTTAAACCTAAATGTTGAAGTTGTATTTTTTTGTTCAAATCTTATGTTTTAATGAGACTCAAGAATATAGATAAAAGAAAATAGAACATAGATGAAAGAAACTAAAGTTGACACTTAAATTGTTACAGGATTTTATGTGTCAATATATTACCATCTCCTTAATAATAGCAAATTCTATTCAATATTTCTATTTACCATGGATTTCGGGGAAAAACATTCTCTCTATTTTTTAGCCACGAATGCACTTATATTTTTCATCTTCTCTTTTGTTTCCTGGCTCTTGATTTCTATTCCAAACAGAGTTGTCCGATTTTTTATTTCCCGCTCCCGATAGCTATCGGGACGCAGATTTTCGCAGAAATAATCTTCACTGTTTTTTTTAGCCACTAATGCACGAATATTTTTTATCTTTCCTTTTGTTTCCTGGCTCTTGATTTCTGTTCCAAAACAGAGTTGACCGCTTTTTTTATTTCCCGCAGATCTCGCAGATTTTCGCAGAAATAATCTTCACTGTTTCTTTTTAGCCACTAATGCACTAATATTTTTTATCTTCCCTTTTGTTTCCTGGCTCTTGACTCTTTTTTTCTCCTCTTTCCTCTCTTCTCTATTTTCTCTACTCTTTCCTCTTGTTTCCAGACTCTTGACTCTTTTTTTCTCATCTCTCCTCTATTTTCTCTACTCTTTCCTCTTGTTTCCTGGCTCTTGACTCTTGATTCTCGTTTCCTATTTCGACTTATTCAAAATAATAAGCGCTGCAAGCACGCCCGGTATCCAGCCCAGCAAGGTGAGGATCAATACAATTAAAATTGAACCACAGCCCCTGTCATAAACCGCTAATGGTGGAAATAGAATTGATAACACGACCCTCCATACACTCATATTAAATCATTTTTTATTGAATTAATTGGCAAAGATACCAATTAATATTGCCTGAAAAGCATTGAAAACCGGGAAGAAAATTCCGTTTGAAATGGGATTGATTGATTAAATGATTGTGAGTATATTTGCCCTCTGCTTATCCTTGAAGGTAAGTAGCTAAACACAAACAATATCATGCATCTATCTGAACAGGAAATTGTACGAAGGGATAAACTTTCCGCATTGAAGAAATTAGGCATAAATCCGTATCCGGGCGCCTTATTTCCGGTTAGCCATACCACTTCCCAAATAAAATCAAATTTTGAAGAAGGCCAGAAAGTAGTTGTTGCGGGCAGGCTTATGTCTCGTCGCATCCAGGGAAAAGCTTCTTTTGCCGAAATTCAGGATTCCAAGGGACAAATCCAGATCTATCTTAACCGCGATGAAATTTGCACCGGAGAAGATAAAAGCAAGTACAACGACGTATATAAGAAATTGCTGGATATTGGGGATTTTATAGGAATTGAAGGAGAATTATTCACTACACAGGTAGGTGAGAAAACTATATTGGTAAAGGAGTTTACCCTTTTGAGCAAATCCGTGCGTCCACTTCCATTGCCTAAAACAGATAAAGAAGGAAAAACTTTTGACGAATTTAACGATCCGGAGCAACGTTACCGCCAGCGTTATGCCGATTTGGTGGTAAACCCAAAAGTTAAGGAGATCTTTGTAAAGCGTACCAAGCTATTCAATGCGATGCGAAATTTCTTTAATGAAAAAGGGTATTTTGAAGTGGAAACCCCAATCCTGCAATCTATTCCCGGCGGAGCTGCAGCAAGACCTTTTATCACGCATCACAATGCGCTTGACATTCCGCTTTATTTGAGGATTGCAAATGAATTATACCTAAAACGCCTTATAGTTGGTGGATTTGACGGGGTTTATGAGTTTTCAAAAAATTTCAGAAATGAAGGAATGGACAGGACCCATAATCCGGAATTTACCGCAATGGAAATTTATGTAGCTTATAAAGACTACAACTGGATGATGGAATTTACTGAAAATCTTCTGGAACATTGTGCAATGGCTGTCAACGGGAAGTCTGAAGCAGCTTTTGGAAAACACAACATCGATTTTAAAGCGCCTTATAAACGGGTAACTATGACCGATGCCATCAAGGAATTTACAGGTTTTGACATTACCGGGAAATCTGAGAAAGAACTCTACAATGCTGCCAAAGAAATGGGCGTTGATGTAGATGACACTATGGGTAAAGGTAAACTCATCGATGAAATGTTTGGTGAAAAATGTGAGGGGAATTATATTCAACCCACATTTATCATAGATTACCCCAAAGAAATGAGCCCTTTATGCAAGGAACATCGCGACAATCCTGAACTTACAGAGCGTTTTGAGCTGATGGTTTGCGGAAAAGAAATCGCCAATGCTTATACAGAATTAAACGATCCTATCGAGCAGCGCGCACGATTTGAAGAACAGTTGAAACTTTCGGAAAAAGGGGATCACGAAGCCATGTTTATCGACAATGACTTTTTACGAGCCCTTGAATACGGAATGCCGCCAACCTCGGGAATGGGAATAGGAATGGACAGATTGATCATGTTCCTCACAAATAACCAATCAATCCAGGAAGTTTTGTTCTTCCCACAGATGAGACCAGAGAAAAAGACTCCAACCCCAAAACCGGAAGATTTCATTAAAATAGGAGTTCCACAGGAATGGGTAGATATCGTGATGCACGAATATTTAAGTGTTTCAAGATTAAAAGAAAGCAAAGTTACCCAGATACATCAAAATTTGAATGGGTTGAGAAAGAAAAACAAACTGCCCATTGCAGCACTTCAGCTGGAAGATGTTGAAAAGTGGTTTTAACCTTGTCAAATAGAAAAGTTCTGTTTTTTGAAATTGTGAAAAATTCAAAAACCACTAATATTTTTTGTTTCCTGGTTTAATTTTTTCTAACCGCAAAGCACGCCAAGAAAAAAAATAAAACGCAAAGGGCGCAAAGAAAAAAAAAATAACGAAAACAAAAATTTGGCTAATTATTAGTGTGCATAGTAACTAAGTTCCTGCCTTGTTGAAAGTGTAGAAAATGAAATTGCATGACTTTGCGACCTTTGCGGAAACTTAGCGGCCTTTGCGGTTAAATAAAGGATGATTTTCACAGTTTTTTTATAACAGAACTAAAAAAATCCCTGCCGGATAATTTTCAATATTAAAAAGAGAACTTCCGCATTATGAACAAGTCATAAAATGCGAAAGTTCCCTTTTTTATTGAAAAAAAACAGCTTTTTAAAACTGTGCGGTTTCCGTAGAATTTTTCATTGCTACTGTTGAAGAAGTTCCGCTGGTAACAGAATTTTGAATAGCATCAAAATAAGATGTCCCTACAAAACCCTGATGTTTTACGGCGTTGAATCCATCTTTTTGCAAAGCGAATTCACGCTCCTGTAATTCAGAATAACCTGCCATTCCCCTTTCTTTATAAGCTATTGAAAGCTCGAACATACTTGTGTTCAAGGCGTGAAAACCTGCAAGGGTAATAAACTGAAACTTGAATCCCAAGGCGGCCAAATCTTCCCTAAAAGTCTCCATTTCGGCTACCGATAATTTTGCGGCCCAGTTAAATGAAGGGGAGCAGTTATATGCCAACAATTTTCCCGGGAATTTAGCGTGAATTCCTTCGGCAAATTTACGGGCATAATCCAAATCGGGGTTAGAAGTCTCCATCCAGATTAGATCGGCATAAGGCGCATAAGCCAAACCACGGTCAATTCCCTGTTCCAATCCGTTTTTCACAAAATAGAATCCTTCAGAACTTCGTTCTCCAGTTATAAATTTATGATCCCTGGGATCTATATCACTTGTTATTAAATTTGCCGCTTCAGCATCGGTTCTGGCAATAATAAGTGAAGGTACATTTGAAACATCGGCAGCCAAACGTGCCGCAATTAGTTTATTTATAGCCTCTTGTGTAGGCACCAAAACTTTTCCGCCCAAATGCCCGCATTTTTTAGCTGAAGACAACTGATCTTCAAAATGAACCCCGGAAGCCCCGGCGGCTATCATAGCTTTCATCAATTCAAAAGCATTTAAATTTCCTCCAAAACCTGCTTCGGCATCGGCAACAATAGGCACCAAATAATCAATTTTATTTTCGGATTTATTCACACATTGAATCTGATCCCTCCTTAAAAGCGCATTGTTTATTGATTTTACAACAGAAGGAACACTATTGGCTGGATATAAGGACTGATCCGGATACATATCCCCTGCCAAATTCGCATCGGCAGCAACTTGCCAGCCGCTTAAATAAATAGCTTCCAAACCGGCTTCAACTTCTTGCACGGCCTGGTTGCCGGTTAAAGCTCCTAACCCGGCCACATAATCCTGGTTGTTTAATTTATCCCACAAAACTTTCGCGCCTCTGCGGGCTATGGAGTGTTCAATTTGATATGAACCTTGCAATGTTATCACCTCTTCTGCAGTGTATGGCCTTTCAACTCCCTTCCAACGTGGATTTGTTTCCCAATCGGTAATTAACTGTTGCATACTTTCTTTAGTTTTCATAATTTTGCTTTGAATTTAATTGTTACTAATTAGTTCTTTGATCACCCATTAATTTCGCGGTTTCTGGGTGGTTTTTTTTATATGTATTTATAAGCTTTTATTGTTAAAAATTCTTCGAATTCTTCTGATATAACAAGGGAATCGAATAATTCTAACGCCAGGTCAAATTTTCCGGTTTTGAATTTATCTTCCCCGACCAGATTCTTAATTATCCTTATTTCACTTTCCAATAATTCGGCATAAAGATCTTTGGTGAATTTTCTTCCATCGGCTAAAGTGGAAGTATTATGCAGCCATTGCCACAACTGGGTTCTGGAAATTTCAGCAGTTGCCGCATCTTCCATTAAATTGTACAAAGCTGCCGCCCCATTACCGGACAACCAGGATTCCAGATATAAAATTCCGACGTTGATATTTTTTCGAATGCCTTTTTCGGTAATTGTACCTTTTGGTTGTTCGAGCAATTGGGCTTCAGTAATATTCAAATCGTTTCTCTTATTATATATCTGATTTTTTTCGGGCATATATTGATCAAAAACTTCCAGCGCCACAAGTACCAGGCCGGGGTGTGCTACCCAGGTGCCATCGTGCCCATTTTTGGCCTCACGTTCCTTATCTGCCCTCACCTTTTCATATGCGATTCGGTTTGCCTCCTCATCATTCTTTACGGGAATTTGAGCCGCCATTCCACCTATAGCGTGAACATTTCGTTTATGGCAACGCTGAATTACCCGTAGGGAATAAGCTTCCATAAAAGGAGAAGCCATGCTTACCTGATCTCTATCCGGTACCGAAAAGTTCTTGTGGTTCCTGAATTTTTTGATGTAAGAAAATATATAATCCCACCGGCCACAATTAAGGCCGGCCATATGATCCTTTAGTTCGTAGATAATTTCATCGATTTGAAAACTCGCGGTGATGGTTTCAATTAAAACAGTGGCTTTTATTGTAGATTTTTCAATCCCTAAAAAATCCTGTGAAAACACGAAAACTTCATTCCACCAGCGGGCTTCTAAATAATGCTCCAGTTTCGGCAAATAGAAATAAGGACCGGACCCATTGGACAATAATTGTTTGGCATTATGAAAAAAGTAAAGTCCGAAATCAACTAAAGAACCGGAGATCTCTTTCCCGTCAATCAAAAGATTTTTATCGCTTAAATGCAATCCTCTTGGCCTGACTATAAGAGTGGCTACTTGTTCATTAAGTTGGTATTTTTTACCGTTTTCATTGGTAAAGGAGATGGTTTTATTAATGGCATCTATCAGATTTTGCTGTCCCTCCATAATATTGGACCAGGAAGGAGAATTGCTATCCTCAAAATCGGCCATAAAAACTTTTGCTCCTGAATTCAGGGCGTTGATGATCATTTTTCTTTCAACAGGGCCAGTAATTTCAACTCTTCGGTCCAGCAAATCTTCCGGTAAAGGGGCTGCTGTCCAGTTATTATTCCTAATGGAAGTAGTTTCAATTGGAAATTCCGGGGAATTCCCCCTGTCAAAGTAGACTTGTTGTTCTACTCTTCTTTTTAATAATTTCAGGCGCTTGCCATTAAATTTTTCATGCAGTTGCACTAAAAAATCCAAAGCGTCATTAGTTAAAATTTCATTGTAATGCTCCTTCACTGCAGGAGCAAAAGTTACTTTTTGAATTGTTGTTTCATTTAGATTTTCCATGACTTTTAATTTTATGAAGACAAACATATAATAAAGTTTTTTATAAAACAAGCGAACGTTCGCTATTTTATATATAATCGCTATAATTTATTATTTCGCTAAAATGCATACCTTTGTTTAATGAATATTGAAGAAGAATACATCCGGATAATTTTTGGTTTAAAATTGAAGCAAATACGAACAGAAAAGAATTTATCCCTGTTCGGGTTATCAAAACTCACAAAGATTTCAAAATCATACCTCAATGAAATTGAAAAAGGCAAAAAATATCCAAAACCAGATAAAATAGCTCTGCTCTCCGAAAAGCTGGAAGTTCCCTATGACAACATGGTTTCATTAAAACTGGATAAAAACCTGGCTCCATTAGGGGAAATACTTCAATCAAAAATTTTAAAGGAGATTCCTTTGGACTTATTCGGCATTAAAAAAACCGATCTGATCGATATTATTTCTAACGCACCGGCCAAGGTGAATGCCTTTTTAAGCACCTTAATTGAAATAGCCAAAAACTACAATCTCTCACGTGAAAGTTTCTTTTTGGCAGCACTTCGCTCCTATCAGGAGGCACATAATAATTATTTTGAAGACCTTGAACAAAGTGTTGAACAATTTGCCAAAGCCTATCAGATAAATTT
>Ga0314774_1002304_pt1 | contig 10911 bp, 9 predicted proteins | sample MetaGCBIA2018_FD_204515 | JGI IMG/M metagenome (GOLD analysis project Ga0314774, IMG submission 204515) | Cryopeg brine microbial communities from Beaufort Sea near Barrow, Alaska, United States - CBIA 2018 | ecosystem: Environmental > Aquatic > Marine > Coastal | place: USA: Alaska | collected... | reverse complement strand
TTTGGAATTTGGTATATTGCTATAGCTATTGGAAACAAAATTGCAGGTACTATGGGAGGGAATATAGATGCGATCACAGCTGAATATGATATGACGACTTTCTTCCTTGTATTTACTTTTATCCCTATTGGATTGGGACTTATAGCGATCTTGCTCAATCCGCTTTTAAAGAAACTGATGCACGGAGTGAGATAAAACAACTTCAATAATAAATTTTTCTACTTTTGGAATGTTTATTGAAATGAAATTTTTAAAGATTGAAATGTTTTCAGGATCATTTCGACTTAAAACAAAATTTAAAAAATGAAATATTTAATTATAAGTATCGCTTTTTTGTTAGTTACCACTTCTGTCATTGCACAGGAAATAGAGTGGATGAGTATGAATGAAGCTCTGGCAGCTCAAAAACATGCCCCTAAAAAAATCGTTATGGATGCCTATACCAAATGGTGCGGCCCTTGTAAAATGATGGATAAAAACACCTTTACAAATAAAGATGTGATCAATTATATCAATAAACATTTTTATGCGGTAAAATTTGATGCCGAAGGGACCGAAGAAGTTATGTATAAAGATTTTAATTATACAAACCCAAATTTTGACCCTGCCCGAAATGGCCGAAATAGTCAGCATTTTTTTGCCGACGCATTGAAAGTTACAGGGTATCCGAGCCTGGTATTTTTTGATGAAAAATCGGAGATAATTGCCCCTATTGCCGGTTACAAAACTCCCGAGCAATTGGAAATCTTTTTAAAAATGATCGCCAACAACGATTATAAAGAACTGACTTCGGCGGAAGCCTGGCAGAAATATGCAACAAATTTTAAGGGAACGTTTAAAAACTAAGTATCAGTTCTCTATCTTTAAATTATCTGAAGAATGTAATATAAAAAATCCCTTTTCACCTGTAGAGTGAAAAGGGATTTTTTTATTTAATCCGGTAGCTTTCCAATTTGCAATATAACTTCGGTAATTGCTGCCATCTGCAATGATCATTTCAGGATTTAATTTTTCAATTATCCTGTCCAAATTTACTTTTGGAGAATTTGTCAAAATAATTAAATCCGGTTTAAATCCTGGAATATCATACACTCCGCTGCTATCAATAATCAATACTAATTTTCCCGAAAGTTGGAACACATTTTTCAAACTGCTTTCTTCAATGGTCCTTATATCCAGATTTATCTCATAGTCCCTGATAAAAGTTTGGGCTGAAGCGATGGTGTCCAGATTGTGATAAAGTACTAAATTTTGTCTTTTTTTTACCCCGATCACTGTGTTTCTACTTTTGTGAAAAATTACGGTTTCTTCAAACTGCCCTGAAGTTTTTTCATAGATCAGAACTACTTGTACGCAAATTAAAGTCAGAAGAAAGAAAGAGAGATTTTTAATATTTGCATTTTTCAGGAGTAAAATAAGTGCGAGTGTTACCAGATAAGCAGAAATACAAAGCAGCACCGAAAAATAGATATTCTGAAAGATAAAATCCTCCTTTGATGCCACATAGGCGACAAAATTATTGAGGAAAGAGATCATCCCGCCGTAAAATGAGGCCAGAATTGAAGGCAATAAACCGGAAAGTGCTAACAGCATAACAAGAATTCCCAGTCCTAAAATAATCCCAAGAAATGGCAAGATCACCAGGTTAGATATAAAAAACAATCCGGGAAACTGATGGAAATAAAACAAACTTAAAGGTAAAACGCCTATTTGTGCGGCTATGGTTACGGTAAAAATTCCCCATAAATATTTTACAGCCTTGAATTTTGGAGTAAATAACCGGAATAAATAGGGTTGAATAACAACGATAGTAAATACAGCAGCGTAACTCAATTGAAACCCAACCTGGAAAATAAAAGCAGGGTTCACTAATAATAGGAACAATAGCGATATGAACAAGGTATTTAGCGCACTGCTTCGCCTGTTAAACTGTATTCCTATCGCAAAAAAGGAAAACATGCTTACAGCGCGAACCACAGATGGGGATAAACCTGCCAAAATAGCAAATCCCCAAAGCAAAGCCAGCAGCAGCAGGGTTTTTATGAATTTCCCTCTTGAAAGTCGTTCCACAGGTTTTAAAACCCAGTTTAAAAGCAACAAGATGATTCCTACATGCAATCCGGAAACTGCCAAAATATGGATTACCCCGGCCGCGGCATAATTGCTATAGGTTTCAGGGGAAATATCTTGCCGCTGTCCTAAAAGCAGCGCCTGGATTATAGCGAGTTCTTCAGGTTTAAAATTGAATTGTTTGAGCTCAAATACAATTTTACCGCGCAGCTTTCCGGCTAAAGCCTTTAACCCGAAATTGTCTGGTTTAAGTTGTAATATTTGGTTTGAACTGCTATTTATTTGTCTTAGCACACCCAAATTTTCCATATAGTTGCGGTAATTGAACTGATGAGGGTTCAGGGGAGCGTTTATTGCCAGGAATTTAGCCGGAAGTGCAAGATTGTCACCTATTTCATATTGCCTGTTCTCAGGATCCTTAGAAACGTTTAAAAGCACTTTTCCTTCTGCGGGTTGTCTGTTGTAAACTTTGGTTTTTAGGATGTATTTCTCCTGGTAAAGTCCTGGTTTTAGTTTTTCGGTTACTTCAGCAATTAAAAGTTGATTTTGTTCGGGCGCAGATTCGGCTAAAAGGTTTAAATAATGATTGGGCCGGTTTTGAGGCAAATGTATTGAAGTAGAAAATAGCCCGATAAAAAGGAACATCACAAAACAACTGATCCCGAAGAATATATCCTGAAAAAATATCTTTTTTGCCCTGAAATAACTGAAGGTGAAAGTAATAATTAAAAGGCCACCCCAAGGTAATAAACTTTCTACAGGGAGTTTTAAATAAAACCCGAGAATGATTCCCGTCATCAGGGAAAGGGAAAGTTTTATAATGGTAAAATTGAGCAAGGTTTTATTTTGATGGATTACACATCAAGATACCAAAAAAATCAGATCAACCTGCGCGCCATCACAAAATGATCAAACCAGTATCCATCAGCCAGGGACGAAATAATGACGCCGCGGGAGGTGGTGGAATGAATAAAAAAGATATGTCCCGGCTGGATTTCTATTACCAGGCCAACATGATTGATCACTTTTTTATTTTTATTGGTTTCAAAAAATAACAAATCCCCAATGTTCACTTCGGCCAATTTCAGGCGGTCTCCCTTCAAAGACATCCCTCTTGAGGTACGGGGCAGGGAAATATTTTCCTGTAAATAAGAGGTATAAATAAGACCGGAGCAGTCCATGCCTTTTTTGGTGGTGCCGCCGTATTTATAACGTGTTCCCTTTTGATCTAGTGCAAAGGAGGTGATATTGTAAACCCGTATATCTTCGGGTAATTATTCAGGAGATGCAGTACTTATTTTGGTTACCGGGGGGGTAGTGGGAATTAATTTTCCAGAGCTAAGCCGGGATTCGCGTTTTGTCTGAAGTCTTGATTTTGACGCGCTACATGAAGAAAACAGGGCCATTAATACAAATAACAAACCAAATTGATAAAAATATTTTCTCATTAAATATTATGCTTTAATGGCATTATAGATCAAAGTAGCCGTTTTTTGACTTGCACCCGGACCACCCAGTTCTTTCTCTAACTCATAATAAGCCTTAAATATTGTTTCCCGGTTATCGGGATTTAAGATTTTGTTAAGTTCTTTTTTCAAGGATTTCTTATTGAAATCGTTTTGGATCAACTCTTTTACGACCTCTTTTTTCAAAATCAAATTCACCAGTGAAATATATTCCAATTTAATTATACGTTTTGCAATCTGGTAGGAAATACTGCTGCCCTTGTAACAAACTACTTCCGGCACCTTTAATAAAGCCGTTTCCAGAGTGGCGGTTCCTGAGGTTACCAATGCTGCTGTTGACAAGGTCAATACATCGTAGGTTTTGTTCATCACCAGATGAACGTTTTTCTTCTTAATGAAAGTTTTGTAAAATTCGGGTTCCTGGCTGGGAGCGCCTGCAATTACGAATTGATATCCTTTAAAATCTTCGGTGATGCTGAGCATAGTTTGCAGCATTTTGGAGATTTCCTGTTTCCTGCTCCCCGGAAGCAGTGCAATTATAGGACGGGAATCCAGGTTGTGAGACTTCCTAAATTCATTTGCGTCTACCAATTCCCTGTTTGAGATAGCATCAATTAAGGGATGACCAACAAAATGAACCGGAAATTGATGTTTTTTTTCATAAAATTCCTTTTCAAAAGGAAGAATAACATACATCTGGTCTATATCCCGTTTAATATCGGAGATCCTGTTTTCCTTCCAGGCCCAGATTTGGGGGGAAATATAGTAATGGGTTGCGTAACCCTGTTCCTTCGCCCATTTGGCGATCCTTAGGTTAAATCCAGGATAGTCCACAAATATGATCACATCAGGTTGAAATTCTGCAATATCTTTTTTGCAAAATGATATGTTTTTTACAATAGTCCGCAAATTAAATAAGACCTCCACAAATCCCATAAAGGCGAGTTCCTTATAATGTTTTACCGGAGTGCCACCTGTCTCTTGCATTAAATCCCCTCCCCAAAATCTAAAATTGGCTGATGTATCAATTTTTTTCAGGGCCTTCATAAGATTGGAGGCGTGCAGATCTCCTGAGGCTTCTCCTACGATAAGGTAATATTTCATAAGGTATTTTATTTATGAGTTTAATGAGGCCATAATGTTCGTGGTTTAATATAATAAGGGTGATCAATCTAAAATAGCCACTAACCTACCTGCCGGTAGGCAGGTGCACGAATAATAAATTATTGGATCCAAATTACACCTTTTTTATTCGTGTATTCGTGGCAGAAATTGACACTAATAATCATTTTCCTGAATAAAAAATTTTAATTAAATGATCTTTTTTATCTAATCAAAGGACCATTGAAATTGCAATGAGTATAGCAGCCAAGACAGTTGCCAAAACGACTCCCCGGGCATGGTAAATTTGATTTTTTTTTAAAAACACAAAAAATGGAAAGAAGTTCAAGAGGGCACCTAAAGCAATAATTTTGCCGAAATAACCGTTTCTTAGGGCATTCTTCAGTGTGGGTCCCAGATCCATTTCAGAAAAAAAAGTAATGTACAGAAAGATACCCGCCACATTGGCAATAATTCCAACAAGAAATCCGATCGATATTTTTTTTCTAAGCATTGAGGTTCCAGGTATTTAGATCTTGTATAAAATGATGAGCGGTTAAATCAAATTGTACCGGGACTACTGAAATATATCCATTTTCCAGTGCCCATTCATCCGTATCCTGCCCGTTATCTTCATTCACAAATTTTCCGGTAAGCCAGTAATAATCTCTTCCCTGGGGATTGGTGCGTTTGTCAAATTCTTCTACCCAATAAGCCTTGGCTTGTCGGCATATTTTGATCCCTTTAATATCCGCTTCTTTTAATTTTGGAAGGTTCACATTTAAAACAACTCCCTTAGGAAGCCCGTTTTTCAATACATTCCTTGTGATGGATTTTACAAATTTTTTGGTCGGTCCAAAATCGGCTGTCAGGGAATAATCTGTCAATGAAAATCCAATTGCGGGAATCCCTTCAATTCCGGCTTCAACAGCCGCGCTCATTGTACCGGAATAAATTACATTGATGGAAGAGTTTGAGCCATGGTTAATCCCACTCACGCACAAATCGGGTTTGCGATGCAGTATTTCCTGGGTTGCAATTTTGACGCAATCTGCAGGAGTGCCGGAACAACTGTATTCTTTATGATTGTAAATCTCCTTTATTTTAACTGGATCGCAATACAAGGTGTCATTAAGTGTTATGGCATGTCCCATGGCACTTTGCGGACTATCCGGTGCCACCACTACCACATCGCCCAGTTCTTTCATCACCTCAATCAAGGTCCGAATTCCGGGAGCTGTAATCCCATCGTCATTGGTCACTAATATTAGTGGTCTCTTTTTGGGCATGGATATTTTTTTTATATTGCTAAAATAATAATTTCCAAAGTAAAGCTTATCTTAGGCGTCTTACAAATTAATTGTGGGATTCGTTACACTTGGCACAATTTTTAATGCTATTAGACTGAAAATTAATGACGAAAACAATGCGATTTATGAAAAGGAATTCTAAAATTTTGGTGTTGGTGTTACTTATGGCAGCCGCATCATGCAGTTTTACAACTAAATCATCCGATGATCCTGATAAAGACAAACTTTTAATCGATTTGATCACTTATGTACTTCAACGTGGGCATTATGATGCTAAGGCTATAGATGATAGCTTTTCTAAGGAAGTATATGACGACTATCTGAAGTCCTTAGATCCGTTAAAAAGGTTTTTTTATGCAGAAGATATGAAGGAATTTTCAGCATATGAAGACAAAATAGACGATCAGATCAAAAACAAGGAACTCAGTTTTTTTGACCTGACCCATAGCAGGCTTCAGCAACGAATGACTGAGGTTAGGGGTATTTATAAAGAAATTTTGGCGGAACCCTTTGATTTTTCTGTAAAAGAAGATATCAATACCAATTATGAAGAAATTGAATATGTTAATTCCAGGGAAGAACTGAAAGAGCGTTGGAGAAAACAATTAAAATTTAGTGCTCTTGGTAATTATTACGATAAAAAACAGGATCAAATTTCCAATAAAACTTCTAAAGCGGGGATTACCGATGAGGATGAGGACGGAAACCTAATAAATCCGCTTTCTCCACATGGACAGGTTTCAGCTACTCCAGCTTCAGAAGAAAATGATTCCATACAAAAATTCAAGACTGATGCTGAATTGGAAAAGGAAGCAAGGGAAAGTATATTGACTTCCATGGATGAGTATTTTGACTTTAGTGAGGAATTGGAACGCAAAGATTATTTTACCGTTTATATCAATGCCATCGTAGAGGAATTTGACCCGCATACATCCTACTTTGCACCACAGGATAAAGACAGGTTTGATATTGCTATGTCCGGAAAACTGGAAGGAATAGGCGCAAGATTGCAAAAGAAAGGAGACAACATCACTATAATGGAGGTTATCTCCGGCGGTCCGGCCTGGTTGAGCGATAAACTTGGCGAAGGCGATATCATTTTAAAGGTAAAACAGGAAGACGAGGAAAATGCAGTAAGCATTGTGGGAATGAGGCTTGATGATGCAGTAAACCTAATTAAGGGGCCTAAAGGCACCAAGGTTGCCTTAACAGTTAAGAAAAATGTTCTTGGGAATATAGAAGAGATCATCATAACCCGGGATGTGGTAGAATTGGAAGAAACCTATGCTAAATCTGCAATTGTTGAAAAGAATGATAGGATATATGGTTTGATCAACCTTCCAAAGTTTTACTTCAATATGGAGGACTACAACGAGCGCAATGCCGCTTCAGATGTGAAGCAGGAAATTATCCGCCTTAAAAAGCAAGGAATGGAAGGATTGGTAATTGATTTGAGAAATAACGGTGGAGGCTCCCTTAAAACAGTGGTAGATATCGCGGGTTTATTTATTGAAAAAGGACCAATTGTTCAAATAAAATCCAAACAGGACGGAAAGGAAATATTGGAGGACACAGACCCCAGCATTGTATGGGACGGGCCTTTGGTGATATTGGTCAATGAGCTTTCTGCTTCGGCTTCGGAGATTTTGGCAGCTGCAATGCAGGATTATAAACGAGCCATTATTATTGGAAGCAAACAAACCTATGGGAAGGGAACTGTGCAAAATGTTATAGACCTGAACAAAACTGTTAGAAGCAATGAATATGGAGATTTAGGAGCACTTAAACTTACCACCCAAAAATTTTATAGGGTGAATGGCGGTTCTACACAGTTGGAAGGAGTTAAAAGTGACGTTGTAGTACCAGACAGATATAGCTTTATAGATATTGGTGAAAGGGACAATGAAAACCCTTTGCCCTGGGATCAAATAGAAGCTGCCAAATATAAGATTTGGGATGGTTATATAGATTATAATCTTACTATTGAAAATAGTAAGAAGAGAATGGCAAACAGCGAACAACTAAACCTGATTTCGGAAAATGCCAAATGGGTAAAGGAAAAAAGCGATGAAAATATCTATCCATTGAGTTATGAAGGATATAATAACCAACGTGCTATTTCTGAAGAAGAAGCCAAAAGATTTGAAGCTATTTCAGATTATACTACTAATTTGACCTATGAATCTTTGCCCTATGAGGTTGATTTGTATGTAAAGGATACTATTCTAAAAGAAAAACGTACACGTTGGCACAAGAGCCTGAGCAATGATGTGTATGTGGAGGAAGCCGTAAATGTTTTGGAAGATATAAAAGTGAATAATATCAAAAAAGCTAAAGTGGCAAATATCAAAAACTAAGAATTTCAAATTAAATTTTTAAACGCTTCAAAAAGTAAATATCATCTTTTGAAGCGTTTTTTTTTACAGAAATTTAAAGAAAGTTAGCTCATAATCAGATCCAGGTAAATTTTTGTGAATGAATAAAGTCAAATTAAATAACATTCAGAAAAAGTTATAAAATGATCTTAACGAAAACACCAATAAACCTACTTGCCAGCAGGCAGGAATTTGCGAATTATATCCTGAATTATAGGGACAAGATCTGACCAATAAAAAACAATAAATATCTACATATGAAAAGAAAATATGTGTATCCCGTGATCATTCTTGTAGTAGCCTTGATCCTGGTAATGGTTGAACGTTGTTCCTAATACCAGGGCTTACCAAATGGGATCACTTAATCCCCTTTTCATTTAAAAATGACAGTTCTAGGTTTTCCAAAATTGAATTCTTGAAAACCAAAATCTGTTGTATCAAAAGAATTGGATTTAAAAATGTTATTCCCCTGACCGGGAATAGTTGGATAAAAGGAAAAAGAAAGTTGAAATGAATTAAAGACCAAATAGTCATTATTGATCAATACCCCAATTCCAAAAGAAGAATACAATTTACTTTTTGTAAGCCCGGCATCTTCATTTCCAAGTATTGCAGCCGAGAAATTAAAAAATGGGTTTAACCTAAACCCAATTATATTTCTGGGGGAATAAAATTGTGATTGTAGAGATAGAACAAACTTCTCTGTTCCATAAACAGCACTGTCAAACCCCCTGATTCCCGCGCTATTAGCCCCTCGAATACCTGCTCCATTGATACCCTGAAAAATAGTACTTTCATTTATTGTCAACTTGTCCCCAACTGATTCCAGCCTGTTGACTCCTATAATTATTTGTGGTTTAATAAATTGTCTCATCTTCCACCTCCCAATTTCCACCAAATTTGTAAAATAATTTGCCTGGAATGAAAAAGCAGATTGCTCGGTTTTTGATTCCTTGAAAAATGTTCCATATTCAAAATTAGTGCTCAAATAGCCCCACTTAAAATAGTTTCCAAAGGAGGCTCTGGCTCCAAGGTAGAACCTTTCCTGATTGTTTTTTATTTGATAACCTCCGGTTATTCCGTAAATTTTACCAACCGGAACATCTTCAATAATGCCAGAATAAAATAAATACTGGTCTTCAACGAACTGTCGGGAAGTAATTCCAATTCCACCTAAATAAAAAGTTTCATCGGAAAAAAAATTGATCCTGTCGTATTCAACTGTAGGACTTTCTTTGTACTGAACAAATAATGACCTTGCTGAAAATATCAGGTTGCTGGTTCTTTCCCTTTCGGTTTTTCCTTTAAAAATGGGGAAGGAATAACCACCCCAAAAATCCTGGGAATTGAATTTAAAATTTTGAGGGTTGTATTGTAATTGTTCGTTTTGAAGGGAATCAGTTCGAAATTGTTCGTCAATATAAACACCTACGGCCCAACGGGTTAACGGTGAATAAAAAATGCGGTCAATATTCAAACTTTTCCCATAGTTATCATTTAGATCAATATGGTATTCAATGGATGTTTTAATATATGTGTTTATTATATTGGGAACCCCATATTTCATTCTATATGCGCTTTTTCCATCGCTTAAACGATTCGTAAATTTGTTGTTAAATTCATGACCTGTTCCCAAAAAATTTCTTTCGGTGAAACCGGCAGATGTTCTTGAGGAAGAAATTGATCCTTTAGGTATCAAACTCCAGGAATCTAATACCCTTATGTAAATGTCAACCGAATCGGCATTTTGGCGTATTGGTTCTGTTGTGATTTGCACTTCCCGTACATAACGTTGCTGTCTTATTAAACGTTCCGATTCTTTTACTGAAAGAGGGTCTAATGGTTTGTTTCTCCTAAACAGCAAAAGATTTTTTACTGCTAATTGACTTGTTTTAATATGGATTTTATTTCCAAATCGTTCACTCCAATTTCCATCTTCTTTTGTACTATCTGAAACAGAATAACTAAATGGATCCAGGGTTTGGATGTTAATATTCCGGATAATCTTACCTTTATATTTTGTGTAAACTTTCGGTTCTTGTTTTCTAACAGGGTTAGATGTTTTTATTTTTGAGGGTTCAAAAATCAACTTATGAAGAAATGATGTGAACTTGCTTTTCTTTGAAAAGGCTTCAATTTTTTGATACACCTGGGTTGTATCCTGTTTTATAGGTTTTTCTTGAGAAAATCCTATATTCAGGCTTAAAATGGTAGCCAAAAAGAAATAAAATTTGAAATTGAATTTCATTTTATAATTACTAAAATAAGAATACAATGATTTGAAAGTTAAATAAGTGGGGGTTGGGGATTTTATTATCAAAAGAAATTTACAACTTTTTTTTCATTATCCTAATTTTCAGGATTCCAAAAATACAGCTAAACCGTTCATAAAAAACCTTAAATTTTCAACCAATCTCATTATTAATTTTCATAGTGATAACCGTATTCAGATTGCTATTAATTATTTAGAGGTGTCCAATTAACTACTTATTGAAATTTGTTTATAAGTCAGTGGTTTGGATTCAATCATCCTGTTAATTAGATTATCAAATATTGTTTCCTTGCTGTTTGATCTGTTAAGTCGGTAAC
>Ga0314774_1002303_pt1 | contig 10912 bp, 10 predicted proteins | sample MetaGCBIA2018_FD_204515 | JGI IMG/M metagenome (GOLD analysis project Ga0314774, IMG submission 204515) | Cryopeg brine microbial communities from Beaufort Sea near Barrow, Alaska, United States - CBIA 2018 | ecosystem: Environmental > Aquatic > Marine > Coastal | place: USA: Alaska | collected... | reverse complement strand
GTGCCGAAGCGGGCACTCGGTGGAAGGGGTGCCAGCTTCCCGAACAAGTGCCACGAGTGGCTCGCCGGCTCGGCGCGATGCTTGGTAAGACTGCCGTCGAAGCGTTGTAATTAGCAGGCAAAGCGCGTGAAACGTCCTGATACAGTGAGCCTTGTGTCCACGCCGCCGACGCCATAGAGTCGGCCACCAGCCACAAACGTGCGGCACGTTATGCACCCCCGAACACAGCAGCTTCGGGACAGGTTGTCCAATGGAGGAAAATCACATGCGTAAAAGAAGATTGTCTCTGATCGCGGGCGTCGCGCTCGCCGGCCTCACTTTGGCGGGGTGCTCCCCGGCCAGCGAGAGCACCGACACGGCCAACGCCGACCAAGTGGAGGTCTTCACCTGGTGGGCTTCAGGGTCGGAAAAGGTCGGACTCGATGCGCTCGTCGGCGTCTTCAACGAGCAGTACCCCGACGTTGAGTTCAACAATGCCGCCGTGGCCGGCGGTGCCGGCTCCAATGCCAAGGCCGCCCTCGCGTCCCGGCTTGAGGCGAACAACCCGCCCGACACATTCCAGGCTCACGCCGGTGCCGAGCTCACCGACTACGTTGCCGCCGGCCAGCTGCAGGATCTCAGCAGCTTCTACGCCGACAACGGCCTCAACGAAGCCTTCCCCGCCACTTTGATCGACCAGCTCACCTCCGACGGCAAGATCTACTCGGTGCCCAGCAACATCCACCGCGCCAACGTCACCTGGGTGAACATCTCCGTGCTCGAGGACGCGGGCATCGACCCGACCGTTGCGCCGGCCGATATGGACGCCTGGATCGCCGACCTCCAGAAGCTCAAGGACTCGGGCGTCTCGACGCCTCTCTCCCTCGGCACCGAGTGGACCCAAATGCAGTTGCTGGAGAACGTGCTCATCGCCGATCTCGGCGCTGAGGATTATTCCGGCCTGTGGGACGGCACCACCCCGTGGGACGGTCCCGGAGTTGCCACGGCCGTTGACCACTACGGCCAGCTGCTCGATTTCGTCAACAGCGACTATGTCGGACTCGACTGGGACGCCGCCATGCAGCTCGTTCTTGACGGCAACGCCGGCTACAACGTGATGGGCGACTGGGCCGAGGCTGCGTTCGCTCAGGCCGGCCAGACCTACGACACCGAGTACACCACGTGGGCCACACCGGGCACCGACGGAATCTTCGACTTCCTCGCGGACTCCTTCACCCTGCCCGTCGGCGCCCCGCACGAGACCGCTGCCATCGACTGGCTGAAGACCATCAGCTCCGCCGACGGCCAGAAGGCATTCAACATTGCCAAGGGCTCCATTCCGGCGAGAACGGATGCCGTCGCAGCCGACTACCCGGCGTACCAGCAGACCGCAATCAAGTCCTTCAGTGAAGACACCGTCGTGAGCTCGCTCGCGCACGGCGCCGCCGCGCCGGGCTCGTGGTCGGCCGACCTCTCCTCGGCTATTGGCAAGTTCGGCTCCGACCGCGATGGCGATGCGCTGATCTCCGCGATGGTCGCTGCCGCTTCAAGCGCGCTGGGCTAACCAGCCCCAACCATAGGGGGGAGGGCGAAGCCTTGGCCTCGCCCTCCCCCGTTTTTGACGCTCCAACGCAGGGAAAGGCGCATCGTGCGCAAGGGAGTACGCAACTGGGGACCGCCACTTCTGCTGGTGTCCCCCACCATCATCATTCTGGGCATCTTCGTGTACGGCCTGATCGCCGCCAACATTCAGGTTTCCACGACCAACCGGCACAGCCTCTCACCCGAATCCGACTTCGTCGGACTCGAGAACTATGTGGCGCTGCTCAACGAAGATCGTTTTCTGCACTCGTTGTTCAACCTCGTCATGTTCACCGTTGTTTTCATCGCGGGAACGATGCTCTTCGGCTTCATCTGGGCCTGGATGCTCGACAAGGGCGTCAGCGCCGAAGGCATCTTTCGTTCCGTCTACCTCTTCCCGATGGCGATCTCTTTTGTCGCCTCCGGTGTGGTGTGGCGGTGGCTGCTCAACAGCGCTGAGGGTGATCGGGCATCCGGTCTCAACCGCATCTTTGAGAGTCTCGGACTCGGCTTCTTACAGAATGCGTGGTGGAACGAACCTATTTGGGGCATGGCGGCCATCGCGATGCCCGCCATCTGGCAGCTCTCCGGCTACGTCATGGCCCTGTTCCTGGCCGGCTTCCGCGGCGTTCCGCAGGAGTTGCGTGAGGCTGCCCGCATGGACGGCGCCTCCGAGTGGAAGCTTTACCGCTACGTGGTGTTTCCGCAGCTGAGCCCGATCGCATTGTCGGCGCTGATTATCGTCAGCCATATGTCGCTCAAGGTCTTCGACCTGATCATGTCGATCACCGGTTCGATTTACCAGACCGAGGTGCCCGCCACCTACATGTGGGTCACGCTCACCTCGAATGACTACGCCAAGTCGGCCACGATCGCCACGATCTTGCTCCTGCTCGCGTCACTGTTCATCATCCCCTACCTCATTCAAACGTGGCGTTCAGAGAAGGCGAACCGATGACCGTCACCGAAGAAGCGCCCCCGGCCGCACGCCCCCAGCCCGCTTCGGGTCTGCGCACACCCAAGCCGGTACGCCGCTTCACGATGGGACGCACGCTCAAGTACGCGCTCCTGATCGTGTTCGTGTTCGTGGTGCTCATTCCCGTCTACGTGCTTATCGTGACGAGCTTCAAACCACCCGCTGACGTCACGGCCTCCACGTCGTGGGGACTGCCGGTGCGGTGGCCCTGGGAGAGCGTCGCCCCGGGCGGACCGACCGGCTTCGACAACTGGACCGGGGCCTGGACGGCCCTCGCCCCGGCGCTTGGCCGCACGTTCCTCCTGGCCATCCCGGCCGCGCTCATCTCATCGTTCATCGGTGCCATGAACGGTTTCGTGCTTTCGCGCTGGCGGTTCCCGCACGCCGACATCGTGTTCACGTTCATCCTGTTCGGCATGTTCATTCCGTACCAGGCCATCATGACTCCGCTGGTTCAGATGAAGACGAGCCTCGGCCTGCCGAGCGACATTTCGACGCTGCTCATGGTGCACATCATTTATGGACTACCCATTTGCACGCTGATCTTCCGCAACTACTACGTGAGTATCCCGATGGAACTCATGGAAGCCTCGCGCATGGACGGCGCCGGAATGCTGCGAACTTTCGCCTCGATCGTGCTGCCCCTGTCGGTTCCGGGTTTCGTGGTCACGATTATCTGGCAGTTCACCAACGCCTGGAACGACTTCTTGTTCGCCATGTTCCTCTCGGACACCGGCGGCGGGCCGGTCTCCCTCGCGTTGAACAACCTCGCCCAGGGCGCACAATTGGCCAACTACGGCACCGCCATGGCCGGGGCGCTCATTGCGTCGTTGCCGACCCTGCTCGTGTACATCATCCTCGGCAAGTACTTCATCGGCGGACTCATGAGCGGATCGGTCAAGTAGGCTCGGCAGTCATGGCACTCCTCCACAACGCCGAACTGCGGCCGTCCAAGTCGGAGCTCATCGCCGCGTGGGCGCCGAGCCAGCCGTGGTTCGTCGGCGATGCTGCTGCCGCGGTGCAGACCGTCGCCTCGTTCCGATTCGACGACCCCGACGGCGAGGTCGGCATCGAAACGCATCTGGTGCGTTTCGGTACCGGCCCGCTGCTGCAGGTTGCGCTGACCTATCGCGGAGCGCCGCTCACGGGCGGCGAAGCGTGGCTCGTGGGCACCATGTCGCACTCGGTGCTCGGCGACCGCTGGATCTACGACGCCCCCGGCGACCCGGTCTATCTGGCGACGGTCGCAGCGGCAGCGCTCACCGGTGGGCAGCAAGCCGAGCAGTTCATCCAAGGCGACGGCGAACTCATCCCGGTTACCCCGACCATCACCGTTCTCGGCAGCGGCACCCCGCGCACACCCCCAGCGTCGGTGTCGGCGCTGGCGTCGCTGTCGCCGAGACGCATCAAAACCGCGCACCCGGCCGGCGCCACCGTTGCCACTGCAGGCGTAGTGCGGGTCACCGTTGTGCGCATACTCGACGGTTCGGGTGCGGTTTTAGCCACAACGGATGCCGCAACCCTCTCCGGCACCTGGGCCGGGCAGCCGGTGCCCCAAGTACTCGTAGCCGTCGAGGTACTGCCGAGCTGACTCCTGCCGGCCGGCACGGTCGGCACGGTCGGCACGGTCGGCACGGTCGGCACGGTCGGCACGGTCGGCACGGTCGGCACGGAAGGCACGGAAGGCACGGAAGGCCCGGAAGGCCCGACTCCGGGGCTCAGTGCCCACGGCGCGCGCGTGCGGGCGCGCAACTGTGGCCGGCGCGGCACTGGCCGCGTCGGCCACAGTTCGCTACGGGAGGTGATGCCCGGAGCAGTTGAGTTGGTCGACGGTGCGTCGGTGAGCGACTGCCGGGCTTATCGTGACCCGCGCCAGCCGTATGCGCTCACCGACGCATCCGGCTCAGCTCAGCGGTTGGCTGCCCGCGGCGCACCGATCCCGGGGTCGATCTGGAACGGCCCGGCGGCCGACGGTTGCACGTCGAAGTCGAAGATCGAGGTGGGGATATAGACCGTCGAGCAGGAGTTGGGAATGTCGACCACACCCGACAACCGGCCTTCGATCGGCGCAGCGCCGAGCAACAGGTAAGCCTGTTCCGGCGCGTAACCGAACTTGGCGAGGTAGTCGATGGCGTGCAGGCAGGCCCGCTGGTATGACAGGTGCGAGTCCAGGTAGCGCTGCTCGCCGTCGAGCGTCACCGACGTTCCGGAGAAGGCGAGCCACTGGCTGAACTGGGGCTCCACGTTGCCCGGCATGAAGATGGCGTTCTCGCTCACACCGTAGGTGTCCATCCCGCCCTTGATGATGTCCACGCGCAGCTCGATGAACCCGCCCATCTCGATGGCACCGCAGAAGGTGATCTCACCGTCGCCCTGCGAGAAGTGCAGGTCGCCGAGCGACAAATTGGCGCCGTCCACGAACACCGGATAGAAGATCCGGCTGCCCTTCGACAGGTTCTTGATGTCCTGGTTTCCGCCGTTTTCACGCGGCGGAGCGGTGCGGGCAGCTTCGCCGGCTACCCGGGCGAACTCCGACTGGGCGAGGGCGCCCAGTACAGCGTGCTCGGCTTCGGGCGGCAGGGCGAGCGGCGGCACCCGGTTCGGGTCGGTGGCGATCAGGTCGCCTTCTCGCTTGTTCCACTTGGCCAGCAGTTTCGCTGAGGGTGCCGTGCCCATCAAACCGGGGTGGATGAGCCCGGTGAACGAGACATTGGGGATGTGGCGCGAGGTTGCGGTCTGGCCGGTGAAATCCCAAATAGCCTTGTACGCGTCGGGGAACTGTTCGGTGAGAAAGCCACCGCCGTTGTTACGAGAGAAAACTCCGGTGTATCCCCAGCCCTGTCCGGCCAGTGGCCCCGAATCCTCCATGGGGATGGGCCCCACATCCAGAATGTCCACCACGAGCAGGTCGCCCGGCTTGGCGCCTTCCACGGCGAACGGGCCGCTGAGCTTGTGCACGGTCAGTAGCGGCGCGTTGAGAATATCTTCGGCCGAGTCGTCGTTCACGATCGCGCCGTCAAACCATTCGCGACAGTCCACCCGGAACGACGTACCGGGCTTCACCGTGGCGACCGGGGGAATCTCGGGGTGCCACCGGTTGTGGCCCACCTTCTCCTGGTCTTCGAACTTCTTGGAAGAATCCAACGGAAATAGCAGCTCTGGCATCTCTTTTTCTCCTTCTTCAGTGTGAATAGACGTGCACTTACGGTCGTGGAAGCTTCTTATGCAGCGGGTTGGACGTGTATTTCTGCACGGGTCCTGAACGCTGCCCGGGGCCAGGGGAATTGACCACCGCGGGTTCGTGGGCGCTGCGTTTCGTCGAGTCGATCAGCCGATACGCTGCCGAACCGGACGCTGAGATGCGTGGCGCGCTCATGCGGCGTCTTGCGGTGCCCGCGCACGTCGGGCAGTCCACCGAATCGGGTACGGACCGCATCTCAAAAATAAGGTCGAAGTCTGCGCAATCCGGGCACCGGTATTCGTAGGTGGGCATGAATCCCTTTCAGTTCGCCGTCGAGGCGTTGGCGGGTACTGCCGCGGGCGCCGGCGAGTTGGCGGCCACCCGCCGGCCGAGCGCCACCGACACCACGAGCGCGATCACAGCGAGGACTGCCACTCCGAGGGCAAGAGCGGTGCTGGACTCGTAGCGGCCCGTCAGCAGGAAGAAGGCCGGGATGGTGGCCGTGAGGTGGCTGGTCAGGATGGCGAACCAGCCGGTGGTGCGGGTGAGCGATTCCATGCCGAGGCCGAGCAGCAGGAAGAACAAAAGCCACAGCACGGCCCATGTCCACCAGATCACCGCAAACACGGCATCCCCGAGGTTGAGCGTGATGGCACCGATCACCACGGCCGATGCGGCGACGAACAGCGAGAACCAGCCGAGTCCTTCTCCGCTCCATCCGGTCACCTGGAGGATACCCACGTACAGGTAGGTGAAACCGAAGAGGTAGAGGCCGGATGCGCCGAAGATGATCGCGGGGTCGTTGTCCGCCTGCATCAGAATAATGGTGGGCAAAATCACCTGCATGCCACCGACGAAGAAGTTGAGGATGGCGGCGGACTTGCCGGGAATGACCCCGATCAGCATGAGCCCGTTGATGAAGAGGATCGCCCCCACGTACAGCAAACCGACGTTACTCATAGTGCATTGCCTCCACAGAAGCCACCGGAAGGCCTCGTTGCCCTCCTGCATCGAACGTAGCGTCACAATCAGTCGGGGTCAACCTTCGTCGGGTCGGCGCTTAGGCGTTCCGATTCTGCCGGCACGATGGCCACGAGCAGCGCCGCGGCATCCGCTTGCAGGGGCGACCGGCGTAACACCGCCGATCGGTGGCCCCTAAACTCGGCAAATGCCCCGCCTCGTCGTTGTTGTACCGCTGTCGCCACTGCAAACCGGCGACAGCTTCGCCGTTGAGCAGTGGCCGCTGCACGTGACCGTGCTCGCTCCCTTCAAGACGGATGCCGCGCCCGCAGAGATCGCGCGGGTCGCCGCCGCAGCACTGGCCGGGTTCGACGCGCTCACCGTGGTCGCCGGGCGCAACGAGCTGTTCGGGCGGCGCCATGACGTTCCGGTCACGGTCATCGTCGACAACGCGGAACTGACACGGCTGCACGACCGGCTGGTCGATGCGCTGCGGCCGCTCGCCACCGATCCGACCGAGTCGGCGTTCGCCGGCCCCGACTTTCGAGCGCACGTCACGGTCAAGCGGCAGGCTCGGGTGCATGAGGGCGACGAGCTCCGGCTGAGCCAGATCGCCCTTGTCGATATGGCGCCGCGGGCGGCGCCGGGCGGCCGCACGGTGCTCGCGACGCTCGCGCTCGGGCATCCGCTCTCTTCGTGATGCTCCCGGTCAGGGCGCCCGCGGCTCCACAACGACCGTGGCCACGGTTCGCACGAGCGGATACTGCTCGTCGCCGGCCTGCACCACGCCCGTCTCCCAGGAAAGCTGCAGTCCGGCGGGCGTGTCGTCGAGGCTCGCCAGGCAATTGTCAAACCACGGCCCTTTGATTCCCTCCCAGCGAAACGGCGGCCGCGCCACTCCGGCCGAACGCGCCAGCAGCGCGGTCAGCCGGGTGGCCAGACCGTAGGAGAGCACGGCGGAAAAGGACCGCAAGAAGATCGGCAGCGGGTTGCGAATCGGCGAGCACACCGCCTGGATGATGCGGCTGCCCGACGACCGGTCCACCTCGGACATGGTCGAGTAGTGCACGTCGCCGGACAGGAAAGTAATGGTGTGCGGCGCTGTCCCCCGGCGGCCGTCAGCCACCTCCGTGGCCATCCGTGCGAGCTCCGTGAAGCTGCGCTGGAAGGCCGCCCAGTGTTCGAGATCGACCGCCTGCCGCAGGCGTTCGGCGACGCGTGCGGCCGGCCGACCCCAGGCTCCTTCCGCCACCGCCTCGTCCCAGGATTCCAGGTGGTGCAGCCCGGGCGGGAGCAGGAATGGCAGCGAGGTTCCGACCAGCACGTGCCGAAAGCCGCCCTGCATCCGTTGGTCCAGCCAGGCGGTCTCCTGTTCGTCGAGCAATGCACGTTTAGCGGGGTCGAGCTCGCGCGCGGCCCGGGAGTCGACCACGATCAGCCGCACGTCGGCAATGTCTCGGCAGTAGCTCCATCGGTAGCTCGTGGGTGTCTGATCGCACCGCTGCGCGAAGGCATCGAGCACGGCGCTGAGGTCGAGCTCGGCGTCGCCGTCGTAGGCGGCCACCCGCTGCCACACCTCATCGTCGGCACGTTCGGCCGGCGACATATTGCCCAAATGCTGGTACACCCAGTACGACGCCAACCCCGCCACGATTCTGCCTCGCCACCACGGGGTCGCCTCCATTTGTCGTTTCCAGCTCAACGACGTGTTCCAGTCGTCGCGAATATCGTGGTCGTCAAAGATCATCGCCGTCGGAACCGTCGACAAGAGCCATCGGTTGGCCTCGTCCGACCACGCCAGCCGATACAGGTGCGCGTATTCTTCGTAATCGGCGAGTTCTTTGCCGGGAGGTTGGTGAATATCACGCCGGGACTCAATGAACTTCTGCATCGCCGGCGTTGTGAGATCGGCATAGACCTGGTCGCCCAGAAAGAGAATCAGATCGGGTTGTGGAGGTCGCTCGTCGGAAGCGAGGCGCAACGCATAGGCACGGAGAGCATCCACGCCGTGGCTACGGTTGCCGCTCGCGTCGTGCCCAACACTCGTGCGGCACGATCCGAACGACATTCGCAACGGATGCCCGCCGCCGAGCGTCGAAATCGTTGACGCCGGAAACGGTGACTGGACCTCGGGCCACGCCCGTGCTCCGTCGATGTCGACGGTGTACGGCAGGGTCGATTGCGGGTCAAGGCCGTCGACGTGCACGAGGGCGTAGTGGTGGCCGTGCACGGCAAAGGTGCGGGCCGCCCACGAGCGCTCACCGACGGCGACTTCAACTCGAGCCGCATTGCGTGTTTCGACCCAGATACTGGCCGAAACCTCGTCGACGTACCGCAGCAGCGGACCGAGGACCAACGGCGAGAGCGTCATGTGACAGTTGTACCGCATCACATCCTTGACGGCTATGCCCCTGCGGCACGCGCTGCTGAGTCCGACTCTACTCGCCGGCTCGCTCGAGGTATTGCGGGCGCCTCGGCGGCTAATTCAGGAGATCCCGGCCGGCGACCGCATCGCCACGCGCGCTTTCGGTGCAGCCGAGTCTGGGGCGGGGCGGTTTTCCTGAATTCGCCACAGAAAATCGGGCGTGACGTGTTTGCTCGGGCGGCGACGGCTCCCGCAATGCGGCTAGAGGGCGGCCACGTATTCGACGGTGGAGACGATGAACGGCAGGGTGGCGACCGTCAGGGCGATCGTGCTCGCGGCGGCCGCGAGAACTGTAAACGTGGCGCGCCGGGTGCGCGCGGCCGCAACTTCTTGTTCCAGCGCGGTGAAGCGTGCGTGCAAATTCTCCGGCGTAATCGCCGCGCCCGCCGTGCGCCAGACCATCGGGTCGTCGATAACCTCGGTGAGTGCTGCCTGCTCGCCGGCGCTGAGCACCGGGGCGTGTGCCACAAGCCAGCGACGCAGGCGCCGCGCGTCAATGACGGTGACCGACACCGGCTGGCGGGCGAGCAAAATCTTGCGCGGGTTGACCAGCACGATGACGGGGTGGATGACCGCATCCACGGGCATCGCGCCCGCCAACAGGGTCGTAACCTGAGCGGATTCGAACCGCACGTCGCGCAGGTACGGCATGGCGTGGTTGTCCACGGGAATCGACCGTAACGATCCGTCCAGATCGCGGTCCCAGTGCGTCTTGGCGTTGAGCGAGAAGATTCCGCCCGGCCCCACCACGAGGTGATCGATCCAAAATGCGGTATTGCGTATGGGCAGGGAGTGATAAACGCTGTATCCCTCCGGCAGTCGGGCGAGAACATCGCCGACGATCATCTCGGCCTGCGCCGCCCGGAGCCATCTGAGCCCGTTCGCATCCACTGGGGAGAAACCGAATGTGCGGGCAAACCAGGATCGCGGCGAACGCTCACCGTACTGCCGCAGCAGCTCTTCAACGACGGATTGGCCGGCAAACCGTCCTGGGGCGTACGCGACGCCCGCCGTGGCCGTTCGCGTGGCCGTGGGTCCGACCGTTGTCGCGGTTGCCTTCAGCGCTGTCGCGGCTGTCGTCGCGGCTGTCTTCGCGGCTGTCGTCGCGGCTGTCGTCAGGCCCGTCTTCAGCCCTGTCTTCGCGGCTGTCGGCGCGTTCTCTGAATCACGGTCTCGCGCGTGCAGATCCGCGTCAAGATAGGTAATGGTCACGTTTTCTCGTCTCACTTCGGGTATACACCCGCCACTATCTTGCCATCAGCATCTGTCGATTCAGTGCAAGCAATCGGCAGCGTCACGGCTTGGTCAGCAATTCGCAACTACTCGTTCGTCGTGCGGAGAATCAGGGACGCGGAGTTTCTTTTGCCAACATAGGGGCGCGAGCCCAGGTGGTGCCTCCCCCAGAAAGTAGGGCAGGTTCGGCTAACCTGAAAGCCACCCCACCGATTGGATCCGCACGTGAAACACCTGACCTTCAACGTTTGCGCGATCGCGGGGCTCGGCTTCAGCGGGCTGACCGTGCTTCTGCTGCTGGCCAACCTGATTTCGGGAAATGCGTTTGTCGATGTGATCCTGCCAGCGGCCGTTGTCTCGCTCGTTGTCGGCGGCGCTTTCTCGATTCGCGCCCGGTTGCTCTCCGCCAAAGGCCACGGCCCCGCCAAGGGTCGCGGCCCCGCCAAACGCTAAGCGCTGCGCCCGCTCCTCGCCGCCCGGTCGCTCGGCGCCCGAGCCGCTCGGCGCCGGGGTCGCTCGGCACTGGGGCCGCTCGGCACTGGGGCCGCTCGGCACTGGGGCCGCTCGGCACTGGGGC
>Ga0314774_1002299_pt1 | contig 10932 bp, 11 predicted proteins | sample MetaGCBIA2018_FD_204515 | JGI IMG/M metagenome (GOLD analysis project Ga0314774, IMG submission 204515) | Cryopeg brine microbial communities from Beaufort Sea near Barrow, Alaska, United States - CBIA 2018 | ecosystem: Environmental > Aquatic > Marine > Coastal | place: USA: Alaska | collected... | reverse complement strand
ATACAGCTCCTTGGTGGGGCGCCCTGACTCTTTATTAAAATGCTTGGCCAGGAGGTGGATAGGCAACTCGGGAAGGATTTCGTCCCGAAACAACTCAGCCCATGATTGCTTCAGAAGCTGCTTACGCAAACAATGGATGAGTTGAAACAGGGAGAGCAGAAGCCAGAGCGGAGATTAATTCCGGTTACCAAGTGGGGTGAATATTATCCTTGGCCGCCGATCGGTGGTCTGCGTCATCTGGTATTTTATGAAAACACGAACGGATTTAAGAGCTGCGTGGTGCGGCTTGGTCGTCGCGTGTTGATAGACGAAATTAAGTTTTTCGCATGGGTTGAAAGTCAAAATTGAAAGGAACTTAATATTGAATATATATTCTTGTGAAGATGAATTGACTTTACTGGTGATGTATCCTACTTTCGCAAAGCAACTAGAATCTTTTATGTTTTTTTGAGAGGGGTGTTTCCATGTCAGTAAATAATCCATCTATTTGGGGTAAGTTTCAAATACTGCTAGCTCTTTCAAGTTTCATTGCTAACTTGATAACAGGAGTTACTCTTTATTTCGCATTGAGCACAGATGGGAATATCGGCCAAAATTCTGCCATTGTTTTTCTTTCTATTGTTAATTTGTGTCTAGTTATTACAGCATATGTCTCAATGAGGAATCATCAGAAGGATCATCAAGCATATAGCAATGCTCATCTCAAAGTTGCTGATTTAGAAAAAAACGTTGAGTGTTTAGAGGGTGCGATTAAGGACCTGAAGTTGGATCGCAAAGTTACAGCGAACATCGTACATAACTTTTGTCATGAATATAGATCGGTTATTGCGTATCTCTCTGGTGATGCACTTGAAAACATGACACCGGAATATTATTTAGAGGTTAAAAGTTCTTTTCAAAAGTTCTTTTTATTTGCACTCCCAAATATTAAAGAGTTATTTGATTCTCTTACGGAAGATTCGTGCGCCGTCTGTATAAAAATCATTGATGAAGATTTGAATGTTAGGACGTTTAGGCGAGATCCTGTTTCATATCGTGCGAGACGTGAGTCTGATTCTGTTTTGGATATATTTCCTTACAAAGGAAATACTGCATTTGCAAATATTATGAATTCTAGCATTCCGGATACATCTTTTTTATCGAATGATTTAAAATTAGACTCAGAGTATGTTAATATGAATACGCGTTGGAAAAAGATGTACAATGCAACAATGGTGGTTCCGATCAGAATTCCTTACAATGCAAATACCGTGGCGCGTTCGTCTGTGATTGGTTTTTTGTGTGTTGATAATTCGAAGGGTGGATTTGATTCTCAAGTTTGTCTTAATTTATTGAGTGCTTTTGGAGACATGCTTTTTCACCTTTTTCATCTTTATGGTAAATTGGACATGCCTTCTGAGGAAACGGTGTAATGTTTTTTCTTGCTTCGAAAGATGTCTTGCAGTATAAATTTCGATTAATCGGTTAACTGCGGAAAGGGTACCAATTATGTTTTACGTAAAAATTGGGGCAATTGTTGAAAAGGAGTCTGGAGCGTCTGAGCTGAAATCAGCTTTGCCCGCGCGGCAAGTTCAGTCGGAAATACCTAATGTCCAGCTTGCAGACAGAGAAAAGCACAAACGATTTGTCCATAATTTATTTACCTTAGTTGGCTGATAAGTCAGTTTCTATTATAGATAAAAAGCCTATCCATAAAAATGGATAGGCTTTTTACGTTGTGCGCCCGGCAGGGCGCGTGGTGCGAGAGCACCATCCATTCCGTTGTGGTAACTGAATGGTGACTTGGAGGTGAAAGTCCTCTGCGGACCCTGATGACGGGAACCGCTAGCCGAACGGCAAGGGTGTCCACCGCGAGGTGGAATCTGAAGGAAGCTGCAGGCAAAATCCTGGCCCGACGAACAGAAATCACATATGAGGCAGTCCCATTCGGGCAAGAAGGCAATGATCTTCAAAGCCCAATAGTCATCCGGGAGGGTGGGACTGTAGATGTGGCGGGTGTATGGGATGAAGGTCGCGCGCATTACCCGGGGAGATCTGTCGGTCTGCCTTGTGCTAGGAATGTCGAGAGATGTTCCGATGGATCGACAGAAGTCAGCAGACGCCATAGTATGCCTGTGGTGTGACAAGGGTCACGGCAACCGAGGAACAATCCTGCCCGGAAACGCAGCGACTGCTGGAGACGATCCTCAGTCGTGAGAATATGCAGGCCGCTTATCAGCGAGTGGTGAGCAACAAGGGAGCAGCTGGCATCGATGGGATAACAGTAAGCGAACTTGGCGATCACCTCCGTCATAACTGGCCTTGCATACGAGAACAACTGCTGGCGGACGAGTACTGGCCCCAAGCGGTGCGCAAAGTAGAAATCCCCAAAGCATCAGGGGGAAAGCGCACTCTCGGGATACCGACGGTCCTCGACCGACTCATCCAGCAGGCTATGCAACAGCAGCTGATGCTCATTTTCGAACCGCACTTCTCCGAAGCGTCTTACGGGTTTCGCCCCGGACGCAGTGCCCAGCAAGCCGTTCGGATGGCCCAGAAGCATGTCGCTGATGGCTATCGCTGGATTGTCGATCTGGATTTGGAGAAGTTCTTTGACCGCGTTAACCACGACATTCTGATGGCGAGGCTAGCGCGAAGGGTCAAAGACAAACGGGTACTGCGGATTATCCGTCGCTACTTGCAGGCGGGTCTGCTCGAAGGCGGGATTGTGTCGCCACGGCAGGAAGGAACCCCGCAAGGCGGGCCACTCTCTCCTCTGCTGTCGAACATTCTCCTCGACGAATTAGACAAGGAACTGGAACGCCGAGGGCACCGCTTCTGTCGTTATGCCGATGACTGCAATATCTATCTGCAGATCAGATGCAGCGCAGAACGGGTCATGACCTCGGTTACCCAGTACCTCGAAGAGCAGCTGAAGCTCAAGGTCAACCGGAGTAAGAGTGCCGTTGACCGACCATGGAACCGCAGCTTCCTCGGCTATAGCATGACCTTTCACAAGCAGCCGCGACTGAAGGTTGCGCCGGTCAGCGTGAAGCGTCATAAAGCCAAAATTAAAGGGATACTGCGACGAGGACGAGGTCGGAACTTGACGAAGGTCATCGAAGAACTCAAACCTGTTATGCGGGGCTGGATTAACTACTACCAGTACGCAGCAGTCAAGGGCATCTTCGAAGAACTGGACCAATGGATACGGCGTAAATTACGCTGCATCCTCTGGCGCCAGTGGAAAAGGCCTTGGACTCGTGCTAAACGGATGATGCAAAGCGGACTGACAGAAGCACATGCTTTCTGCTCGGCCTTTAATGGTCGAGGTCCTTGGTGGAACGCCGGAGCAAGCCATATGAACCGTGCTTGCAAAACGTCCTATTTCTCAAAAGCGGGACTGTTCAGCTATATGAATCAGTTCCATCGTTTTCAACACACTTCGTGAACCGCCGTGTACGGAACCGTACGCACGGTGGTGTGGGAGGACGGCGGGAGTAATCCCGCCTCCTACCCGATTTATTTAAATATCTTTTTATTCATTCTTTCAACGACAGATGTTGTGTGCGCTTCAGAAAGGTGCGCATAGCGTTTAACCATCTGTAGTAGTGTCTTATGCCCAAGGACTTCGGCAATCTCGGCCAGTGTCGCCCCGTTCATCGCGAGATATGATGCTGCTGTGTGCCGCAGATCGTGAAAGCGGAAATCTTCGAGTTTGGCCTTCTTAACCGCCGATTCGAAAACGTTACGAATCCGAAGCGGCTTGTCTGGGTCGCTGCTCGGAAAGACTAGGGTACTGTCGATCCTGCGTACCTTGGATAGTTTGGACAGGACTTGCTGGGCCAGTTCGACAATCGGAACGGCTCTCCGTTCATCGTTCTTGGTTTCGTGCAAGATTAACCGAGAACGGCCAAAGTCGATATCTTTCCATTTAAGGTTGAGAATTTCCCCCTGTCGCATCCCTGTTGAAATAGCCAGAACGACAATGGCGTAAAGACCTTTACTCTCTTCATGGCAGGCAGCGAGAAGTCTGGCGCGTTCGTCTTCATCCAGAAAGCGAACTCTGCCTCTCGGCTCCGTAGGCTTCTTGACGCGGCTAAACGGATTACTGTCCAGCCACTCCCATTCCCTGACCGCAAGATTAACTGCATGCCCCATGGTGGTCATGTACCTGGCAATGGTTGCCGGACTCCGCTTCTTCCCTGCTGAGATTTCATCAGACAAAAGATCGTCTCGACATTGTGCGACCATTGCGGAGGTGAGATCTGACAGCATGTAATCGCCGATTTCACTCTTCCACCAATCGAGGTGCGTTTTTTTACTTTTTAGGCCATTTGGATTTTGTGCGAGGATGACTTGCTTGTAACGGTCGATCAGATCAGAAACCGTGTGCTTTTTGGCTTCTGCTTTGATGAAGTGTCTATTGTTGCGAATGTTGGACTCGGTGTCCTGAATCCACTTTTTAGCGTCTGTCTTACGATCAAAGGTCGCTGACTGCGGCGGGCAACCTTTGAGGCGAACCAGTGCACGAAACTTGATTTTACCGTCGGCGGTTGTTCTTTCCTGAATAACGGCCATGACTCCCCCTTGTTGTACGTGCTGGTCAGTTGTCCTGCTTTCTTGTGTTTCACTGTACCATGAGTGTACCAAGGCGAAAAGACAATAAACAAAGGGTCTAGCCATTTCTGGCTAAACCCTTGTTTTTGTTATGGTACCGAAGGCCGGAATCGAACCGGCACGCCGTGAAGCAACGGTGTTTGAGACCGTCGTGTCTACCAATTCCACCACTTCGGCAAATCGAGGCGATTATATAGCGTGAGGTGGGGGCGGTCAAGCTCAAGATGACAAAGATACCATTTTTTATAAGCGAGCTTGTGATCTTCTTGAAAAGAGGAGGTTGTCATCGTTATATCGTTCCTTCGCGCATATACGGTAAATGCATATTGCATATCATCCTTATTTGGGTGAAAATGATCTGCTGCCTTGATATTTTCCAGGAGACGCTATGCCAAATAGTCGGATTTGCGAAGAGACTTTCTATTTTATCCATGTCGGGAGTATCTGTAAGGGGCCAGTCGTTACCTGCAAGCCCGGTACGACCGTTGTCGAGGCGGCTCGCATCATGTACGACAAGGATATCTCCGGCCTTGTGGTGGTCGATCTCCTCGGGCGCATCGTCGGCATATTTTCGGTCAGAGATTTTCGAAAGCTGATCTCAGAGTCTAATGGCGATCTGAGCGGGGTCAAAGTTAAGGATGTCATGTGCGCGAGTCCGGTGACGGTGAATCGTGACCGCTATCTGTTTGAAGCTATTTTTAAAATGGCCAAACACAAGATTCACCGGCTGGTTGTTGTCGATCATCAGGGGCATCTCTGTGGCATGCTGACCGATACCGATCTTCTCAGTTTGCAGACCCGCAGTCCGATCTATCTCAGTCAGGAAATAGAAGGGGCTGAATCGATCCGGCAGTTGAGCGTGATTAATACCCGAATACTCGAAATGGTGACCTGTGCCACGGATGCCGGAGCCGATATTCGCAGTATTGTGCAGTTGATTACGCATTTTAATGATTCGTTTACGGTTCGTATCATTGAACTGCTGGCGCGTGATGAAGGGATTCGACTCCCCGCCGGGGCCGCTTTTCTTGCTCTCGGGAGTGAAGGGCGGGGTGAGCAGACCCTGCGGACCGATCAGGATAGTGCGATGATCTTTGTTGACGGTCTGTCCGCATCTGATAAGGAGGCAGCAGAGCTGTTTGCTTTCAGGCTGTCTGATGCGCTCGAAGAGGTCGGCGTGCCGAAATGTTCTGCCCATACCATGGCGAGTAGCCCTGAGTGGCGGCACTCTCTTTCGGACTGGAAGATTCTGATTGAACAGTGGCTGTCACAACCGATGGGGGATCATATGGTCCGTTTTGGGATGTTTCAGGACTTTCGAACCCTGCATGGGGATGTCTCTCTTGAAGATGAGTTGCAGCAGTATATCCTCTCAGGGATTAAACGTCACTCCCTGTTCCTCCCTTATGTGGCGCGCAACATCGTCAGTTTCGTACCGCCGATCGGGATGTTTGGTCGTATTAAGGTTGAGAAGAGCGGTGAGCACAAAGGGAAGGTTGATCTTAAGAAAGCCGGTATTTTTGCGATCACCTCCGGGATAAGCTTGTTGGCCTTGGAGATGGGGATTGTCAATGGGAGTACCTGGGATAAACTTGATCGCCTTGAAGAGTCGAGGGTGTTGAGCTCTGATTTTCGTGAATCAGTCGACAGTACTTTTTCCTATCTCTTTAAATTGCGGCTCTATCGGCAGGTGCGGTCTCTTACCTCAGGTCTCGAACCGTCGAACAGTATTGATCCTCTTGTCATGACCGACCGGGAGAGAGGTCGCTTGCGAACAGCACTGAAAGGTGTCGGAGTGTTCTTGCGTTTTATTCGCGATCGTTATCATCTCGATTCGATCTCGCGCTAGAGTTTGTCTCGCCCGTATCGGGACAAAGAACAGCTTTGTTCAAATGTTTTTGCTGCTGTATTCCTCCCCCCTTTTTTTTTAAGTAGTCCGTCTTCCTGTTTATTCGTTATTGTTATCCTTTCAGTCAGTTGAAAAATTATTATCTTTCTGGAAACCTGGCTCAGCTTTTAGCTGTTTTCTGTTACTTTCCCTTGCGTGGTAATGCTGTCAATATATTTTATAGGCAGTTTGCAAAAGACCCCTCTATTCTGAGTATGTTGAAGCCTGAATCGCATCAGTGGATACCTTGTTTTATTTTGTAATTATTATTCCTTCCCGACTTGAAATAATTTTAAAACCAGATAGAGTAAAAACTCACAGCATTGATTTTTGTCGGTTCTTGTTTAAATCGATGTTTACTTCTAAATTGAATTTGTAACCAAACGGAAACGTCACCGTTTACTCGCAGACAAAAAGGGCTAAAACGGTACTGTCTGCAGGTTTTACCACTTTGCATTAATTTGTTTATTGTTTTTTCAGCGTTTGTCATTTGCAGATTCTGGAAAGCATCAAACAAGGTTTTATTTTTTTTCTTGACAGTGAAACAGCGTTTGAGATAGGTTTCTTTCAACGTGATTCTTTATGTGGTTGTAGTGCGATAAATCGATTCTTTGATTTGATGAAATATTAAATTGAGAGTCAATCAGAGTTATGTTTAATAAGAAGGCTGGGGTGAACATAGAAATAGCAGGCGGGTCCGATGAAGTCTCAGGCCCATTTATTTCTTGTTGAAGTTGAGACGTTAAACATTTTATTGAGGAGAGTTTTTATGGAAGACAAAAGTAGTGGCGCATATTGGAGTGCAGTTCTAAAGCTGCTGAGGAACGTTTTAATTATTTGGTTTGTGGTCTCTTATGGTTTCGGCATTATACTTGCCGATATGCTCAATGGTATCTACTTAGGTGGTTATCCGCTCGGCTTCTGGTTTGCGCAACAGGGATCCCTCTACATTTTCGTGATACTCATCTTCTGGTACGGAAGTCAGATGGGAAAACTTGATATTAAATTTGACGTGGAGGAAAAATAATGGATCTTCAAACAATTACCTATTTATTTGTCGGCGCATCGTTCGCGCTCTATATCGGTATCGCCATTTGGGCCCGTGCGGGTAGCACGAAGGAATTTTATGTTGCCGGCGGTAGTGTCCACCCGGTTCTGAACGGTATGGCAACCGGCGCTGACTGGATGTCGGCAGCGTCCTTTATCTCGATGGCTGGCCTGATTGCAAACATGGGTTACGGCGGCGGTCTCTTTCTGATGGGTTGGACCGGTGGTTATGTCCTCCTTGCCATGCTGCTCGCCCCTTACTTGCGTAAGTTCGGTAAATTTACCGTACCGCAGTTCGTTGGCGATCGTTTCTACTCCAAAAAAGCGAGTGCCGTCGCAGTTATCTGTCTGCTCGCTGCTTCGGTTACCTACATCATCGGACAGATGACCGGTGTTGGTGTTGCTTTCTCCCGTTTCCTCGGTGTTACCAACGAAATGGGGATCTATATCGGGATGGGTATCGTTTTCGCTTACGCCGTTTTCGGCGGAATGAAAGGGATCACTTATACTCAGGTCGCTCAATACTGTGTTCTGATCCTCGCTTACACCGTGCCTGCCATCTTTATTTCGATGGAGTTAACTGGCAACCCGCTGCCGCAACTCGGCCTTGGTAGCAATTTCATGGGTAGCGATGTCAGTCTGCTCGCCAAGCTCGATCAGGTTATTACGGACCTCGGTTTCGGCAAATACACCACGCAGGTCCCCGGTAGCAAGCTGAACATGTTCGTCTACACTTTGACCCTCATGATCGGTACCGCCGGTCTGCCGCATGTTATCGTACGTTTTTTCACCGTTCCGACTGTAAAAGCGGCCCGTGCATCAGCTGGTTGGGCTCTGGTCTTTATCGCCCTCCTCTACACCACCGCTCCGGCTGTTGCCGCCATGGCTCGTCTGAACCTGCACCAAACCGTTAACCACGGTGTTATCGCCAGTACTCAGGGTGATGGCTCTTTGTTCAAAGCAGAGAACGCTCTTGTTTACAGCGAGCGTCCAGAGTGGATGAAGCGTTGGGAAAAAACCGGCCTGCTCGGTTTTGAAGACAAAAACGGCGATGGTCGTATTCAGTACTACAATGAGAAAAACAAGACTCCTGAATTTATGGCCAAGGTTGATGCTGCTGGCTGGAAGGGGAGCGAGCTGATGGTTAACCGCGATATCATGGTTCTGGCGAATCCGGAAATCGCGCAACTGCCGAACTGGGTTATTGCTCTGGTTGCTGCCGGTGGTCTGGCTGCTGCTCTCTCAACTGCCGCCGGTCTGCTCCTCGCTATCTCTGCGGCGATCTCACATGACCTGCTCAAAGAAATCTGGGCTCCGAACATGACTGAAAGGCAGGAGCTGATGGCTGGTAAGATCGCCATGGCATGCTCGATCTTTGTCGCCGGTCTCCTCGGTCTGCATCCTCCTGGATTCGCCGCTGGTACGGTCGCTATCGCCTTCGGCCTGGCTGCCAGCTCGATCTTCCCGGTCCTCATGCTCGGCATCTTTAGCCGGACCATGAACCGTGAAGGCGCCATCGCCGGTATGCTCTGCGGCCTCGGCATTACCATGTTCTATGTCTTTGCTCACAAAGGGATCTTCTTCATCAAGGGGACGGAATTCGTCAACGCCATCGGCGGCCCGAACTTCTTCTTCGGGATTTCACCGAACGCTTTCGGTGCGGTCGGCGCATGCGTGAACTTCGCAGCCGCTTTCGCAGTCAAGCGGTTCTTCCCGGCACCGCCGGCAGAGATTGTTGCACTGGTCGAATCGGTTCGAATCCCACGTGGCTCCAAAGAGATTGGTGGAGCACACTAAATATTTAATCTGAGCGTAATGCTTGATTATTCACCCCGCCAGTGTTACTGACTGGCGGGGTTTTTTTGTGATTTATATTCCTTGCATCTTAGCTGTCAGGTAAAGATAATAGACGTTTCGCGATTACTGCTATCCGCTAGTTAGAACTGGAGCTGGTCAATGATTAATTTTGATGTCACTGTTGCAATAACCATAATCTTGTTTCTCGCGCTCTTCCCTATGGCTTTTATCTGGCTCCGTCGTGCCTATCGGATTTTTCTTAAGAAGAATTATGCGGAAGTTGCGCTCAAAAATGGCGACCCACCGGAAAATCCGGAAAAATTTGCCCTCTATACCGGTATGGTTAACCTTGTTGCAGGGTCGGTCGCTGTTATTATTATTCTTGGCGTCGCAGCCGGATTGTTGGAGTATAAAGTCTGGAGTACCATGGCTGGTTTGACCATCTGGATAAAGGTGTTTGCTGATTTTATTGTGAGTCGCCAAGCTCACCCTTACAAGTTTGGTAAAGACACGATAAAGAAGCCTGCGGATCCGGTTAAAAAGTAGGTGTAACGTCGAGTGCGGAAACTTTTTTTCGGCTTTATGTGTTTCGAATATTCATGTATTCTTAAAGACTTCCCATACGTGGAAGTCTTTTTTTTTAGTTGTTAAACAGTTAGATTCGGGCAGGAAGAAGCAGACATTGCAAGCCTTTTTTTTGGTTGGAGTCTGTCAGCGCTGCTCTGTCAGGTGGAGGAAGTGCATATGGGGCTGATCAAACAGTTACGGGATACTGAACCTTTCAATCGCCTTCCGGATGAAATATTTACTGAATTCAGTCAAGCCGCCACCCTCAAAAAAATTCCAGCGCATGTTTATATCTTTAATCAACATGATCAACCGACCGATTTTCTCTATGTCATCAAGACCGGCCTGGTTGAGATCGTCGCTCTCACGCCCGGAGGGGGCGAGATGGTGGTCGATTATCGTAAGGAGGGCTCTTTTTTCGGCGGAACCCCCATCTTCACAAATGAACCGTATACTGCCGGAGCAAGAACAGTTCGCGAGACAGAGTGTTACCTGATTCCCCGCGAGTTACTTCTTCAGGCTGCTACGCGCTACCCCCGTATCTCAGAGTATTTTACCCAGGCGATTTATTCGAGAATCCGTAAGCTCTATTCCGAAATGGTCAGTGATCACACCCAGCAGACGATGACCCGGATGGAGGCCTATCCGTTTAAAAAACGGCTCTCAGAAATTATGTCGACTTCAGTCGAAACTTGTCGACCATCCACACCTGTCCGTGAGATTGCGAAACAGTTTACCCGGGGCGACGTCGGGGCGGTGATGGTCGGCACTGACACAAATCAGGTTGCAGGGATTGTGACTGAACACGATCTGGTCACCAAGGTTCTCGCTCGGGACAATGTTGATATTCAACAGATGACAGCGGCAGAGGTTATGACGCCGGACCCGTTGACGATGTCGACGGATACCTTTTTGGTTTGCCCAGCGTAGCTGGCAAACCCGGCTCGTTGAAAGATACGGGCGTCACCCCGATCAGGGGGAAGACAATCCGAATCGCAAGGGCGTTGCTGGCAACGGCAGGGTCTGAAGGAAGC
>Ga0314774_1002298_pt1 | contig 10936 bp, 9 predicted proteins | sample MetaGCBIA2018_FD_204515 | JGI IMG/M metagenome (GOLD analysis project Ga0314774, IMG submission 204515) | Cryopeg brine microbial communities from Beaufort Sea near Barrow, Alaska, United States - CBIA 2018 | ecosystem: Environmental > Aquatic > Marine > Coastal | place: USA: Alaska | collected... | reverse complement strand
AATAACAGTGGCATAAGGAGAAAACAATGCAAAAAAGATGGATAAAAACAATGTTATTATTTGCTCTTGATATAATAGCAATTACATTTTCATGGGCGCTGGCGTATATAATTAAATTCGATAGTATAAGTGGCGTACCGGATGAATTAAGAGAATCGGCGATTACAATTTTATTTGTAGCATTAGTCATTAAGTTAATAACATTGATTGTATTAAATGTTTATAATAAACTATGGCGTTACGCAGGAATAACAGAAATGATTCAGATTATTATTGCTTGCGGTATTGCTTCGTTGGCAGTCATGGCTGCATTGTTTCTCATATCAAGAGAACCTCAATATGCAGATGTATTGATACCTCGAAGCATTCTGATTCTATCCTTTATCTTTGACGTTATATTCATTGGGGGAAGCAGATTCGCTTACAGGTTTTTCTTCCATTATATAAGTAAGGATATTTTGAAACATACCAATAAGCACAAGAAAAGAGTACTTATATATGGTGCAGGTCAAGCAGGCGTCATGGTGCTTAAAGAGTTATATGTTGCAGGAAGCTCACAATATGCTCCTATTGGATTTTTAGATGATGATATCAGCAAAAAAGGAAAGAGGATGCAAGGACTACCGGTTTATGGTAATCGATATGATCTGGAAAAAATCGTAATTAAGCATAATATTGAAGATATTATCATAGCTATACCGTCTTTATCTGATAAGGATCGTAAAGAAATCATTAATCTAGCAAAAGCAACAGGAGTCAATGTTAAGATTCTGCCTAAAGTGTATGATTTAATTGAAGGAAAAGTCTCTATAACTAGCATAAGAGATGTAGAAATCGGAGACTTATTAGGGCGAGAGCAAGTTTTATTGGACAATGAGTCGATCAGTAAGTTCTTAACCGATAAAGTGGTCATGGTAACAGGCGGTGGAGGTTCAATCGGTTCAGAGCTTTGCCGTCAAATCGTCAACTATAATCCGTCAAAATTGATTATTCTGGATAATTATGAGAACAATGCCTATGATATTCAAATGGAGCTGAACAGAAAGTACCCTGATTTGGATTTCTTTGTTGCCATTGCTTCTATAAGAGACAAGAAATCAATCAATGAATTGTTCGAAAGATTCTCACCTGAGATTGTGTTTCATACGGCTGCCCATAAGCACGTTCCGTTGATGGAAACCAATGCAGTTGAAGCAATCAAGAACAATGTATTCGGTACCTATAACGTTGTAGAGGCTGCTGTAAACAATCATGTTGAGAAATTCGTCATGATATCAACAGACAAAGCGGTTAATCCAACGAATATAATGGGCGCATCCAAACGCATGTGTGAAATGATTGTACAAAGTTTTGCAGGTCGTCAATTGGGAACAGAGTTTGTTGCTGTTCGTTTTGGTAATGTATTAGGTAGTAATGGGAGTGTTGTGCCTTTGTTTAAAGAACAAATCAAAGAAGGCGGACCCGTTACGGTTACACATCCGGATATCATTCGCTATTTCATGACGATTCCGGAAGCAGCAAGATTGGTTGTTCAAGCAGGAGGTATGGCCAAAGGTGGCGAAATATTTGTTCTTGATATGGGAGACCCGGTTAAGATTATAACATTAGCTGAAGACCTCATCCGTTTGTCAGGCTTTGAACCGGGAAAAGATATTAAGATCAAGTTCATCGGGTTAAGACCGGGAGAAAAATTGTTTGAAGAATTATTATTGGATGAAGAAGGTATAACTTCGACTTCAAACGCGAAAATTTTTATTGCTAAACCGATTGATATACCTTTTGAAGAATTACAGAGTAAGCTTCGAATTTTAGAAGAGGGCATTGAAAATGATAGCGATATGCTTGATCTAATGAAAGACATAATACCTACGTACAAGACAAATGAGGAAGTGAATCAAGCTTTTGAAGCTAAGATTGTTTCTGAGGTTACTACAACTTAAAGGAGTCATAAATGAAAGTTAGATTATTAATCATATCAGAAACATTAATAGATGGCGTAGGGAAGCATATTATTGACTTGCTGACGAATTTAGATCAAGAGAAGTTTGATATTCATGTGTTTCATAGTTCAAATCGCATAGATGAAAAATTCAAAGAGGCGAAACAACGGTTGAACAAACAAATACACTTCTATCAAATAGAGGAGTTACACCGCGAAATTGGTTTCTATGATGCAAAGGCGTTTGTAAAGATTTACAAATTAATGAAAAACATCAAACCGAACATAGTCCATTGCCATAGTTCTAAAGCAGGTGTATTAGGCAGGCTCTCGGCAAAACTTCAAGGAATCAATCAATGCTACTATACACCACATGCCTATGCTATTCAAAACAATCAATTAGGACATGTCAAAAAAACTTTGTATACATGGGTTGAACGATTTCTAGGTAATCAATGTACCAGTAAAACCATTAACATTTCAGTAGGTGAGAATAAGTTTGCATTGCAACACAAACTAACGACTAAGGATAAATCTACAATCATATATAATTGTATTCAGAAAACCGGTGATCTTACCGAATGGGATATAAGAGAAGAGCTAGGCGTACCTATAGGCGCTTTAATGGTCGGTTGCGTTGCAAGAATATATGAACAGAAGAATCCTTATGAATTCATTGAAATTGCAAAAAGGGTATTAGCAGCCCAACCCGACACCTATTTCATGTGGATTGGTAATGGGGAATATAAAGATGAAGTAGAAGCCTATGTCAAGAAAGAAAAATTAACAAACAACATTCACTTCATTGGCTACAGAAAAAACGTCGATGATTATTTAGAAGCTCTAGATGTATATTTAAGCACATCCTTATACGAAGGTATGCCTTATACTGTCATCGAAGCCCTTCGCAGCGGTTGTCCATGTGTTGTAAGTGATGTCGTTGGGAATAATGAACTGGTTGAAGAGGACAAATGCGGTTACCTTTACCCTCTTGGAAATGTTGAGCACGCATCTTTGAAAATAATTGATTTGCTATCCGATGAAGATAAAAGAGCTCGATTTTCAGCAGCAGCAGTAAAGAGTTTCAATGAAAACTATACATTAGATAAAATGATCCTATCTCATGAGCATTTGTATTTAAAATCATAACAAAAGGAAGTCAAGTATGAGTAGTCATGTAAAAACGATAACAATGAAATCATCAACAATGTTTTTTGGCAAAATATTTGATTCGCTTCTTATGTTCGTTTTCAACATATTTGCTGCGAGATTACTTGGTGCCAAAGATTATGGTACCTATGTTTATCTGTCAACAATTATCATGTTTGGTTCTATTGGATTGAAAATGGGCTTGGATCAGGGAATTGCAGCCATTGTTCCTAAATATGATGATGATAAGATTAAGAAAAGCATTATTAGTTTTAGCCTTGCCTTTATAGTCGTCATGAGTTTGAGCTTAACACTTTTGTCCATTGTTTTTTCAGACTTTATTTCGGTGTTTATATTGAATAATGGCAGCCTTAGTACTTATTATGTTCAGATGATTCCTTTGCTGTTGTTCTATGCGCTATTGCAGCTAAGTGAAGGTATATTCAGGACCTATGGCAATATTAGAGATTATGTTATTGCGAAGAATATTATCATGCCTATATCCATACTTCTTGTGTTCTTGGTAGGAGCATTCGGATTTGACATACGTACGGTGCAGATGCTCATTATCTCTAATTATTTTGGATGGATTCTTGCGACACTGTATATTCTCTATACATTGATCAGAGAACAGGTCATTGTACTTCCATCGCTTAAATATGTATCTATTTATAAATACTTGTTCGCGTTATCGATTCCTCTGATCTTTGTTGGGCTCCTGGATTATCTGGTTGGTCGTACGGATACCTTCGTCGTTGGATATCTGATTGACGAGAAAAGTGTCGGCATATATAATGTTATTGATAAGGTAGCTTACTTAAGCGGTTACTTCTTCATCGCGTTCAGTTCGATTCTTGCTCCTTATATTACAAAACTCTACCATGACAAGGAAATTGAGAAATTAGAAGTGTTATATAAGACGATAACAAGACTGATCGTTTTTATAAATGTAGGTGTCATGTATCTGATCATCTTGAATGCCAATGAGATTTTGATGATATTCGGACAAGAATATACTGTAGGGTACACCATTCTTATTATTACGGTTATTGCCTATACAGTCAATGCATTAGGTGGTCCGGTGGTATACATGAATACAATGACGGGGGCCGGGAGAACGGAATTATGGATTGGTTCGATTATGCTGATATTGAATGTTGTGTTGGATTGGATATTGGTTAAAAGAGTTGGATTGATTGGAGTTGCAATTACGACACTGCTTGTATTCTTTGGTGGGATGGTTTTTCGTCTGTATATAATGAAAAAAAGATTATCTATTTTGCCTTTTGATAGGCAATATGTCTTTATTCTGCTTATTGCATCTGGGTTATTTGTTGTTGTAAATTGGATGCCGGTACATGATTATGTTGATAATGATTTAGTAGTAATCATTGTATCAAGCTTCATATACACATTACTCTATTGCGGAGCGGTTTTTGGTATCGTATTGGATGATATGGGAAGGAAAAACATGATGAAAACAATTATGCAGATATTTAATCGATAGAAGAATATCCAGGAAAACTATTTATTTATCCTGTTCTATATGGTATAGTAACTGTGTTCGTTTTATAGACTAAAGAGTCAAAGAAAGGGAAACAAATGGAAGAAAATAATACAATACACGATGATGAAGAAATTACGTTGAGAGAATTGATTGAAATACTAATCAAATATAAAATTCTAATCGCTATAATTACGCTTGCAGTTGTTGCATGTACTGCCTTATATAATTATACAATGCAAGATGATAAATACATCGCTAAGACTACATTGACAGTGAGAAGCACTATCGAACAAACAGAGTCATTAAACTCCATTGATGATATTATTAATTACATGAATAACAATCCTTTAATGACTGTTGAAAGTTATGTTGAACAGATTCTAACACCTCAAGTTATATATGAAACAATTAGAGAACTAGAGTTGAAAAATTCTAAAGGTGATTATCTAACAATTACGGCTCTGACAAATATGATAGAGGTCAGTAATATTAAAGATACTAACCTTATAACAATCGAAGTAACCAATTCTGAAGCAGAGTTAGCAGCTCAAATTGCGAATTCAATTAGTTCGAAATTCATATCCTACACGAATGAGAAAAGCAAGAAGCAAAGTCAATTAGCAGCTGCAGAAATTGCAAAGCAAATAGTGTTAGAAGAAGCGAATGTTGAAGATAAATCTAAGGCTGTAACAGTGTATCTTGCTAATAATGTAAGTATTGAAGAACTTACAAGTGAAGTTGATTCATTGATTACTCAAGTTACAGATGTAAAAGCATATATCAATGAGATTGAAATTAGTATTAATCAAGATGAGCAATCGTTAAAAGTGTTATTGAATGACACTGACTTATCGACACAAAGTCTTACAGGAATAGAAGTCAACCTATCGAGTAACCAGATCAGTCAAGATATGAGTTTTAACATTAGTAATGAGAATGAATTACAAACAGCATTGTTGACAATGGAAATTACAAATCAGGAAACAAGACTTATAGCTCATCGCGCAGGAAATGAGGCTAGAGAAGCAAAGCTTGCAGAAATGCAAGAAAAATTAATATCGCTACAAACAACTTTAGCAGAACAAGAGTACAAATTCAATTCTTTAAGCAGGGAGTTAGAATTAGCTAAACAAACCTATAATGCATATCAAAGTCGACATAAAGAAGCAATTGTTGCAGCTGCGGCGAATATTGGTACAAATAGTATTAATGTTAATTCTGAAGCTATGATACCTGTTCAACCGATAAATACTAGTGGGATCTCGAAGCTTATGATTGGATTAACACTTGGTTTAATGATTGGAATATCTGTTGCTTTTTTCAAAGCTTATTGGGAGAAAACAACCTAGATAGTATATTATTTAGAACGGATTTCATAGAAATATCATTTCTGAATTAAGATTATATTAAATTTTGTAAATATAAAAATTGCCGCATTCTTTATTTGCTAATGGAATGCGGCGTATTATTTTGAACACCGGTTATTGACTTGACAAAAACATGAGAAAAGGTTAAACTAGCCTTGTGTTCGCTTTTCGAACGGTGTTGTAATCTAATAGATTTAGGTTTTATGAGTATGAAAGAGGAGATGGAATTGGCAAATAGCAAGAATGGTTTTTTAGATAATGAATATACCATCATGTCAGAAATATTGGATAATGAAAATGTCACTCAGCGTGAACTTTCCAAGAAACTAGGTATTTCAGTAAGTACAGTCAATGTATTGATGAACAAGTTGATTAGAGAAGGGCACATCAAAATGACGCAAGTTTCTCAAAAGCAAGTGTTCTATATGTTGACTCCCGCAGGAATGATAGAAAAAGCCAAGAAAACTGTTAGTTATTTAAAGGTTCATTACAGAGCAATCTACGATACGAAGGATAAGATTAAAACAGTACTTAAAGAATTGGAAAACATACACGATGTTATATTTGTGTTAATAAATGACGACGAGATGGGTGAAATAATGATCATAGTATTAGATGAGTTACAAACTGATTGTTATACATCAAATATAAAAGTGGTTGATGACAAGAAAAAGTTTGAAGTGAAAGGCTTTAATTCACCAGTACTGATTTATATGACAGTGAATGAAGAAATTATTAAGGATTATGTAGATATTGAAGGATTGAAAGTAGTTAATCTAACTGAAAGATTGTAATTGAGAATAGATTTAGCAGGGATTTTAAAAAAAGTAGTGTCAAACTTGACGCTACCATATTGAAATAGGAGGTAATAACATGTATTTGAAAGTGAAAAGAATCATAGATTTTATAATGGCACTAGTAGGATTAATAGTTCTATCGCCTTTATTTATATTACTAATAATAGCGATTAAGATTGATTCACCTGGACCTGTACTATTCAAGCAAAAGAGAGTAGGAACTCATAAGAAGTATTTTAATATACTAAAATTCAGGACCATGAGAATAGATACACCTAAAGACATGCCAACACATCTACTTGAAAATCCAGATCAATGGATTACCAAGGTTGGTCAGTTTTTAAGGAAGACAAGCCTTGATGAGCTACCACAGATTATAAATATTTTAATAGGAGAAATGGCTATAGTGGGACCTCGTCCAGCATTATGGAATCAGTATGACCTTATTGAAGAGAGCGATAAATACGGTGTGAATGATGTACCTGTTGGGCTTACTGGCTGGGCACAGATTAATGGTAGAGATGAACTTGAGATTGAAGTTAAGGCAAAATTAGATGGAGAATACGTTAAAAAGATTGGATTCTTAATGGATGCCAGGTGCTTCCTTGGAACTGTTTTTAGTGTATTGAGATCTGATGGTGTAATTGAAGGTGGAACTGGAGTTAAACCTAAGGTTATGGCAAATAACAAGACTGATGAAAAAAAATCTGAAGTATCCTGATAGCAGCATATTTATTAAGTTGATTCGGATTGCTTGTTGAGGTGACAAAATGAAAAAAGTATTAATCACTGGTAAGAATAGTTACATAGGCACATCTCTAGAAAATTGGCTAATGAGGGAACCTGATAAATATAAAGTAGATACAGTTGATATGAAAGATGGGTTATGGAAAGAAGTCTCTTTTAATCAATATGATGTTGTCTTTCATGTGGCTGGGATAGCGCATGTTTCATCTGATCCAAATATGGAAGACCTTTACTATAAAGTAAACAGAGACCTTACGATTGATACTGCTAAGAAGGCCAAGGCAGAAGGTGTTAATCAGTTCATTTTCATGAGCAGCATCATTGTCTATGGAGATACCAGTAGTAGAAAAAGAGTCATAGATAAAAATACAGTTCCAATGCCAAGTAACTTTTATGGAAACAGTAAGTTACAAGCAGAGGAAGGTATCAAACCTTTAGAGTCTGATGCTTTTAAGATTGTGGTTTTAAGGCCACCTATGATTTATGGAAAAGGCTCCAAAGGAAACTATCCAAGGCTTGCAAATATGGCTAAGAAGATACCAGTGTTTCCTGACATCGATAATCAGCGAAGTATGCTTCACATCGACAATCTTTGTGAGTTTATTAAGGTAATGATTGACCTTGAAGAGTTAGGTTTATTCTTCCCACAGAACAAAGAATATGTGAAAACCAGTGAACTTGTTAAGATGATAGCTGAAGTTCATGGTAAGAAGATCTGGATGTTTAGGTGGATGAACTGGCTAATTAGAATGATGTTTGGGATTGGAATAGTGAAAAAGGTATTCAGCAATTTGGTTTATGAGAAGTCCATGAGTGACTATGATAAGGCAAATTACCGAATAAGAACCTTTAGAGAATCTATTGAGTTGACGGAGAAATAATTAGGAAGGGTGGATAATGGCTTGAAGATAAGTGTAGTCACTGTTTCATATAACAGTGAAAAGACAATACGAGATACCCTTGAATCACTATATAATCAATCACACAATAAAATTGAGTACATAATAATAGATGGCATGTCTTCTGATAAAACTATTGAAATAATAAAAGAGTATGAACTTAAATTCATGAGTACAAATACAGAATTTAAATGGATATCTGAGAAAGACAATGGGATATATGATGCAATTAATAAAGGTATAAAGGTGGCAACAGGTGATGTAATAGGAATACTTAATTCAGATGATTATTATACAGATGATTTAATTCTAGAAGATATCAACAAAGCATTTCTTAATGAAAACTGTGATTGTTTATACGGAAATCTAAAATACATTGATCCAATAACTGAGAAAGTGACTAGAAATTGGATATCTAAACCTTTTGAAAATGGTCTATTTGAAAAGAGTTGGACACCGGCACATCCTACTTTTTATTGTAAGAAATCTATTTATAACAAACATGGTCTATATAGAACAGATTTTGAAATAGCCGCAGATGTGGAACTTATGTATAGGTTTCTTCAGAAAAATCATGTGAAGAATTACTACATGAATCGATACTTTGTAACTATGAGACAAGGCGGGGTAAGTAGTAGTGGGTTAAAAAGTACAATTATAATTACAAAAGAAATGATTAAAGCTTTTAGAGATAATGGTAGTAGATTGAATTTAATGAAATACTTATTTTATAAAGGACTTAAAATTAAAGAATTTATTATCAACAATAATTAACTAAAAGGAGTATTAAAATGAGCAAAGTAGCACTAATCACGGGAATTACAGGACAAGATGGATCGTTTTTAGCAGAGTTTCTACTTGAAAAAGGATATGAGGTACACGGAATAATCAGAAGAAGTTCTTCATTTAATACTGGGAGAATTGAACATCTCTATATAGATGAGTTATTGAAAGATATGCATATTAAAAAAAAGGTTCAACTACATTATGGAGATATGACGGATTCAACAAATTTAATTAGATTAATTCGTGAGATTAAACCTGATGAACTTTACAATCTAGCAGCAATGTCACATGTGAAAGTATCTTTCGAAGTACCTGAGTATACAGCTGATACGGATGGTGTGGGAACGCTTAGGCTTTTAGAAGCGGTTAGATTTTTAGGCTATGAGAATAAAACGAAAATTTACCAAGCTTCAACATCAGAGTTATATGGAAAGGTACAGGAAGTACCTCAAAAGGAAACAACACCTTTCTACCCAAGAAGTCCATATGGCATCGCGAAGCTTTATGGATATTGGATTACGAAAAACTATAGAGAAGCTTACAATATGTTTGCCGTAAATGGAATTCTATTTAATCATGAATCAGAAAGAAGGGGAGAAACTTTCGTAACTAGAAAGATTACTCTTGCTGCAGCAAGGATTAAAAAAGGAACACAAGAAAAACTGTATTTAGGGAACATGGATGCAAAACGTGATTGGGGTTATGCAAAAGATTATGTTGAATGTATGTGGTTGATGCTTCAACACGATATCCCAGAAGATTTTGTTATTGCTACGGGAGAGATGCATTCAGTTAGAGAATTCATATCATTAGCTTTTAAAGAAGCTAGTATTGAACTTGAGTGGCGAGGCAAAGGTGTAGACGAGAAAGGCATTGATAAAGCAACAGGAAAAGTATTAGTAGAAGTTGACCCTCAGTACTTCAGACCAACGGAGGTTGAGCAATTACTAGGCGATCCAACTAAAGCAAGAACTTTATTGGGATGGAATCCAACTAGAACAAGCTTTGAAGAGTTAGTGAAGATTATGATAAAAAGTGATATGAAGCTTGTTGAACGAGAAGAGCGAATTCGAAGAGAATTTGATTAAACTATAAGGAGCTATCAAATGATTAGTGTGATTTATGATAATGTGATTTTTAATCTTCAAAAATCAGGAGGTATATCCGTTTATTGGAAAGAATTAATTGAAAGAATACAAAAAGAAAATTCAGTACATCTAGAAATACTAGAGTATCAAGACGCTGAATGTAATATTTTCAGAAAAGATCTTAATTTCAACGATGTTCAGGTTAAAATTATGAGTTCATTTCCTAGCCTGAAGATTAACAGATATATTAACCCGCAGATTAAGGGTAATGGGAATAAAATCTTTCACTCCAGTTATTATAGAACGGTCAAAGCGCAAGGCGTTAAAAATATTGTAACAGTACACGATTTTACATATGAGAGGAAACTCAAGAGTTTTGTTAGCAAATTTCATATATATCAAAAAATGAAAGCATTAAAGAATGCTGATGGAATTATATGTATTTCGAAAAACACAAAAAAAGATATGTTAGAATTATATCCAGAATTAAGGGAGAAGAATATAAAAGTAATTTATAATGGTTTTAGTTCAAATGATTACGTATATGATGAAAATATTCCTTTTGAAAATCTAGCTCTTTTTGTTGGGGCAAGAAAGGGTTATAAGAATTTCGATAAAGCAGTTGAAGTTGTCGCTGCAACAGAAGACCTTAAATTG
>Ga0314774_1002297_pt1 | contig 10938 bp, 5 predicted proteins | sample MetaGCBIA2018_FD_204515 | JGI IMG/M metagenome (GOLD analysis project Ga0314774, IMG submission 204515) | Cryopeg brine microbial communities from Beaufort Sea near Barrow, Alaska, United States - CBIA 2018 | ecosystem: Environmental > Aquatic > Marine > Coastal | place: USA: Alaska | collected... | reverse complement strand
AGCAATCGCTGCAATTTTTCAATTTAAAATTATCCTGAGCATCTGTATCCTTGCTGTTACAGTTTTATTTGGTTCTTTTATGCTGAAATTATTTAAAAACAGGTTAAGTTTCGCAATCGTTGTAGGTATTTTAACGTTAGCTGGAGTCTTTTATTACTTCCAATTTTTAACTCTACCCGGAGTACTTACCGAGAATTTAAAAAATTCCATATTAGGTTTTATGGTAAGTAGTGCATTGGTAGGTTGTATTATTGGAGCTTCTATGGGGGATAAAATAGCTAATTCCATAGGTCGCCGCAACGGATTGATCTTATCGGCATTTCTCTTCGTTATCTCAGCCTGTGGTTCTGCGTATCCAGAAATTATGAATATCTTCTATGGAGATAAGTTGACATCTTTTATTCTATATCGTATCCTGGGAGGAATGGGGGTAGGATTAGCCAGTATGTTGGCTCCCTTATATATTGCAGAAATGGCTCCTGCACATATTCGGGGAAAATTAGTTTCCTGGAATCAGTTTGCAATTGTAACCGGGATGTTGGTTGTGTATTTTGTGAATTATTTTATTGTAAAAGGACAAACCGAAGAATGGATAAATTCTATCGGGTGGAGGAACATGTTTTTTTCCGAAACCATTCCTGCGACAATTTTCTTTCTTTTTTTATTATTTGTTCCCAAAACGCCCCGCTTTCAGGTTATGAAAGGAAATAATGAAAAAGCTCTGGAGGTACTTACAGAAATAAGCGGATCCGAAAAAGCTAACCATATTTTAAAGGATATAATAGCATCTTTTAATCATAAAAAAGAACCATGGCTTTTTTACGGATGGGGAATTATAATTATAGGTTTGATGCTTTCTATTTTTCAGCAATTTGTGGGTATTAACGTAGTACTGTATTATGCTCCACAAATTTTTAAAGGAATGGGAATGCAAACTGATACTTCTATGTTACTTACAATTGTCGTTGGTGCTATTAACATGCTTTTTACAGTTCTTGCAATATTTACAGTAGATAAATTTGGCAGGAAAAAATTAATGATGATTGGGAGCTTTTTTATGGCTCTTAGCATGATAGGGCTGGGTACTGTTTTATATAATAACTCCAGCGGATTGCCCGCGCTGCTTTTCATGCTTCTTTACATAGCCGCTTTCGCGATGTCCTGGGGACCGGTTACCTGGGTATTACTCTCAGAGATTTTCCCTAATAAAATTAAAGGAGTTATGGCTTTTGCAGTAGCCGTTCAATGGTTGGCCAATTTGATGGTTTCCTGGACTTTTCCAATGATGGACAATAACATTCAATTAACCGAACTTTTTAATCACGGATTTTCCTACTGGATATATGGAGCTATGGCAATATTATCAGGCCTGTTTATCTGGAGATTTGTACCGGAAACCAAAGGAAGAACCCTGGAGGAAATGGAATCCTTATGGAAACCAAAAATAAGATAATAAGAATTTAAATTAATTAGAGGAAGGAAATGTATTTTTTAGGAATTGATTTAGGAAGCTCTTCAATTAAACTATCGGTGCTGGATGCCGAAAAGGGGGTATCGGTTTGCGATATAACTGTACCTGAATTTGAAATGAATATCATAGCGCCAGAGTTCGGTTGGGCCGAGCAAGATCCAAATGCATGGTGGGAATATACTAAAACAGGTATAAGGGCTTTAGGTACAAAACATAATATCAACTTAAAGCAAATTGCCGGGATTGGGATATCATATCAAATGCATGGGTTGGTACTTACCGATGAAGAATTGAATCCCGTTAGGCCTGCAATTATCTGGTGCGATAGCCGCGCTGCAAACATAGGGAATGAAACTTACGATAAATTAGGTCAGGACTTTTGTCATGAAACAATTTTAGGAAGTCCGGGAAATTTTACTGCCTCAAAATTAAAATGGGTCAAAATTAACGAACCGGATGTATTTGCCAAGGCCACACATATGATGCTCCCCGGTGATTTTATTGCGGCAAAACTGTCTGGAATTGCTCAGACAAGTATTTCCGGATTGTCTGAAGCGGCGCTTTGGAATTTTAAAAAGGAAACTGTAGCCACAGAAATTCTGGATGAGATGGGAATCCCGGAAAAGATGATTCCAGAGATTGTTCCTAATTTTGGTCATCAGGCAACAATTCATAAGGATATAGCTCAGGAATTAGGCCTGCAACCAAACACCAAAATCACCTATCGTGCTGGTGACCAACCCAATAATGCTTTATCTCTAAATGTTTTGCATCCTGGAGAAATTGCCACAACAGCAGGAACATCTGCGGTAATATATGCAGTGAGCGATCAAGATAATTATGACGATCAAAACCGTATTAACACCTTTTTACACGTAAATAATTCTGATGCTGAAAAAAGGAATGGAGTTATGCTTTGCATAAACGGTTCCGGGATCTTATATCAATGGTTACGTAAAATCATGTCTGCCGGAAATAATAATGATTTAATTTCCTACGATAAGATGAACGCTGAAGCAGCTAAAGTAGCTCCGGGAAGCGAGGATTTGCGTTTCTATCCTTTTGGGAATGGCGTAGAGCGTATTTTCAATAATAAAAAAGCGAATTCAGGTATTGAAAATCTAAACTTTAATATACATCAACCCCCCCCATTTAATACGCTCTGCATGTGAAGGAATTGTATTCGCCATGAATTACGGTTTTGATATTATGCAAACTTTGGGAGTCTCAGGAAAAGTTGTACGGGCGGGGAATTCAAATCTCTTTTTAAGCCCGGTATTTAGGGAAATATTTACCAATACAACCCAAACTACCCTCGAACTCTATAACACATCAGGAGCCGAAGGGGCGGCCCGCGGAGCAGCTTTTGGATACGGGTATTATAAAAAACTGGATGAAGCTTTTGAAGGATTGAAGTGTATAGAAAGAATAGAGCCATCATCGACCCTTACAACACAATACCAGGAAATATATCAAGAATGGAAAAATCATATTAATATAGAAAAATCATGAACACAACAGTTAAAACATTTTTTTCAAACATCGATAAAATAAAGTTTGAAGGAAGAGAAAGTGACAACCCTCTTGCTTTTAAATGGTACGATGAAGATTTGGTAATTGCCGGAAAAACTTTAAAAGAACACATGCGCTTTTCCATGGCCTACTGGCATACCCTATGTAATAAAGGAGGTGATCCTTTTGGTGCACCTACTGAAAGCTTTGCATGGGATAAAAACGAAAACGTTATTTTAAGGGCAAAAGATAAAATGGATGCTGCTTTTGAGTTTATGGACAAATTGGGCATTCCTTATTATTGTTTCCACGACTTGGATATAGTTGATGAAGCTCCTACCCTTGAAGAATTTGAAAAAAGGATTCAAATTATGGTGGAATATGCCAAGCAAAAACAGGCAGAAACCGGCATCAAGCTTTTATGGGGTACTTCAAACTTGTTTAGTAATCCGCGATACATGAATGGAGCTTCCACCAATCCCAATTTTGAGGTTGTAGCCTACGCAAGCGCTCAGGCTAAAATTGCCATTGACGCTACAATTGCCCTGGGAGGAGAGAATTATGTTTTCTGGGGAGGCCGTGAAGGTTATATGAGCCTCTTGAATACCGATATGAAACGTGAACAGGATCATTTGGCGAATTTCTTGACTATTTGTAAAGATTACGCTCGTAAAGAAGGTTTTAAGGGAAACTTCCTTATTGAACCTAAACCTATGGAGCCTACAAAACACCAATATGATTTTGATGCAGCCACTTCTTTAGGTTTTATACATAAATACGGTCTTGAAAAAGATTTTAAACTCAACATAGAAGTAAACCATGCTACTTTGGCAGGACATACTTTCCAACATGAATTACAAGTAGCATTAGATGCCGGTATGTTGGGAAGCATTGATGCCAATCGGGGTGATTATCAAAATGGCTGGGATACAGATCAGTTTCCAATTAACATTTATGAAATAACACAAGCCATGGTTGTAATATTAGACGGCGGTGGAATACAGGGAGGCGGAATAAATTTTGATGCGAAAATGCGTCGAAATTCTACCGATTTAGAAGATAAATTCATTGCCCATATTTCCGGAATGGATGCATTTGCCAGAGGGTTAATATGTGCAAATCAGGTATTGACAAACACCGATTACAAAAAACTTCGGGAACAGAGATACGAATCTTTTGACCAGGGCGATGGAGCCAAATTTGAAAAGGGAGAACTCACTCTTGAAACTATAAATAAAATTGCCCGTGCTAATGGAGAAATTCAGCAAATTAGTGGTAAACAAGAACTTTATGAACAAATTATTGCGAATGTATATTAACAAAAATTTTTTATTTAATTAACAATTAATCCTATTAATATTATGAAAAAAAAATATTGGAATAATTCAACAATGTTCCTTTTTTGTATGACATTCCTGCTATGCATAATAATTCCGCAGACAGGTTATGCTCAGGAGAACACTTCTGTAAGCGGAACAGTAATTTCTGCAAGTGATGGAATGGGCATTCCCGGAGTAAACGTGATAATAAAAGGAACCCATCAAGGAACAACTACCGATTTTGATGGAAACTACCAAATTGAGGTAGGAGAAAATACCACTCTACAATTTAGTTATGTAGGTTTTATAACTCAGGATGTGGAGGTCGCCGGAAATACACAAATTAATATTTCTTTAAAAGAGGACATGGATAGCCTTGATGAAGTAATTGTTGTGGGATATGGTGTACAAAAGAAAGCGCTGGTTACAGGTGCGAATTTTCAAATAAAGGGGGAGGATCTTCAAAAACGCAGCACCACAAATGCTTTGCAAGCTTTACAGGGTCAATCGCCCGGGGTTCAAATCACTTCAACCTCCGGACAACCAGGAGAAGGATTAAATGTAGTAATTCGTGGAATGGGTTCTACTGGGAATAATGGACCATTGTATGTTGTTGATGGTGTTTTAACAGGTGATATTTCCTATTTGAACAATTCTGATATTGGATCAATTACGGTATTAAAGGATGCTGCATCTGCTGCAATTTATGGATCACAAGCAGCTAATGGAGTTGTTTTGGTGACAACTAAAGGAGGGAAAAGAGGACCAGCTCAAATTACTTTTGACCAATATTATGGGTTTCAAAGTGTCCCAAAAAAAATAGGTGTATTAAATGGGAGAGAATACGCTACTATTTTAAATGAAGCGGCTGTTAATTCAGGAAAAAGTCCATATTTCACCAATGATGAAATTGATGCTTTAGGTGAAGGAACGAATTGGATAGATGAGGTTTTTAAAGACGATGCGGTTACCCAAAATTATTCTTTTGGTGCTTCAGGAGGTTCAGAAACTTCCATTTATTCTACATCACTTTCTTACCTTTCTCAGGAAGGTATTGGAGGAGGAAAGGATCTATCAAATTATGAACGTTATAATTTCAGATTTAATTCTGAGCATAAATTATATGACGATAAAATTACCATAGGGGAGAATTTAAGTTTTGCCTATACCAACAAAAATGGAATTGGCGTTGGCGATCAGTACAATAATTCCTTAAGAGGGGCATTTGGCGCAAGCCCACTTATACCAATGTTTGACGATGAGGGAAATTTTTATGACACTACAGATAGTGCTCAATGGATAGATGGTCAATCAAATCCATATGCTCAAATGCTTTATGGTAATCAGAATGAAGGGGATAATCAAAAATTGTTGGGAAATTTTTATGTGGAGTTTGAACCTATAGAAAATTTGACCTTTAGAACAAGTTTGGGAATAGACTATAATGCCTATAACAATCATTCATTCTCTCCTATTTATAATTTATCTGTGTATTCATTCAGCAAATATTCATCGGCTTATCAATCTATTGGGAAAAATAAGTCATTGGTTTGGGATAATTTATTGACTTATGAATTCGATATCAAGAGCGATCATCACTTTGAAACATTGTTAGGTACTTCTTCTTTTAAATATGACGGAACATATATGAATGGCAGTAATGCAAATTTAATTTTTGATGATTTGAAACATGCCTGGTTGGATAATGCAACTAATGCAGAGGGATCGTTAATCTCGCTTAGCGGTGGTCCAGATAATGAAAATAAAAGAATGTCTTATTTTGGAAGGTTGAATTATAATTATAAGGAAACTTACTTATTGAATACTACATTTAGGGCAGATGGTTCTTCGCAATTCCATAAAGATAATCGCTGGGGTTATTTCCCTTCAGTTTCATTGGGTTGGGTAGCTTCAAATGAAAATTTCCTGATAGATTCCGAAACAATAAATTTCTTTAAACTAAGAGCAAGTTGGGGACAAGTTGGGAACCAAAATGCAGGGAATTACCAATATTTGGCACCAATAACTTATTCAAATGTCAATTATACTTTTGGGCCTAAAGAAGGTGTTCTTACCCCGGGAGCATATCCCAGCAGGCTGGCTAATCCCGATTTGAAATGGGAAACATCCGAACAAATCAACATTGGTTTTGATGCCAGGTTACTTAACAATAAGTTGGATGTTAATTTCGATTTGTATAACAAGAAAAATAAGGATTGGTTAATTAAAGCTCCCATACCTGCAACTGCAGGTGCAGAGGCTCCATGGATTAATGGAGGAGATATAACGAACAAAGGTGTTGAATTAGCACTGAACTACCGTAATAATATAGGAGATTTTAATTATTCTATTGGAGCCAACGCTTCATATAATCAGAATAAAGTAGGTAATATTCCTACTGAAGATGGAATAATTCACGGAGAGACAAACCAGTTATATGATAATTCTTCTGAATTTTACAGGGCACAGGAAGGATTTTCTCTCGGATATTTCTGGGGACTCCAAACTGCAGGAGTCTTTCAGACTGAAGGAGATGTTAATAATTACACCAATTCAGATCAGAAAATCCAACCAAATGCAAGTCCCGGAGATCTTATTTATGTCGATGTAAATAATGATGGTTTGATAAACGAGTTGGACAAAAAAATGATAGGTGATCCAAATCCCGATTATGTCTTTGGAATCTCACTTTCAATGGATTACAAAGCATTTGACTTTTCTGCATTGGCTAATGGAGTTGCGGGCAATCAAATTGTGCAATCTTATCGTAATCAGTCTAATGCTTTTGGCAATTATACAACAGCTATATTGGATAGGTGGCACGGTGCAGGTTCTTCAAATACAACACCCAGGGTTACAGAAAACAACAAAAACTGGACTACGTTCTCTGATAGATACATCCAGGATGGTGATTTTTTAAGAATTAGTAATGTTACTCTTGGATACGACTTTGCAAAATTGAACAAAAATATTTTTGCAAGTCAGGTTAGGCTTTATGTATCAGCATTAAACTTATATACGTTCACAAAATATAATGGTATGGATCCGGAAGTGGGTTATGGGATCTCAACTGATGATTATAATTTCTCATCAGGAGTTGATGTAGGTTATTACCCTCGCCCAAGAACTTTGCTTGTAGGTTTAAATGTTAAATTTTAAATACTTTAAAAAATGAAAAAAACATATATATTAATTTTAAGTCTATTGACACTAGGATCTTGTTCTGAAGATTTTTTGGATTCTGAGCCAATTACGGATTTAACCGATGTCAATTATTATAAAACACCCCAGGATGCATTTGATGCATTGGTTGGTGTTTATGATGGAATGCAGAGAGTTTCTGCCGAGGGAATCGCGGTGCCTTTGGCCTCTGAAATACTTTCTGACGATTGTTATGGTGGTACAGGTAATTCAGATGGTTATGGACTTCAGGCAATAGATGAATTTGATCAAAGTAGGTCTCCTTCTGACACTGAGTTATTCAGCGGAAATTGGAAAGCTTATTACGCAGCTATATATCGTTGTAATGTATTAATCAATAAATTAGATCAAATAGATTGGGGTTCAGATGAAGATTCAAGAAATTCTGTAGAATCTGAAGTTCGGTTTATCAGGGGGTATTTATATTTTGAAATGGTAAGATTATGGGGGAATATTCCTTTGTTAACCGAACCGTCAATTGAAAACCTTCCACAAGCCGATCCAACCGAAGTCTATACAGTAATCGCCCAGGATTTATTGTTTGCAGCGGAGAATTTACCTGCAACCACTTACAATTCTGTTCCTAATGGGAGGGTTACAAAATGGGCTGCCAAATCAATGTTAGGTCGTGTTTACTTATATTACACAGGTTATTACGGAGCTTCAGATTTAGTGGGAATTGTATCTAAAGCTGATGCTTTAGGCCATTTGGAGGATGTTATCTCCACTAGTGGTCATGCATTGGTTGATGATTTTTCAACATTATGGCCGGCGGCATCACTCGAAAATTATGCCGGAGAAGACAATTCAGAGATAGTGTTTTCTGTAAAACATACTTTTACGAGTGATTATGACGGCAATGTAGATGGTAACCATTGGATGGTTATGTTTGGAATGAGGGAATTTTCACATTTTCCATACGGAAATGGATGGGGTGTTACGGTAAATAAAAAATTATGGGATGCTTATGGTGAAGATGACACCAGGGCCGTAGCAACTGTAATCGCCGTTGACGAAGAAGAAATCCCATTTAATAAAATCGACAGTCAACGTGAATATACCGGCTATTATAATAAAAAATATACTCCAATGGTCGACGAAGACGGGAATAGTACGGTACTTCCGGGAGGAACTAATTTTATGATTGGTCAATTTCAGGATTATTTTGTTATCCGGTATTCGGATGTATTGTTAATGGCTGCTGAATTGGGAAGTGGAAATGCACAGTCCTATTTTGACGAGGTAAGACAACGAGCTTATCAAGATAATTTTACCCCTCTGGCAGTTTCTCAAGCAAATATCCTAAAAGAGCGTCATCTGGAATTTGCGCTGGAAGGTGTTAGATATTGGGATTTATTAAGGCAGGGAGTTAATGTAGCGGCATCGACAATTTCTGAAACAACACCTGTTTTAAGTGGTGGAATCCCGGAAACAAAAACAATTTCAACCTCTAATATAGAGTTGACAAAAGGGCTTCAACAAATTCCTAATTCTCAAATTACTTTGTCCAATGGAGTCTTACAGCAAAATACCGGATGGTAATTTATTAATAACTTAAATTTTTAATAATGGAAAAAATAAAAAAGTTAATCGTACCACTATTGATGTTAGGAATGGTATTTCTAACAACATCTTGTGAGCCAGATAGTTATTCCTTGGGTGATAAACTTGATAAATCCCAAATAGATTTTGATATTACTCAGGATTTTAGCGTAGACCCAGGTGGAAATACAGTAATCCTTACAAATAAGACCCCCGGTACTATTTTAACCTGGGATTATGTCACTGGAAAATCCAATAAATCAGTTGAAACAGTAAAATATGCCTTTAAAGGTGATTATACTATTAATATTTCTGCTGTTACTGCAGGAGGTATTGTACAGTTGGACCCTGTTACTATTACAGTTACAGATGACAATCTAAGTTATGTAAACGATCCTTTATGGATTTTACTTTCAGGTGGGGTTGGCAACTCTAAAACTTGGGTATTAGATCTAGATGCAGAAGGCGTTTCAAAATACTTTGGCGGACCAATGTTCTTCTACGGGAGTGACAATTCTTGGTTAGAAGGTGGTGATGCAGGTTGTTATGGGGAAGACTGTTGGAACTGGAGCCCTGATTGGAAGGGTAATGAATGGTTGTTCGTCAATGGGGCAGAGGATTTTGGTTCAATGACTTTTAGTTTAGAAGGAGGTAACTTTGTTACAGTTGATAATTTGTCTACTGACAAACTGGACTCTGGCACCTATTTCCTGGATAAAGATGCACATACCCTTACATTTACAGATGCAACAATGCTGCACGATTCTGGAAGTGATGGTCTTGGTGACTTTTCAAATGTTAAGATATTTTCATTAACAGAGAACACTATGCAATTGGGTGTTTTCAGAAGCGGTGATCCAGCTACTTTAGTATACAATTTTATAACTAAAGAGTATAGCGATAATTGGGAACCGGTAGAAGAAGTAGCAACAATTGATGAAGGATTTGATCCTCAGTTTGCTCCCGGGGAATTACTTAAAATGCTTACCGGCGGCACATCTTCTGGTAGAGTATGGGAATTGGACGCTAGTGGAAATCCTATAGACTGGTTAGCCGGAGGAATCGGATGGACGGTTGATTCATCCAGTTCAAATGACTGGGGCTGGAATGACAATTGGTCTGCAGCTGTTGATGGTGCCTGGATTCGTTTTGATCAATGGGGAGGTTTAAATTATACCCGATATCAGAATGGAGCAGAAACCACCGGAACTTTTAGCATAGATGAAGAGTCCAATGAAATAACCTTAGTTGGAAACACTTTACTTCAGGAACCTGGAAGTGGGTTGAATCCGACAACAAATGTTATTAAAGTGGTTAAGGCATATAATGCTGATTTTGAAACAAAAGGAATATGGTTTGGAACCAGTTATGATGAAACAAAAGATGAATGGTTTGTATTCCATTATGTTGTCCCTCAAAATTAAACATCTCAGGTCAAATTAACCTTGAATTAAGTAATGGAAGAAGTTCAGAAAACTTCTTCCATACTTTTTGTCATTTTTAAATGAATACATACGCATTCTTTTAAACTAATATCCTTCAAATAAAAAACAATATGAACTTTAAATTGAGTCCATACACTTTCATCATTGTCTTAATATTTCTTTTTTTTTCTTGCAATCGAGCTAATGATAAACAAAAAGGTAATGAAAGGACTATTTCTTTTAATAACGATTGGCAGTTTCATTTAGAAGATTCTTTGGTAACAAACCCTTCCGAATTTTCCTGGAAAAAATTAACCCTTCCACATGATTGGAGTATTGAAGGTGATTTTAATGAAAATAATCCAGCCGGCGTAGGTGGTGGAGCTTTACCTGGTGGAATTGGATGGTACAAAAAAATATTTAAGGTAGCTCCGGCTGATAGCACCAAAATTAATTCGATTGTTTTTGA
>Ga0314774_1002296_pt1 | contig 10944 bp, 8 predicted proteins | sample MetaGCBIA2018_FD_204515 | JGI IMG/M metagenome (GOLD analysis project Ga0314774, IMG submission 204515) | Cryopeg brine microbial communities from Beaufort Sea near Barrow, Alaska, United States - CBIA 2018 | ecosystem: Environmental > Aquatic > Marine > Coastal | place: USA: Alaska | collected... | reverse complement strand
CGGCCAGCGCGAGTTTGAGGGGGGTCGCGCCGCCGCGCCCGAGTGAGCCGACCGTGTAGACGAACGCCGCGGTGACGGCCGCTCCGATGATGGCGACCCAGATGAAGCTCCCCGCCGCGTTCAGCCCGAAGAAAGCGATGCCGGTGACGACCGCGAGGGCCGCTCCCACGTTGACGCCCAGAATGCCCGGGTCGGCGAGGGGATTGCGAGTGACGCCCTGCATGACCGCCCCGGACATGCCCAGCGCCGCTCCCGCCAGAACGGCGAGAACGGTGCGCGGGATGCGCGTGGCGACGGCCGCCTCGTCAAAACCGTCGGCTGAACCGTTCAGTGCCGCCCAAATGTCGGCCCAGCCGACCTCCCGGGAACCGATCGTGACGGAGGCGAGCATGAGGCCGAGCACAACGACGAGTGCCAGGAGAAGCCACACGGAACGCAGCCCGCGCGGGCGTCGCACGATGGCGGCGCCCGGTAGTACTGGGGTCATCAGGCCTTGTCGGCGGCCGCCGCGAGCAACGCCACGTAGTCGTCGAGCACCCAGGAGATGGAGAGCGGTGTCGGGTTCGCGGCCGTGCCGAGCGGGCTCGACCCGGACAGGTTCACGATCGCGCCGTTGGCCACGGCGGGCATCTGCGAGAGGATCGGGTCGGCCTCGAGCGCGGTGACCAGGTCGGAACCCCCATAGGTGACGATGATGTCAACGTCGTTGAAGGCATCCGCTTGTTCGGCACTCTGCTTGAGCGAAAACTTATCGGTGGCAGCGGATGCCTCGGCGACGCTGGGCGGGGTCACCAGACCCAGGTCATCGAAGAACATCGCCCGGGTGTCCTTGGCGGTGTAGAAGCTCACCTCGCTGAGGTCGGCGGTGTCGACGTGGGTCATGAACATCGCCGTCTTGCCGGCGAGCGACGGGTAGTTTGCGGCCGTAGCGGTGATCTGCTGCTCGAGGTCGGTGATGAGCTCGAGTCCCTCATCGGCCAGGCCGATGGCTTCGCTGTTGAGCGCGATCATCTCTCGCCACGGGGTTCCCCAAGCGGTTTCGGGGTAGGCGACGACCGGAGCAATCTCGCTCAGGATGTCGTAGTCCTCCTGGGTGAGGCCGGAATACGCGGCGAGGATCACGTCGGGCCGGGTGTCGGCGACCGACTCGAAGTCGATGCCATCCGTTTCGTCGAACAGAACGGGGGTCTCGGCGCCCAGCTCGTCGAGCCTTTCCTTGACCCACGGCAGCAGGCCGTCGGCGTCGTCGTCGCCGAAGTTTGCTGCGGCCATGCCCACCGGTACGACGCCGAGGGCGAGCGGAACCTCGTGGTTGGCCCAGTTGACGGTGGCGACGCGTTCGGGCTTCGATTCGATCACCGTGGTGCCAAGCGCATGCTCGATGGTCAGCGGGGTGAAGTCGACGCTGCTCGCGGTCTCGTCACTCGCCGTCTCGTCACTCGCCGTGGTCGGGGCGCAGGCGGTGAGCCCGAGGGTGAGCAGCGCAATGGCACCGAGTGCGATCAGTTTGGGGGCGCGGAGCATGGAGTCCTTTTCTGGAACTGGTGCAGTGAGGTTTTGGGCACGCAAAATACCCTCGCAAACGCAGGCCGGCGAGCGGCCTACGGGCGAAGAGACGAGGCAGGCGCTTTGTTAGGCCTGCCTTACCTAACCTACGTGAGTGGCGGGCGGGAATGCAAGCCGCTGCCTGGTGCGACACGTCGACGACGTCTCAAGAGCATCTGGTGCGAGACGCGGGAGGCCGGCCAGAGGGGACGCGACCTAGGGCACCAGCACGATCTTGCCGACGTGAGCGGATGATTCCAGCCGCCGGTGGGCATCCGCTGCTTCGGCGAACGAGAATCGGCCGTCGACGACCGGTCGGAACTCGCCCGAGGCGATCCACGGCCAGACCGCTGCTTCGAGGGACCGTACGGTGTTGATTCGTTCGGCGAGTGAGCGCGCACGCAGTGTGGTCGCCCAGTAGCGGGCACGTTTCTGCATGAGGCGTGCCGGGTCGAATGTGACCGGTTCGCCGCTCTGGTTGGCGATGACCATGATGCGGCCGTTCACCGCGACCGCTTCGATGTTGCGCGCCGCGTAGGACCCGCCCATGATGTCGAGGATCACGTCGGCGCCGCGACCGTCGGTGGCGGCCTTGATCTCGGCGACGAAGTCCTGCTCCCGATAGTTGATGAGGGTCTGCGCGCCGAGGCTCTCGCAGACGGCGAGCTTCTCGGCTGAACCGGCCGTCACGGCCACGCGGGCGTCCATGAGCCGGGCGAGCTGGATGGCGGTCGTGCCGATTCCGCTACCGCCGCCGTGCACGAGCAGGGTCTCACCGGGGGCGAGTTCGGCGCTCATGAACACGTTCGACCACACCGTGGCGAGCGCTTCGGGCAGGGCGGCGGCGTCGATGAGGTCCATCGACAGCGGCACCAGCAGCGCCAGGTCTTCGTGCACCACGACCTCGGTCGCATAACCGCCGCCGGGAAGAAGCGCGCAGACCCGGTCACCGATTCCGAAGCGGGTCACGTCGTCGCCCACCTCGGTGACCACGCCCGATACCTCGAGCCCCGGCCATTCGGGTGCGCCGGCAGGCGAGGGGTAGCGGCCCATCCGCTGCATGACATCCGCTCGATTCACACCCGCTGCGGCCACCTCCACCCGGATGTCGTGGGCAGCGACGACGAGGCCCTGCACTGTTTGCAGGGTGAGGGCATCCGGCCCGCCGGGGGAGTTCACAATGATTGCGCGCATAGGCGCAGCCTACGCGCGCTGTGCGGCTGCGGCTGGGACGCTCGACCCAGATCGACACCGACTCAGGCGTGTTAAAGAAGCAAACCAAAACGTGCCATGCTCGAAAAGCGGCCATCCGGACGGCCCGGTACCACGATCAACCCTGTCGGAAGGCTCCACTACATGCATGCGCACCTGCAATCGGTCAAAGACACCGTTCTGCTTCGCAATCCCGGCGAGACCGAATTTCACCAGGCGGTGAACGAGGTTTTCGAGACCCTCGAACCGGTCTCACGCAAGCACCCGCAGTTCGCTGAGGCCGCCATCCTGCAGCGCCTGTGCGAGCCGGAACGCCAGATCATTTTTCGGGTCCCGTGGGTCAACGACGCTAACCAGGTGCAGATCAACCGTGGCTTTCGGGTGGAGTTCAACTCTGCGCTCGGCCCGTACAAGGGCGGCCTGCGCTTTCACCCGTCCGTTTACCTCGGCATCATCAAGTTTCTCGGCTTTGAGCAGGTGTTCAAGAACGCCCTCACCGGCATGCCCATCGGCGGCGGCAAGGGCGGCTCCGATTTCGACCCGCACGGCAAAAGCGACGGCGAGGTTATGCGGTTCTGCCAGAGCTTCATGACCGAGCTCTACCGCCACATCGGGGAGTACACGGATGTTCCCGCGGGCGACATCGGGGTGGGTGGCCGTGAAATCGGCTATCTGTTCGGGCAGTACAAGCGCATCACCAATCGCTTTGAGTCCGGTGTACTCACCGGTAAAGGTGTGGGCTGGGGCGGTTCCCTGGTGCGCCCCGAGGCCACCGGCTTCGGAGCGGTGTTGTTCGCGCAGGAAATGCTGAAGACCCGCGGCCAGTCCCTCGACGGCCAGCGCGTCGTCGTTTCCGGATCCGGCAACGTCGCGATCAATGCCATCGCGAAGGCCCAGGCGCTGGGCGCCAACGTGGTGGCGGCATCCGATTCGTCGGGGTACGTCGTCGATGAGGCCGGTATTGACGTCGAGCTGCTGCAGCAGGTCAAAACCGTTGAGCGCGGGCGAATCTGCGACTACGCAGACCGTCGCGGCTCGGCCCACTTCGTGAAAGACGGCTCGATCTGGGATGTTGCGGCGACGCTCGCCCTGCCCTGCGCAACGCAAAACGAACTCGATTCGGATGCCGCCGCTCGCCTCGTAAAGAACGGACTCGTCGCTATCGCCGAGGGCGCAAACATGCCGTGCACCCGGGCAGCCACGGCCGTGTTTCAGGATGCCGGGGTGCTGTTCGGTCCGGGCAAGGCCGCCAATGCCGGGGGTGTGGCCACCTCGGCGCTGGAGATGCAGCAGAACGCCAGTCGGGATTCCTGGACCTTCGAGCACACCGAAGAGCGACTCACCTCGATCATGGTCGACATCCACGACCGCTGTGCCGAAACCGCCGAGGAGTACGGCATGCCGGGCAACTACGTGGCCGGTGCCAACATCACCGGGTATGTACGCGTGGCCAATGCGATGCTCGCGCAGGGACTCATCTAGCTCGATTTGCCCTTCGGGGGCCCGGGGCCCGGGCTTGGGATTCTGGGCTCTGGGCTCTGGGCTCTGGGCTCTGGGCTGCCGGTGCTCGCTTTGCAGCGGGAAGCGTGCGCGCAAAGCACAGCATCATTCGCTCTGTGCGCAGCGCGCGCCCGGGCCTTGACGGCAGGCTTTCTCTAATCGGTTAAACAGCGTGCAACGCGGCCGACTCGAGATTGTTCAAGGAGGAGCAGCTATGACCATGCAGAAAAATTCAGACGGGTCAACCGTTGACTACATCGTCGTCGGGGCCGGTTCCGCGGGAAGCGCCATCACCCGCAGGCTGATCGACGCCGGCCACAGCGTTCAGGTCCTCGAGGCCGGACAGGTCGACTCCGATCCCGGCATCCACAGCCCGCAGGGCTGGCCGGGGCTGCTGTTCTCCGAGAACGACTGGGCGGTGATGACCGTTCCGCAACGTCACGCTGCCGAGCGCAGCGTGTACTGGCCTCGCGGAAAAGTGCTCGGCGGCAGCAGCTCACTCAACGGCATGATCTACATGCGCGGCGACCAGAGCGACTACAACAGCTGGGAGACCCAGGGCGCCTCCGGGTGGGGCTGGAAAGATGTTTTCCCGCTGTTCCTTCGCTCCGAAGACCACCAGGACGGCGCATCCGAATTTCATGGTGTCGGAGGCCCGCTGCATGTCGAGCGCATCAAGCCGGAGGATCGCCACCCGGCGGCCCAGCTGTTCGTCGACGCCGCGAAGGCTCTGGGCATTGCCGAGACCACTGATTTCAACGCGGAGAAACTTGATGGTGTGGGGTTCAACCACACCACGACGAAGAACGGTCGGCGGGCGAGCGCCTGGCAGAGCTATGTCGTGCCGGTTCTGGGCAACGATCGACTCACCGTGACCACGGGGGCCTTGGTGCACCGGGTGATCCTCGAGGGCGATCGCGCCGTCGGCGTCGAGTACTCCGCCGGGGGAGAAACGCACCGTGTTTTCGCCGGCGCGGAGATCATTTTGAGTGCGGGAACGATCGGTTCCCCGAAGATTCTGCTGCTGTCGGGCATCGGCCCGAAGAATCACCTCGCCGAGCACGGAATCAAGGTGCTGGCCGACCTCCCCGGCGTCGGAGAGAACCTGCACGACCATCTGCTGGTCAGTAACATCTACGAGTCCCATGAGCCGATGGCCGCGGGCAAGGCCAACCTGCTGGAGAGTCAGCTCTTTGCACGCAGCTCCGGCTGGGACGGCCCGGCGCCCGACCTGCAGCCGCTGTTTTTGCACCTGCCCTACCCGACCAACGGCGGCCCGGTTCCGGAGAACGGATACACCATCGCTCCCGGCATCGTGCGCCCGCAATCTCGCGGAACCCTGCGCCTCGCCTCCGCTGATCCGGCTGATCAGGCCCTGGCCGATCCGAATATCTTCGCCGAAGAGTACGACCTGGAGGCCATGGTCGACGCGATCATCCTGTGCCGGGAGATCGGGCAACAGGAAGCCTTCGCTTCAATCCGCAAGGCCGAGTTCGCACCGGGACCCGACGTGACAACGCGCGAGCAACTGCGGGAGTTCGCCCGGCAGTCCGTGGGTACCTACCACCACCAGGTGGGCACGGCACGGATGGGCGTGGACGACCTGGCCGTCGTCGATCCGACACTGCGCGTGCACGGTCTGCAGGGTTTGCGGGTGGCCGACGCCTCGGTCATGCCCAGCATTCCCAGCGCCAACACCAACGCGCCGTCAATCATGATCGGCGAGCGGATGGCCGACATCCTTCTCGGCGTTTCCGGCGGTGCATCCGCTGAGGCCCGACTGCTCAACGCCTAAAACCGCGCTCGCACGCCGATCCCTCGGATTTCTCCCACTAGTTGCCGAAGCGGACAGGTGCGCCCGGTGCACCGGACGCACCTGTCCGCACCGGCAACTAATGTGCGGGCGCCGCTGCTCGAACGCTACGCGGAGGCGCGTCGCACGAAGGTCGTTGGCAAAATGGTGTGCGGCGTGACGGTGGAATCACCGGCGAGCAAGCGCAGCAGCCCGTCGGCCATGAGATAGCCGGCCTCCTCGGACGGCTGACGAATCGTTGTGAGTGGAACGCTCGCCGACGCGGCGGAGGGGCTGTCGTCAAAGCCGACCACGGCCACATCGTCGGGAACGGATCGACCGCGTTCGCGCAACACCTGGAGCGCCCCGACGGCCATAAGATCACTCGCGACAAAAAGTGCATCAATGTCGGGGTAGCGGTCGAGCAGCCGATTCGCGGCAAGAACGCCGCCCGCCGTCGTGAAGTCGGCGTGCTCCACGGCGGTCGAGTCGAGACCGGCCTCGGTGAGCACATTCGTGAAGCCGGTATAGCGGTCGACCCCGGCGGGCATATCCATCGGCCCGGTGATGGTGCCGATCCGGCGGTGCCCGGCGTCGACGAGGTACCGGGTCGCATCCGCTGCCCCGGCGACATTATCGACATCAACGAAATAGACGGCGTCGGTGGTCTCGATCGATGGCCGGCCGCCGAAGACCAGGGGCAGAGCACCCGCGACTCCGGCCACAAACGCATCGCCGGTGTGGTGCGACACGATCAAGGCGCCGTCGACGTTGCCCGAGCGCAAATAGCGCGTCGCCTTGTTTCCGGGGTCGCTCGCGGCAACGAGCAGATTCAACGTGTAGTCGCTCGCGTTCAGGCGCCGGGTGATGCCCTGCATGATCGCGGCAAAGTAGGGGTCGCCGAAAAACATTGCGAGGTCTTCCGGGATGATGAGCGCGATGACCTGCGTTCGCCGGTTGACGAGGGATCGCGCAGCCCGGTTGGGCACATAATGCAACTGCTCGATTGCCGCCTGCACGACGGCCTGCACGTCGGGTCGCACCTTTGGTGAGCCATTGACTACTCGGCTCACCGTCGCCCGCGAAACCCCTGCGGCCGTGGCCACCATCTCAAGTGTCGGCAAACGTGAGGTGGCGTCGAGATTAACCGTCATGGTGTCATGATAGGCACAAGCGATCGGTTGCGAATGACCTCGGCATAGGTACGGCCGCTGTCCTTGATCGTGCGCTGCTGCGTGTCATAGTCCACCCGCACTATCCCGAACCGCTTGGCATACCCCCAGGCCCACTCGTAGTTGTCGAGCAGCGACCAGTAGAAGTAGCCCTTCACCTCCACTCCCGCGTCGATGGCGTCGAGCACAGCGTCGAGGTGAGCTCTGAGATAAGAGGCACGGTCGGCATCCGCTACCTGGCCGTCGTCGGTGACGACGTCGTCATAGGCGGCGCCGTTTTCGGTGACGTACAGGCTGGTTGAGAGGGTACCGGTGTACTCACGGTCGACGCGCTGCAGCAGTTCGGTGAGCCCGGCCGGCTGCACCTCCCAGTTCATGGCGGTCAGCGGCAGCCCTTGCGGGTGGTGGAAGACACCGTCGGCGGCGGGGAACGGCGATTGGATGACCCGAGAGGTCGGTGCTTCGCTGGGCAGTGGATGCTGCGCCGGCCGATCGCTCACCATCTCACCGTGGTAATAGTTCACCCCCAACGAGTCGATCGGTTGGGAAATCTGAGCCAGATCGCCATCGCGAATCACCGCGTCGAGTCCCAGCCCGGCGACGTCGTCGAGCAGATCCGCCGGGTAGGCACCACGAAAAATCGGATCGAGGAAGAACCGATTGAACTGTCCGTCGATGCGACGAGCGGCGTCGACATCACCGGGGCGGGTCGGGTCGACGGGCTTGGCCACGGTGAGGTTCAGCGTGATGCCGAGATTGAGGTTCGGGTCGCGCTGCCGCAACGCCTCGACGGCGAGCCCGTGACCGAGCAGCAGATGGTGGCCGGCAGCGAGGCCGGCCGCCTTGTCCTGGCGCCCCGGGGCGTGCGCTCCGGCCGTGTAGCTCAGAAACGACGAACACCACGGTTCGTTGAGGGTGGTGAAGATATCCACGCGATCGCCCAGGGCGTCGTGCACCCCCAGAGCATAGTCACGAAACCGTTCGGCGGTATCGCGATTGGCCCAACCGCCGCTATCCTCCAGCGCCTGCGGCAGATCCCAGTGATAGAGCGTGAGCCACGGCTTGATGTTCGCCTCGACTAGCTCATCGACCAGACGCGAGTAAAAGTCGAGGCCGAGCGGGTTGAACCGGCCGCCGTCGGGTTGCACGCGCGCCCACGAGGTGGAGAACCGGTAGGTTTGCAGGCCGAGCTCGCGCATCAGGGCAACGTCGTCGCGGTAGCGGTGGTAGTGATCGCAGGCCACGTCGCCGTTGTCGGCGTTGATGACGGCGCCGGGTACCCGGCTGAACGTGTCCCAGATGGAGTCGGTACGGCCATCTTCGTGAGCGGCGCCTTCAATCTGGTAGGCGGCCGTGGCCGCTCCGAACAGAAAATCAGGGGGAAAAATGCGTGCAGAAGTCATGGGGTTCCTTGGTTGGAGCGAAAATACGTGGGAGTAACGACGGGTCAGCCCTTGACAGCGCCCTGCATGATTCCGGTGACGAGCTGCTTGCCCAAAAAGATGAACACGAGGATCAACGGAATGATCGACAAAACGACGCCAGACAGCACGAGGGAATAGTCCACGAAGAAGGCCGCCTGCAGCTGCTGCAGGGCAACGGGCAGAGTGGGGTTGCCCGGGTCGAGAACGATGAAGGGCCAGAAGAAGTTGGTCCAGGTTCCGACGAAGGTGAACAGAGCCAGCATGGCCGCGGCGGGGCGGGCGGCCGGCAGACCCACGTGCCAGAAGCTGCCGATCATGCTGGCACCGTCCATGCGCACGGCTTCGATGAGTTCGTCGGGCAGGGCGTCACGCAGGTATTGGGTCATCCAGAAGACGCCGAAGGCGGTCACCATTCCGGGCACGATGACGGCCCAGAGGCTCCCGGTCCAGCCGAGTCGACTCATGATGATGAACAGCGGCACCACGCCCAACTGGGTGGGGATGGCCATCGTGGCGATCACGAAAACGAGCAGTCCTTCGCGCCCGCGAAACTTGAGTTTCGCGAAGGCATAGCCGGCGAGGGTGGAGAACATCACCACGCTGAGGGCAACGGCCGTCGAGACGATGATGCTGTTGAGCAGGGCGCTCCAGAACGGAATCGTGTCGATCACCGTGAGGGCGTTGGCCACGAAGTTGCCGCCGGGCAGCCACATCCAGCCGTTCTGGTTGAGCGCTGCAGCGTCTTGGCTGCCGATCAGAAACGACCACCAGATGGGAAAGAACGAGGCCCCGAGCACGACGAGGAGTACGCCGTAGACCCACATCCGAGGCGGTCGGTCGTAACCGCCCACCTTGCGGCTGCGCGCTGTGCGGCGGCGTGCTGTGCCACTGGCGGCTGTGCCACTGGCGACTGTGCCACTGGCAACTGTGCGGCTGGCAACTGTGTGGCTCATGGGGTGCCTTTCAGTGCGGTGACACGTTCGGTGGTCGCGGAGATGCGCCGGCTGATCAGAAAATTGATGACGGCGATGAGCACGATGATCAGAAACAGCAGCCAAGCCACAGCGGATGCCCGGCCGAAGTTGCGTTGGCCCCAGCCCAGCTCGTAGATATACAGGGTCAAGGTTTGCCACTGGCGGTTGGCGCCGCCCTGGCCGGCCTGGTCGAACATGCGCGGCTCATCGAAGATCTGCAGTCCGCCGATGGTCGACGTGATCACGACAAAAATGATCACGGGGCGCAGCAGCGGAACGGTGATCGACCAGAACGTGCGCAGCCGGCCGGCACCGTCGAGCGTCGCGGCTTCGTAGTAGTCGCGCGGCACGGCCTGCATGGCGGCCAGAAAGATCAAGGCGGTGTAGCCGGTCCAGCGAAAGTTCACCATGGTGGCGATGGCGATGTGGCTGGGGATCACGTCGACGTGCCAGCGCACAGCGTCGCCGCCGAGGGCGATGATCACATCGTTGATGAGGCCATAGCGGTCACCGAACAGGTCGCTGAAGATGAGGGCAACGGCCACCGGAGCGACCACGTAGGGCAGCAGCACGCCCATGCGCCAGAACGTCTTGGCGCGCAGGTTGCTGTCGAGAAAGGCGGCGATGGCCAGGGCGAGCACCATCTGAGGAATGGCGGAGAGCAGAAAGATGCTGAACGTGTTGCGCAGCGAGGTCCAGAAGTAGGGCTGGGAGAGCACGGTGCTGTAGTTCTTCAGGCCGACGAAATCGCCCTGCCCGCCGATGAGGTTCCAATCGTGCAGTGAGACCCAGGCTGTGTAACCGAGGGGAAACAAGCCGACGAGAGCGAAGACGATGAAGAACGGCGATATATAGAGGTAGGGGGAAAAGCGCACATCCCACCGGCTGAGGGAGTGGCTGAAAGCAATGCGACGGATGCTGCGGGCATCCGCTCTGATCGCAACGGACATGAGTTTCCTTGCGGCCGATGGTGCACGAAAAGGGGGTGCCGGGTGCAGCGGGACTGCACCCGGCAGAGGCCAAACCTGGACCGTCAATAGACGGCTAGGCGATGGGCGTGCTGGTTAGCCGAGCGCATTCACGTCGGAGACCCACTTGTTCCAGCTCTCATCGGCCGTCATGAGGCCGTCTTCAACGCGGGTGAGGGCCTGCTGCATGGCGTCGTTGATGGCGAAGTACTTCGCTCCCTTGAACGGCGTCACGTCGACGGCAGCGGCACGGTTGGCCAGAATCTGCCCGGTGGGAGCGTTGTTGAAGAAGGCGTCGGTGCTCTCCAGCAGCTCGGGGCTGTCGAGGGCGTCGACCTGGCTCGGAAAGGTGCCCTT
>Ga0314774_1002294_pt1 | contig 10948 bp, 10 predicted proteins | sample MetaGCBIA2018_FD_204515 | JGI IMG/M metagenome (GOLD analysis project Ga0314774, IMG submission 204515) | Cryopeg brine microbial communities from Beaufort Sea near Barrow, Alaska, United States - CBIA 2018 | ecosystem: Environmental > Aquatic > Marine > Coastal | place: USA: Alaska | collected... | reverse complement strand
TGATTTACCAAATTGTATTGGAGGGCCTGATCGGCATCTATCATTCCGGCGGTCATGATCATTTCCATGGCCCGGCCTTTTCCTACGAGTTGTGTCAAACGTTGAGTGCCGCCATAGCCTGGAATAACCCCAAGAGAAACTTCCGGCAATCCCATTTTGGCGTTGTTACTCGCAATTCTGAAATGTGCCGCCATTGCGAGTTCAAGTCCGCCACCAAGGGCAAAACCGTTCACTGCAGCAATTACCGGTTTTGGAAAATTAGCGACATAATCGAATAATTTTGCCTGACCTTCAGCTGCAAGTTGTTTTCCTTCCCTGGCGGAATAATCAGAGAATTCGCTGATGTCGGCCCCGGCAACAAATGCTTTCTCCCCGCTTCCGGTCATAATGATCACTTTCACATCAGGATCAGATTCAGCATTCTTAAAAGCCAGGTGTAATTCCTGGATTGTGTCTTTGTTTAAAGCGTTAAGTTTTGAGGGTCGGTTTACCGTAATTTGTAAAATTCCTTCTTCGTTTTCAGTTAAAATATTTTCGTAATTCATAAATTATTTTTTTAGCGGATTCGCGTTGAATATCCGGAGTGAAATCATTTAAATTCTCTGCAACACCCTATTTTGGGCTTATTTTGGAAATCGTACTGTAAAGATAGTGCCTTTATTCCGTTTTGAAGTAAAGGTGATGCTGCCTCCGTAGGTTTCAACAAGGTTTTTTACCATTGCAAGGCCCAGCCCCATTCCACTCGATTTGGTGGTGAATTTAGGCTCAAAAACCCTTTCCTTATTTTCTTCGCTAATTCCTATCCCATTATCGGAAATCGAAATGCAAACATCGGTTTCTTCCTCTTCCACCCTTACCAGGATCCGAGGGTTTTCTACATCTTCAAGAGCCTGCGTGGCGTTCTTGACGAGATTGGTCACCATCCGGATAAGTTGGGTCCTGTCAAATTTCGCCAAAATCTCTTCTTTTTCTGAAGTGAACAGAATGTAATCTTCATTGAAAATATCCAATGCCAGTTTTACAATTTTGGGAACATTCAGAATTTCATTTTGCTGTGCCGGCATTTTAGCAAAATTTGAAAAAGCAGAAGCGATGGTACTCATGGTATCTATCTGATAGATCAGTGTATTGCTGTATTCTTTTACTTTTTTGCGAATATCCGGATCATTGGGATCAAAATTTCGTTGAAAGCTTTGTACACTCAACCGCATTGGGGTTAGCGGGTTTTTAATCTCATGCGCCACCTGTTTAGCCATCTCACGCCAGGCCTGCTCACGCTCTCCTGTAGCCAGTTTCACAGCGCTTTCCTCCAATTCGTCTATCATAGAGTTATAGGCCGATACCAGGGCGTAGATCTCCTCTGAAGCATTCTCGATCTCAATTTTTTGGTTGCGTTTATCAAGCCGGGTTTGAACAATCTTTTCGGAAATAATATTTAATGATTTTATGATGTATTTCGAGAGGAAATACGACATCGTAATGGCTATTAAAAGCATGAAAAGATATACTTCCCCCAATTTAAACAAAAATTCATTGAGGTCTTTCCGGAGCATTTGGTCGTCTTGTAAGTAGGGCAAATACAGGATGGCAAGGGGCTTGAATTTATTGTCTGTGATATAAGTATAGGACGATTGGAATTTCTGGCCATTGACTTCCGATCTCTTAAGATATCGCTTGGTTCTGGAAGCTTCCAGTTCTGCCAGAATATGTGAGGCGATCTGAACATTGGTGGTATCCCTGAAAAAAGATTCGCTGGATTTTATGAGCAACTTCCCGTTTAGATCATAAATATTGAGTTGCATTTCATGCACCTGGGAAATTTCATAAATCTTGCCTCTTTCCTTTAGAATTACCGGCATATTTTCAGTATTCACAACGTGCGTGGTACTGGCAAGCACAAATTTAATATTTTCCCTAATAGCCTGTTCCTTGCGTTCCAGGCGTTCCTTGTGATAATTCTCAGATTCTTTTTTATATTGAAAAACCGTGACCCCCGCGATTAATATGGAAGCACCCAAAACAAGTAAAATCATGGAAATAAAAATACGATTCCTTAAAGAGATTTTTAAAAGCTTCATATAATTTATGAGTGGTTTTGGTAAAATAATCAATTATCACACCATATCAGGCATTATAATACATTGGGGGGGGGTTAAACATATACATTGGTACAATTTGAATCCGTGTATCAAAATCGATGAAACAAAAAGATCCTATTACCCGTAAATCTAATTAAATTCAATGATCTTTTGAAAAAGTCTATTTTCAACTGATTAATTTTCATAATTGTAGAATGATATTTACACAAAGATCACCAATAATAAATTTTTTCATCCGCATAATTTTATCCCGAGGAAGGTTTCAGGTTTGTCCTAATTTCCCGGTTCAGGAAAAAGGCGGTTACAATAGTTGAAAGAACATCCGCAAGGGGAAAAGATATCCAAACTCCAATTTCTCCAAAATACTTCGGTAAGATCAATACAAGAGGAATAAAAAAGAATCCCTGCCTGGACAATGTCAATAATAAAGCAGGTACAGCTTTACCGATAGCCTGGAAATAAGCAGAGCCTATAAGCTGCAAAGCTATAATCGGAATGGCCGCAAAAACCCAACGCATGGCATGTGGGGTTTCTGCAATTATTTTTGGATTGTTTGTGAATATTCTTACAATATCTTCTGAAAAAAACATAATCCCGGCAAAGACGATTAATGCCAATACACTGGCATATAAAATCGCGGTATTGATGCTTTTCCGAACACGATGCCATTGTTGGGCCCCATAATTATAGCCTGCAATTGGCAAAAATCCTTGGGTTACCCCTAAAATTGGGAATAAGGCAAACATAAGCATTCTACCAATAATGGCATACACGGCTACAGAGTCTTCTCCTCCCAAATCGAACATTATATTGTTCATCAATAAATAAGTGACACTTACTACTGCCTGCCTTGCGAGCGTGACAAATCCCAAAGAAGATGTTTCTTTCAAAATGGACAAATCGAACTGGAAATGAGTCCAGTTGATCTTCAAATCTGAATTTTTTGACAGAAAGAACCAGAGCACATATGCGAAACAACACAAATAAGAAATGGTTGTGGCCCAGGCTGCGCCCAGCATTCCCATATCCATCACGATAATTAAAATGTAATCCAGAACCAAATTGCCTACTGAAGGAATGATCATAGCGATCATTGCAAATTTGGGTTTACCTTCAGCCCTTATCACTGTATTCCCCATCATACAAAGCGCCAGAAAAGGCACCCCGTAAAGGACTACGGTGTAATAAATTTTTGCAGGTTCAAAAATATCCCCTTTTCCGCCGAAGGCAGGAATTATGGAATTGGCAAATGTCAACCCAACAATAGCGAGCAGGCTTGTTAAAATAAGCGTAAGGCTGATTTGATTTCCAAAGGTTTTCAGGGCCTTTTCATTTTTTCCCGAACCAAGTGCCCTTGAAATAATGGAAGAGCCACCAATCCCAATTGCAATTCCCAAAGCAGCGATAAAAAATGAGACAGGCAAAACCACGTTGATGGCGGCTATTGCAATAGAACCTATCCAGTTTCCAACAAAAATGGTGTCTATAAGGATATTGAGCGACATCACAAGGATCCCTATAGATGCAGGAACCGCCTGCCTGATCAGCAATTTCCCGATTGGTTCACTGCCCAGTGCCGCTGAATTTAATGTTGCCATTACGCCTCAACCTGCTTGGAAAAAGCCCACTCGTCTATCCAACGGGAAAGGACTTTTACCCAGTCTTCCCGATCGTTAAGACATGGAACAACTGTAAATGTTTTCCCGCCTACCTCGTGAAAGATCTCTTCCCCTTCCATAGCAATTTCTTCCAGGGTTTCAAGGCAATCACTTACGAATGCGGGGGTAACGATGGCCAGGTTTTTCATGCCCTGTTTTCCGAAACGTTCTATAGTCCTGTCGGTATATGGCTGCAACCAGGGATCAAAACCTAATCTCGATTGAAATGAAACGCTGTACTCATTTTCTTTAAGCCCCATATATTGAGCTACCAAATGCGTAGTTTCATAACATTGGTGCCTGTAACAAAATTGATGCGCTTCAGAGGAGGTTTTACAACAACTGCCATCAATCTGGCAGTGAGATTTTGTAATATCGCTTTTCCTGATATGCCGCTCGGGAACGCCATGATAGGAAAACAAGATATGCTGATATTCGACATTTTTCAAATTTTCAGTAACACTCTCAGCCAATACATTCACATAATCCGGGTGGTTATAAAATGCGGGGATTGAGGTAAACTTCATTCCGGGGAAAAATTCCTTTCGCAATTCTTCTGCCAACACCAGAATAGTTTCGGTGGTTGCCATTGCAAATTGTGGATATAGTGGAAATATCAGCACTTCATCTACTCCCTGGTCATGCAATTCCTGTAAACCCGATTTAATATTGGGAGTTCCATATCTCATTGCCAGAACAACCGGAACTGAAGTGATCTCATCAATTTTATCCCGTAATCTTTTGGAAAGTACAATTAAAGGTGAACCTTCTTCCCACCATATTTTTTGATAGGCAGCGGCAGATTGTTTGGGGCGGGTATTTAGAATAATCCCTTTAACCAAAATCGTTCTCGCCCAGAGAGGCACATCGATCACCCTTTCATCCATCAAAAACTCTCCCAAATATTTCTTTACGTCTTTAGGTTTGGTGCTATCCGGGGAACCCAGATTAACAAGCAGTACGCCTTTACTCATAATTTTTTCTTTTCAAAACAAAAATAATACTAATAATATGAAAGAAAGAATTCCTATTATTCTTTTCTATTTAAGGATAGAGCAAGCTTTCAATTTTTTCCCTTCAGAGCAAACAAAATACATTGCAGCAAATGCTCCTGAAAAGCCGGCTCTGAATAGGATTCTTCAGTATGTCCGCCGCCGGTATAAATTGATTTTCCTCCACCTTCCAACTCCCTGTACCAGGCTATAGGATGATTTTTACCATTCTCGCCGCCTTCATAAGAAGTTTCATCTAAACTCAACAATACATTTATTTTCGGGTTGATTTCCTTTAAATTGTACCATTCGTCGGTTCTTGTCCAGATTTTTGGCAAATGGGCTACCGTAGGATGTTGGGGATTTTCAACCATAACATTGGCTTCCTGTATTTTGGGATGACTCAAAAAATATGCTCCCACAAGACCTCCATACCATTTCCAGTCGAATTCAGTATCTGTTGCCGCATGAATTCCGAAAAAATTTCCTCCCTTATTTATGTAATCTTCAAAAGCTTTTTGCTGCGCTTCATTGAGTATATTCCCCGTTGTGCTCAGGAATATGACCAATTGGAATTTTTTTAGGTTATTTTCTGTAAACCGACCGGCATCATCGCTTTCAATAACTTTAAAATCATTGAGCTCTCCCAGCTTTTTTATAGTTGCTGTTCCTGTTGGGATAGATTTATGATGATACCCTTCGGTTTTATGAAAGACCAATACCTGATTTTCCTGTGCTTCCATTGGTAAAAAATTCAGAAAGAATAATCCTGAAAATAAAATTTTGAAAAACAATTTCATAATTATCTGAATTTAATTTGTTGAAGGTAATGACATTATATATTTTTTGGGAGTGGTCCCAAATTTCTTTTTAAATGCCGCGATAAAATGACTGGAGGTACTGTAACCCACCCTTAATCCCACTTCATTTACATTATATTCTCCCGAGTCCAGGAGTTTACGGGCATATTCCATTTTATAATCAAACAGGAAACTATAAACCGAATCCCCGTAAATTTGCTTAAAACCTTCCTTTAATCTTTTTAAACTCAATCCAATTTCAGTGGCCAATTCCTGCAGGGATGGCGGTTCAGCCATCCGCGAGATTACCAGGTCTTTCGCCTTTCTTATTTTTAAAACATTTTCTTCATCAACTAAAAATGGACATTGCGCAATATTGGCATCTTCTGTGCGATTAAAATTCAGGCTGAGCAACTCATACGCTTTAGCCCTAAAATACAAGGCTTTAATTGTTGGCATCAGGTTAAAATTCATTAACTGATTTAAAACTATAGCCATGGAAGGTGAAATATTGCCATCCTTATAATATTTTTTGTCCCGGTTCTCATTGCTTAAAAATGGAATATATCCGGCTTCCTGAGAAAACATGGTATGAAACTTTTTGATTGAGATAACCAGGGAGATTATCCAGGATTTAGGATCAAGTTCCAAATTGAGTGGTAAATCCTGTTCCGGATTATAAAGTAAGAGGGAATGTTCTTCTTCCAACGGCAATTGATAATTGCCGCTATTGAATAAAAATTTACTGCTCCCCTTAACACAAAAATGAAATTGAATATAACTGTGGTCAATATTCCGGGTAAATCTTTTGGGCTCTTCTTCTTCATTCTGAAACTTCAAAATACAAAAACCTTCCTCAATTTCGGTTCTATCAACAAACCCTCCAGCGACATTTTCTTTTTCTGAATCCATAGTATTCTTTAATGTTTTATTTAGAATAAATCTAAACAAAGGTTTTGAAACTGCTTATATCACTACAAAAGTAAGCTTTTTCCCAAAGTTGCACATCCAAAATATGATATTTATCAGTTAACGACACATTTAGTACTTTGAGGGTTGTATTTTAATATAACAATATCATACTTTTGTTTAAGCATCAAAAAGATTCATGGAAAATTATCATATATCTAAAGGAAAACATTTTTACACAATTGGCTTGAGTTACAAAAAAGCTGAGGCAACCGTAAGAGGTCATTTCAGTTTATCGGAAGAAGGCAAGCTTAATTTATTGGAAAAAGCCAAAGATGATGGAATTGACGGGATAATTGTTACATCCACGTGCAACCGTACCGAAATTTACGGTTTCGCACAACATCCTTTCCAACTTATTAAATTGCTTTGTGAATTTACAAAAGGAACCGTAGAGGAATTTGAAAAAGTAGCCTATGTCTACAAAAACAAAGCGGCTATTTCTCATATGTTTCATGTAGGATCCGGACTTGATAGCCAGATTTTAGGAGATTTCGAGATAATCTGTCAGTTAAAAAAGGCTTTTGTCCTTTCTAAAAATTTGGGTGTTGCCAATCCCTTTTTGGAACGATTGGTAAATGCGGTAATACAATCAAGCAAACGTATTAAAAACGAAACTCAAATTTCATCTGGGGCAACTTCGGTAAGTTTTGCTTCAGTACAATATATACTAAAAGAGGTTGCAAACATCTCCAACAAAAATATTTTGCTCTTCGGAACCGGAAAAATTGGCCGGAACACCTGCGAAAATTTGGTGAAACATACCAAAAACAACAATATTACCCTTATTAACCGTACCAAAGACAAGGCAGAAAAAATTGCCGGAAAATTTGACCTGATCGTTAAGGATTATGCCGATCTACAATCGGAAATACTTGAGGCCGATGTTTTAGTTGTTGCTACAGGAGCTCAAAACCCGACCATTTCTAAAGAACTGATTTACTCCAAAAAGGAATTGTTGATCCTGGATCTTTCCATTCCCAAAAATGTTGCCGATGACGTTATGGAACTTGAAAATGTAACCGTGGTTCATTTGGATCAGCTTTCTCAAATGACTGATGATACCTTAGAACGCAGAAAACTTTTCATTCCTCAGGCACAAGAAATTATTGCCGAAGTGGAAGGTGATTTCAACAAATGGTTGGAAACCCGCAAATTTGCTCCTACCATTAAGGCCTTAAAAAATAAGTTGGGAATCATGAAGGATGAGGAATTGGATTATCAAAGCCGCAAAATATCCAACTTTAACCAGGAACAGGCTGAAATAATAAGCAACAGGATCATTCAAAAAATTATGAATCAGTTTGCTAACCACCTTAAGGATGATTCCAATACTGCTTGCGAAAGCCTGGAATTAATTCAGAAGGTATTTCAACTGGAAGAAGGGCAACATGAATAAAGTTATAAGAATTGGTACCCGTGATAGTCAATTGGCACTTTGGCAGGCAAAAACCGTACAAGCTGCCCTTGAAAAATTAGGACATACAACAAAATTGGTTCCCGTTAAATCTACCGGAGACCTGAATTTAGATCAGCCTTTATACGAAATGGGAATTACAGGGATTTTTACTAAAACCCTGGATATCGCCATGCTTACCGATACAATAGATATTGCAGTTCATTCCATGAAAGATGTTCCCACGGCTTTACCCAAGGGAATTGTGGAGGCTGCCGTGTTAAAACGCGCTACTTCACAAGATATATTGCTCCATAAAGGACTCGATTTTCTGGATACTGAGGGAATCATTGCTACCGGAAGCCTTCGCAGAAAAGCACAATGGTTGTTTAAATACCCCAAACATACCGTGGTGGATTTACGTGGAAACGTTGTCACGCGGATGGAAAAACTAAAAGAAAAAGACTGGAACGGCGCAATTTTCGCTGCAGCCGGACTTGAACGGATCAAACTTACCCCAAAAAATCACATCGTTTTAGACTGGATGCTTCCCGCTCCCGCACAAGGTGCTATGCTAATAGTTGCCAAGGAAAACGATGCATTTTGCAGAGATATTCTCAAGACCTTAAACCATAATGAATCGAATATTTGCGTTCAAATAGAACGTGAATTTTTGAAGGTCCTCGAAGGTGGTTGTACAGCACCAATTGGAGCACTCGCAACAATTAAAGACGATACCCTTAATTTCAAAGGTGTTTTATTCAGCCTGGATGGGAAACAAAAAATTGACGTTGAAAAAAATGTCCCGTTTGCCGAAATAAAATCCATTGGAAGAATATGTGCAGAGGAAGTATTACAAAATGGTGGCGATAAGTTAATGAAAGAGATAAAAGAGCTCTTAATTAAGTAAAATATGTCCACGGTCCTCTCTACCAAAAAACTTTCCCTAAGTCAGAAACAATTATTGCTGAATGCCGGGATTGGATTGGTGGAATACGATGCTATCCAAATTGAATTTATCGATTTTAAAACAGATAATCCGGCTTTTAAAAATGCTGTTATAACCAGCAAGAATACTGCAAAAGCCATTCTTAAGAAGAATCTGAAAATCGGGAATTGTTTCTGTGTAGGCGAAAAAACAGCCTCTTTTCTCAGGGAAAATAATTTCAATATTGCTGAAATTGCCGATTATGGCGTTAATTTAGCTCAAATTATCGTCGGGAAATATCCGAAGGAAAATTTTACATTTTTCTGCGGAAATGAACGTCGCGATGAATTACCTACCATTTTAAAGAAAAATAGTGTTAATTTTGATGAAATTGAAGTCTATAAAACCAGCTTAAAACCCAAACAATTTGAGCGGGAATTTGAGGGGATCCTGTTTTTTAGCCCTAGCGGTGTGAAAAGTTTTGTTTCCAAAAATAAATTAGACAATAGCATTGCATTTTGTATTGGAAGCACAACAGCTTCAGAAGCAAAAAAACATACAAGTAATATAGTTATCGCCAACAAGCCCAGTATTGAGAATGTAATTGTGAGGGCGGTAAATTATTTTAAATAAATAAGGCACTAAAAGGTCTAATGGCCTTTTCAGCAACAAAAGAACTAAAATGATAAAAAACGATTTATTTTTAAAAGCATTAAGAGGAGAAACAGTACAACGTCCACCGGTTTGGATGATGCGACAGGCAGGAAGATTTCTTCCGGATTTTATGAAGTTGAGAGATAAATACGATTTCTTTACTCGTTGCCGCACGCCGGAGCTCGCTACGGAAATCACCCTTATGCCGGTTCGTCAAATTGGCGTAGACGCCGCAATTTTGTTCAGCGATATTTTGGTAATTCCACAAGCCATGAATATTGACGTTGAAATGAAACCCGGTCTTGGTCCCTGGTTGCCAAATCCGATCCGTACCAGCAAAGATGTTGAAAATGTTATTGTTCCGGATATTGAGGAAACCCTTGGTTATGTGCTGGAGGCTGTAAAAATGACCAAAGAACAATTAAACGGAGATGTTCCGCTTATTGGTTTTGCAGGTTCTCCCTGGACCATTATGTGTTATGCAGTACAGGGACAAGGCTCAAAAAATTTCGATATCGCTAAAAAATTCTGTTTTACAAATCCGGTTGCCGCGCACACCTTATTGCAAAAAATAACCGACACCACCATTGCCTATTTAAGAGCAAAGGTTGTTGCAGGTGTAGATGCTGTTCAGGTTTTTGATTCCTGGGGCGGAATGCTTTCCCCGGTAGATTACCAGGAATTTTCATGGAAATATATTCAACAAATCATCGATGCATTAAAAGACGAAACCCCGGTAATTGCTTTTGGAAAAGGTTGTTGGTTTGCCCTGGACGAAATGTCAAAATCAGGTGCTTCTGCTCTTGGAGTGGACTGGACCTGTTCTCCAAAAAATGCACGGTATTTATCCGGTGGAAAAATAACCTTACAAGGGAATATGGATCCTGCCCGGCTTTATTCAAGTCCGGCAGATATCAAAAAAATGGTTCATACTATGATCGATGAATTTGGGAAAGACCGGTACATCGTCAACCTTGGTCATGGGATCTTACCTGACATCCCGGTTAAAAATGCCCAGGCTTTTGTAGATGCCGTCAAGGACTATTCACAAAAATAATATCGTCTTATGTTGAGCAAGGGACTCAGGGATGAGGAAAAAGAAAAAATAAGTGAGCTCTTCAATTCTATGCTCCATCTTGAGTTTGTGCCTGATCTGTGGAAAAACGAACAACGCCAAAAGCTAAGTGACAATCTCAAAAAGATATTGGACATCACTTTAGATGATGTTGAAAATCAAAGCACTGAAGTTTTACTGGCAAAATTGAAATCTGCCGATCTTGAATTTTCACATTATGAACAATTTGGCGATTTACTTCTAAAGTTCAACTCTTTTGAAGCTGAAGACCAAAAAATTGAACTTGCAAAAAAAGCTGTTGTCGTTTATGAAACTGCACAACAGGAAAACAAGATTTTTTCCTTCGGCTTAATTCAAAAAATAAACAAGGCCAGGGC
>Ga0314774_1002293_pt1 | contig 10951 bp, 7 predicted proteins | sample MetaGCBIA2018_FD_204515 | JGI IMG/M metagenome (GOLD analysis project Ga0314774, IMG submission 204515) | Cryopeg brine microbial communities from Beaufort Sea near Barrow, Alaska, United States - CBIA 2018 | ecosystem: Environmental > Aquatic > Marine > Coastal | place: USA: Alaska | collected... | reverse complement strand
TCACCATTGCGTTTACAAATAAATCCACATTACCTGTTTCTAGGGCAGGATTGACTAAAACGGAAGAAGATGAAAAATCCCCATATATGGAGCAAGAACGTGAACATTGATTACAAAAAAAGCAAGCCCCTCGTTTTTTATTTACCCTTTTGGTTAATATGGAAAGCCGGGACGGTATCATGGGAATTCCTGATTTCTCAGTTCCCTTTTTTAAATATAGTTCATGTAATCTAGGTTTGGGTGGAGGTAGAAAATATCCATCCGGTTCATTTGGAAAATTTTCCTTGGTTCCAAAAACTCCTATCAGTTTGTCTATTTTGTCATAATAGGGTTTAACGTCATCATATCCAATTGGCCAGTTATCTCCCTTCCCGTCATAATCTTTTCTTTTAAAATCCAATGGGCCAAATCTCAAAGAAATACGGCCCCAATGATTGGTACGTCCACCTACCATTTGAGAGCGAAACCAGTCAAATTCAGTTCCGTTTTTTTTGGTATAAGGCTCTCCTTCTATTTCCCATCCTCCATAGGCCATATCAAAATCTCCGAATGGCCGGGTAGAACCTGCCCCCCGTCTTGGCGATTCCCATGGGCCACGCAATTGGGTGCGCTGGGAAGGATTAGCAGGGTCAAAATCGGGACCGGCTTCCAAGAGTGCAATTTTAAATCCTGCATCTGCAAGAACTTTAGCTGCCATTCCTCCACCTGCTCCGGATCCTACAATACAAATATCATATACTTTGGGTTGTTTTAATATTTGAAATGGCATTTATTATTTTTATTAAATCAGATTAGAATTATAATTATTGATAATATAAGCTTCCTAAACTGAAGGTTAATAGGCTTTTTATTATAAAAGAAATAAGTGAATACAAATCCTGATTAATTAAAAATCAGAATAATCAGTCGGATACAAGAATACTTTTTCATTTTTAGATACATTATTCTCAAATTCCGGGAGGAACTTTATTTTATTATATTCAGGAGTGAATGCTGCCCAATGAGTATCGCGATCAGCTTTATTTGAAAACGTAGTCATATACATCAAATTTGGCATCTTGCTGCCCGAAAGTACTCGACCATAAAAAACAGCATTAAAATCCAATTTCTTAAAAATTTTCATTTCAAATTCATTAAACATTTTTATTTTATTGGCGGAATAACCTTCAGAGCCACTTTCATAACTCCGCAATTCATAAAATCGTTGGCTATTGGGCGTCGTCAAATTAGGAACAGCAGGTTCAGGCATACCGATAAATGCCTCTAATAAGATTGATTCGATGCGAGTATAAGGCGCATCATTATAAACTGCATTTAAATAATCTTTCCCTGTTCTAAGATACTTTTTGTCATTCTCTAACACCCTGGTTAAATTTTTAAACTGATCCAATTTTTGAAAGGGAATAAAAACATAAATTAACCTATCTGTTGAATACCCGGATATTGCCTTGAATACTCCTACATGTTTAATCCCTGTCCGATGCAATGCAGGCAAATAAGCATCTTTTAAAAATTTGTCCACACGATTCTCCTGGGCTATATTTTTCAAATGATAGATTTTAATTTGATAGCAATACCTATTAGAATTTTTACTATATATAGACTCTGGTATAAATAAACAAAATAGCAGGGCAACTGTAAATAAAAGATTTTTTAACATCATAATTTTAATTATTAAATATTCATTAACCACTTTTTAAATCTTTGCCCTTACATTGATTATAGTCCTTCAGGTCCTAACCTTTTTAAGGGATTCCCATTTTAAATATTTAGAAAACTGATTTATCACCGATTTTGATATATAGGGTAACCAAATTCTAGCGTTTTCTTTGTTAGTAAAGTATGAGTTTTTCCTTCGTGTGAAATTTAAAAATTGTCCATTAATTGGCTACTTCATTTTTGAGAGCATAATTATCAAATCATCTGAAGGAGAAAATTTCCCTAGACTTTTTTATTTGATTTTAAATCAAAACTCCAAATACACTAAAAAGATAAAAGCTTTATCATTATTTTAATACAATATTATTTTTCAGTTTTACTTAAAGATCTAATCTTTATATTGCGAAAAGCAACAGGGCTACCCTCATTTTGGAGAAGGATGTGTCCACTTTCGGATTTTCCAAAATTTTCTAAGTTTCTATATTTACTATCTTTGACCAATAATTGAAAACCCTCAGTATCCCTATTATATTCTATTAGCATCTTGCCATTTAACCAATGTTCTATATGATCACCGTTAACAATTATCTTTGCAATATGCCACTTATTTATTGGAATGTTCTCTTTTTTACTGGCTGGAGCTGGGATTAAATCATATAATGATCCTAATGAGCGAAATACTCCACGTTCTGGATATTTAAAATTTACATCATCAAGAATTGCATATTCTAATCCCAAGTAAACACCTATATTCTCTGGATAATCGTTAATTACCAAATATTTTATACCGCTATTTGTTGCTTCTGAAATTTTAAATTCGATAGATAATTCAAAATTTTTAAATCGATCAGTAGTAATAATGTCTTTTTGTTTTCCATCACTAAAAGGTTGAGCTATTAATTTTCCATTTTTAATTATCCATCCAGAATCTGCTAATTTTTGCCAACCAGTAAATGTTTTCCCATCAAAGAGTAAATTCCATCCATTATCTTTTTCAATCTCTGTTAAAAAATTAGTTCTTTGAGCAACTATCTCGTTAATGTTTGTAATAATTAATATTATTACAATAAAATACGTTTTAAAGCTATTCATAATCATAATATTTAGCAAATTTTTAATTAATATATTGAAAGTAGGCTAATTAATCCCTTTAAGTAATGCTCTTCAAATAAATCAGTTTATAATGATCCCTATTGATATTTCGCAGTTAAGCAGTATCTACACCCGAGAAAAAAAGCTTCAGTATATCTAATTCAATTTTCACTAGGAACTCATATAAAATGCAAACCTTTTGAGATTCAAATCCATTACTATAGAATACAATATTAAACGATATCTCTCCCTCCTAATTACCGTGCATTTTCTAAAAAATCATTAATCGCATTTAGAGATCCTTCCTCCTTAAATTCAACTTTATATTGAATACTCTCACTCCTACTTTATCATCTCCTGGAATTTTATTGTGATGGGCGACTTTGTCTTTTAATTGACAAAACCAATACTATAACTTAAAACAAACAGATGAACTTTCAAAGTTCATCTGTTTGTTAACTTTTAATAGAAAAGCATGAATCTATTTGACACATAAATATTATGGAATCCAAACCGACTATTAAAATGGGCAAATCTAATTTTTATAGTCATTATTACGATATAATTGTAAAGATTTACATTTGTGTAGGTATTTTCCTAATTGAATAACTCATCTTAATATTTTCAATTATAAGTGAGTTTTATGACTTTGGATTATATAATTACTAGTTATTAAATAAAAATTTAATAACTAGTAATTAGTCATCATATCTAAATTTTAGGTTCCCATCCTATTTCATATTCACGTCCCCATAATTTCTGGGCTTCATTGTCACCAATTATATGTCCATTTTTTGGATCAATTTTAAGACCATGACCTACCCGCCAAGCTATGTTACCTAGCTGCATAGCAACACAACTTTTATGTCCCAGCTCAACGTCGCAATTTGGACGACGATTATTGCGAATAGCATCCAAAAAATCGATAACGTGAAGACTATCCATTCCTAAACTAGGGCTAGCAGTATTACGACCATCTAAAGCGTCCTCATTCATAAGAGACTTTTCTTCGGTTACTAATTTCCCACTAAGGTCATAAATTTTATATTCGTCTCCTCCTGTGTCTAAACTTCCATTTTCGCCATAAAAAATAACTCCACGATCCTTCCCTTCAATTTTCCTTCCATTTCTGCTCCTAGACTCCCAAGCCAAGGAAATACGACCAGGATAATCCATTGTAATTATTTGCGTATCAGGAGTTTCCCAATCATCTTCACTATGAAATTTACCTCCTATAGATGAAACATAGTTTGGATAATCCACCCCAAGTCCCCAACGAGCAACATCAACTTCATGTGTACCATTATTTAGTGCTTCTCCAGTTCCCCAATTCCAGTGCCAATGCCAGTTATAATGAATTAAACCTTCCTGATAAGGAACATGAGGAGCAGGACCTTGCCATAAATCATAATCTAACCAAGATGGAATTGTTCCCGGTTCCAGAAAGTGTGTTTTACGTTCGTTAGTATACCACGTTTTTGCCATATATACACGACCTATAATCCCGTTATGTAATTGTTCTATTCCTTTAGAAAGTACTGGTGCAGAACGTCTTTGTGCACCCATCTGGACTACTCGATCATATTTTCGCGCTGCAGCAATAGCCAATTCTCCTTCCCTCGGGTTATGTGATAATGGTTTTTCAACATATACATGTTTTCCAGCTTGACAACCCATAATGGTAAGGGGGGCATGCCAGTGATCCGGGGTTGCGATATAAATCGCATCAATTGATTTATCTTCTAAAACCTTACGACAATCCTTTTCTGAGCGGGGCGTTTTAGTTTGTTTTGTTTCCATGATTGTTTTAATAGCCCTCGGAATAGTCCTACTGTCAACATCACAAACACAAGATACCTCAGCATTCTTTTGACTGGCAATAGTTCTTGACATACTGTTCCCACGACCATTTAAACCAATTGTAGCTATATGAATCCTATCATTAGCTCCAATAATATTTTTGTAGCTCTTTGCACTAAACCCAAATGCCGTTCCGCCAAATATTGTCCCACTAAGGGCAAGGCCGGCAGAACCCATAGCTGCCTTCTTTATAAAATCACGTCGCTTTTCCATATAAAATTTATTTTAGTAATTTAATTTTAATATTTTGAAATGATATAACACCACCATGTTCTTGCAACAAAATATGGCCTTTGTCCACCATACCGAATAGGGGCATAGTTTCGTTAAATTTACTTTGTGCAATCGCATTCGTATAGGAATTGCTGCCTCGGGTAAATTCTAGAATTTTTTTACCATTCAACCAATGTTCAATTTCTTTTCCTTTAGCCACTATTCGCAAAGTATTCCATTGGCCTGAGTCATTAATTTTTTTCTTTGATTCAATTGGAGGTAATACATCATAAAGTGCCCCAGTAAGATGATTTTCTTTATTAGTATCCTCGCCCAATTTATCATCAATAATCTGAAACTCCATCCCTAAGTTACCCCCATTATCATATTTAGTAAAGAAATACTTGACCCCACTGTTTGTGCCAGGTTCTAATTTATAATCAAGGAATAAATCGAAGTCAGAATATTCGTTTTCTGAGATAATATCTCCTCCTTTGCCATTTTTTATAGCAGTAATTGAACCATTATTTACCTCCCATCCGGCAGGAACAGTTTTTCCTTTAGTGGTTGTCCATCCATTAGTGCTTACACCATCAAATAGCAGTACCCAACCATTCTTTTTTTCCTGGGATGTTAACTTATTCTGTGAAACCATTTCAGCTGGTAACATCGCCCAGACTACTAAAAAACAAAAAAGAATTCTCATAATACGTTTTTATATTCTTTATTAATATCCGGGATTTTGCGTTATTTTCTCAGGATTCGATTGAATTACCTCGAGAGGAATAGGAAACAATAACATGTTATCATCCCAGGAAGAAGGATTAAAACCATTTTGTGCTTCCTGCTCGGCAGACATAACCGTTTTAGCTCTCTCGGTTCTAACTAGATCAAACCATCTGTGATTTTCAAAGGCAAGTTCAACTCGCCGCTCTTTTTCAATTGCCAATAAAAATTCTAAATCTGAACTAAATGGTGAATAATCACTGGGAACACTTGCCCCACCCTCAACACTGTTTCTGGCCCTTTGCCGGATTTTATTAAGATAAATCAATGCAACATCGAATTGTTTATTTTGACGCACTAAAGCTTCTGAATATAATAAATAGATGTCCGCAAGCCTCAATTCAATCCAATTATTATCATTATCACGCTCACTGAAAGAAACATCATAATATTTACTTACATATTTCTCTGCAATGAATTCCCCATCTACCGCAGATACATAACCGTCGCTCATGGAGATCTCTTTTCTTGGATCACCGCTTTCATAAGCCATTGACATACTCACAGTAGGTGCATTAAATCCACTTTTAGTACCAACCAAAACCACTTCATTAGTTGAAAATCTCGGTGCAAAATCATTGTTCCATGAACTTCCAGTTTCAGTTCCTCCTTTTTTATATTGAATTTCAAACAATGACTCAGAACTGTTCTTATTTTCAACAGAAAACAAGTTCTTATAATTGGGCACTAAAAAATATTGCCCCATATTAATTACTTCCAAAGCTTTTCCTTCTGCCAATTCATAATAGGGAGCACCCTTTTTTAACGGATAACCTGCCATGGTCATGTAGACTTTTGCCAATAGCCCTTTGGCTCCTCCAATTGTTACACGCCCATTATCAACTGCAGAATAACTTTCACGAAGATTTGCCTCAGCAAATTTTAAATCTTCAACAATTAAATCATAAATTTCCTGTGTAGGGGCTCGTCCCAAATCATATGCCTCCACGAGAGAAAGTTCATGGTCTACTTTTGGTACATCACCATACGTTCGTACTAACCAGAAGTACGTCGAAGCCCTAATAAATCTAGCCTCTGCCTTATATTGGTCTTGAAGACTTTTATCTGAAAATGTAATCGCATCAATTTTATCCAGTACTATATTGCTTCTTAAAATGGAATTATAACTATTATTCCATACACTTAATACATTACCGTTGTCATTAAGAAGTGGAGTTCTAAAATTATCAATTGAAACCATATCCTGAGAATTCCCTGGAACCCATGAAAACGTGGTATTATCTGACCGAATCTCGCCTATATAAATATAAGGCTGGTTATACAAAGGATGTAATGATGCATAAGCAGACATTACCGCTTGATTCATGTCTCCTTCAGTTTGATAAAAATTCTTTACATTCATTTCTGAAATGGGTTGAAGATCAACAAACTCTTTCTGACACGAAATAAAACAAAAGCTAAAACATATAATAATCGATATTTTTTTCATAGTAGTAAAAATTAAAAGCATTAAAATTAAAAACTTACGTTAAAACCAATCATGTATGTTCTGGCACTTGGATATCCCAGATAATCACCTCCACGAGATAACCCTGAACCTTCACTGCTTGTTTCAGGATCATATCCGGAATAATTTGTAAAGGTGTACAGGTTTTGACCAGTTAAATAAATACGCAAAGCTGTCATGTTTAACTTTTTAAGCTCATTAAATGTATAGCCAAGTGATACATTTCTTATCCGCAAAAAGGATGCATCCTCAACCCAATAGTTGGAAGGTTGCTTTTGAAGACCTTTTGGGTCACGGTTTGCCCTAAAAATATTTCCATCTCCAGGGTCTGTCTCAGAACGCCAGCGGTTAGTCAATTTGATAAGTCCATTTCGGTCACCGTGAGAGAATCCAACCATTCGATTGAAGAAACTGAAAGTCTCCGCACCATAAGAACCCGTCAACTGTACATTTAGATTGAATCCTTTGTAGGAAAAATCGTTATTCATACCATATATGAACTCCGGTTGATTATTTCCAATATAGGTTCTATCATCCGAATTTATTACACCGTCGTTATTTAAATCTACATACCTTGGATCACCGGCAGAATCCCCGGCGACATGAGGGGATGCATCCAGCTCTGCTTGGTTCATAAATACTCCATCATACAAATAACCATAAAAAGTTGCGATTGGCTGGCCAACGGTTGTAATAAATGTATTTGGAGCGCTTGATGCTCCTGCGAATATTGGCCTATCCTCTGGACCTAACGCTAACACTTTGTTTCTATTAAACGAGATATTAAAATCAGTTGACCATTTAAAATCATCTATGAAATTTAGAGTTCTTAGTAAGAATTCCATCCCTTTGTTTTCAACCTTTCCGATATTTTGTAGTTGAGTATCATAACCTGTAATTGTAGGCACAGGAACGTCCAACAACAGATCAACGGATATACTCCTATAAAAATCACCCTCCAGACGTATTCTGCTATTCAGTATTCCAAGGTCAAATCCTAAGTTAACTTGTTCAGTTGTTTCCCAACCTAAATCAGCGTTAGGAAAAGTATTCGGATTTACAGCATTTACTAAGCTATTATTTAAAACATAATAACTTGTACTTGTTAGTCCAATAGAGGCATAATCTCCAATTCTATTATTTCCCACAAGACCCCAACTGGCTCTTACTTTCAAGTCGTTAATCGTTTCAATTCCACTAAAGAAATTTTCCTGGTCAACGCGCCATCCTACTGATAATGAAGGGAATGTACCCCATCTATTATTTTCTCCAAATTTTGAAGAACCATCTGATCTTATATTGGCTGTTAAGAGATATTTGTTATTATAGGAATAATTTACACGACCTAAGTAGGATATCAAAGTATTCATGGATTCGGTACTGCTACCACCCACAATCTGCCCTGCACTCAATGTTTGAACAGCATCATTAGGAAAATTTTGGGCGTTCACCCTTGCGTACTCTCTAAAAAATTTTTGAGCGGTATATCCCGCCAATAAGTCAAATGAGTGCTTTTCTGAAACGGTTTTATTATAACTAATCGTATTTTCAATAAGCCAATTCTTATTAAGCCAGGTTTCATTACGTGCATCTGCAGTGTGTGGAGCCCTTGTGCCATCTGTATCGACAAAAGATGGCAAATAATACTTAAAACGCATATTATCCGCAGCACCATTCAAACTTAATTTATATTTTAGGTTTTCAAGTATACTATATTCCGCATAAGCTGAAGCTATAAAGCCATTATTGTTGGTAAAATTGGTTGTATTTTCAGCAACGCCTATTGGACTAGCGACATCTCCCGGCCATATTTCATGGTTTCGAACCATTGAGCCGTAGGTACCATCTGGATTTCTGACAGGATAAATTGGTGGTAATTGAAGCGTGTATGCAAGCGCGCTGTATTTCCCCTCATCCAAACTATTTCTTTCTGAATAATATCCACTAAAATTTACGCCTACCACTAGTTTTTCATTGACATTTGATGTAATGTTGGTTCTTAAATTATAACGTTCATAATCACTGTTAAGTAAAATGCCATCCTGCTGATTATAACCGGCGGAAACAAAATATCTAGTGTTATCACCTCCACCCATTATTGACAATTCATGACGTTGAGTTATTGCATTTCTAAACAATTCATCCTGCCAATCTGTATCAACAAAATTATTTGGATCATTAAAATCTTCCGGAATAATATAATAACTAGAATTTGAGTAAGTTTCGCGTATAGAATTGTCATCAAGGATGGTATGAGGAGGATTCCCAGGCAAAGGAGTTCTATCGAGCCATGCCTGATTGTGAGAGTCCTTAAAAAATTCAAGGTATTGCTCACTGTTCATAACATCGATTTTTTTAGAAACCTGCTGAACTCCAAAATAGGTGTTGTATGAAATTTTAGGCGCCCCTACCCTTCCTTTTTTAGTATTTACAATAACAACCCCATTAGAACCACGAGAACCATAAATGGCAGTTGAAGAAGCATCTTTCAACACTTGGATACTTTCAATATCAGAGGCATTTACCATTGCAAATGCACTTCCTTCCATAGGATAACCATCAATAACATATAAAGGCTCCTGCCCAGCGGTTATGGATCCCGAACCACGCACCCTAATTGCTAAGCCTTCACCACCAGGAGCACCACTAACTTGCTGAACCTGTACACCTGCCATCTGACCAACCAGAGCTTCCTCATACGAAACTACAGCTTGATTTTGTAATCTATCTGTTGATACGGTAGCAACGGAACCGGTTAAGTTTTCTTTTCTCTGCGTTCCATACCCAACTACCACGACTTCATCCAGAGACTGAGAGTCTTCCTCCATTTGAACATTCATTGAGGTATTTCCTCCAACAATTCTAGAAAGGGGCTTCATTCCCACATAATTAAAATCCAATATGGATTCTGTGGAACCCACCTCAATAGTGAAATTCCCATCAAAATCTGTTAAAACTCCATTGTTTGTCCCCTTTTCCTGAATTGTGACACTTGGAAGGGCAATTCCATTCACATCTGTAACCGTTCCTGAAACCAATATTTGGGCTTGTTGATATATACTGTTGGAGACGGGGAGAGCAAAACCATTTGTTGCTAACAACCCTGAAAATATAAAAAGGATTAAAAGAATTTGTTTGCCCTTAAAAACGGGAGAGCTATTAAAAAATCTATCGAAAACGTTTTTGTTTTTTAATTTCTTCATATTTCAAAATTTAGATATTGGTGGTTAAAGCGTTGTTTTATTTTCTATAGATTAAAAGGCACTGCCTTATCACTTGTTATTATTATTAAGAAAAATTTAAACTAGTTATGAAGTAAATGCAATATGCAACTATGGTTATATCAATTTCATTTGCCAAAAACTCATTTTTCAATACAACCTTTATCTCAAAATTCACAACTTGTTTATGCAACCGATTGCCCAAACTTACGTTATAAATATTACAAAAACAAAATTATTTGTTAAATAACTTTTATAATTATAGATCTTCATGCGCACAGCCCTCAATACCTTAATAAATTATCTTTATAATAAATAATTTGATATCGTTAAATCTCTTCATCAATCAGCTGGATTCAAGTCATAAATATTACTATAAATCCGGTAATGAAATTAAATTATTCCAGGAAACTGACCCTCTTGGCTATTTTGTGCGATATATTAAATTAACCTACTCGTTGAGGTGGAAAGTTTTATACTAAGAATGGTTTAAGAGAAGGTCTTACCAATTTGATTCTGTTGGGTTTGTTTTCATATATTTCTCAAACTTCACTTGCCAAAAAATCACAAATACCATTTTTCATCCTTTTGGCTTGCAAATGCAATATTATGAAAGGACCAATCAAATCTATCATTTTTCGAAAACCTGTTT
>Ga0314774_1002291_pt1 | contig 10958 bp, 11 predicted proteins | sample MetaGCBIA2018_FD_204515 | JGI IMG/M metagenome (GOLD analysis project Ga0314774, IMG submission 204515) | Cryopeg brine microbial communities from Beaufort Sea near Barrow, Alaska, United States - CBIA 2018 | ecosystem: Environmental > Aquatic > Marine > Coastal | place: USA: Alaska | collected... | reverse complement strand
GACAGGTAAGCGGCCACGTTGGCAATAGAAGCCACCGCGATCCAGCCGGCGTACAAACAAATTGGCCACCAGGCAAAAGCAATTATTTTTAGTGGCGCATCCCAGCGTTCCATATTGGTGTTTAAAACGATTTTTAGAAGACTCCCTAAAATAATAAACATCAGGATCACCGAAATTAGGGTGTATTCATACAGCCAGACTATTACCCAAAGCGAATTGGCTAAATTGGCAATAACAAACCAGTATCCGGTTTTAAGGATATTACCCGAGTCGAAGAAACTTGAAAAAGCCTTGTATAGTTGAAATCCGGCATAAAAAAGCAGGGAAATAAAAATTATTCCCCAAATAGAAAATGCATATCCTGCCGGGGTGAACAAATTATCGTATTCCCCGCTCAGACTGGCAATAGTGTTGTTATTAAATCGCCCAGCCTGGGCAAGGTAATTCACGGTGATTACCAGGATTACTGAAAGAAAATTTAAGACCGAAAGTTTTTTACTCATTTTAAAGAAGTAATGTTGGTATTCTAAAAATACCTCTTTTTTTTATTTTTGAAAGATTTAGTTTCCTGTGAGGGAGGAAATCTATATTTCCCGTCTAATTTTCCATGTAAAAATAAATACTTTAGTGTTTTACATAAATTTTAAGGATACATACACCCCGCTTTAATTATATTTGTTTCAACTAAAACTTTAAAATATGTCATTTTCAGATCTATTTGGCTCAGGAGAGCATTTGCGAAATTTAAGTCATTTCTCGGCTATCGTCCATTTGGCGTCTGTTGATGGTGAAATAAATGAACTTGAAGAAGTTCAGCTGCGACGTTTTGCAAGAAAACTGGATATCAGTGAAACGGAATATTTGGAGGTTATAAAAAATCCAAAAACTTATACCGTTCACGCTCTAAATACCTATGAGCACAGACTTGAAAGGCTTCACGATTTATTCAAGATCATTTATGCAGACCATGAGATCGATGAGGAGGAAGTTCATTTGATTAAAAAATACGCTTTAGCCTTAGGTTTTACTTCAAATACAGCAGAACCACTTATAAATCGTTCCATTCAGCTTTTTAGCGGACGATTTGATTTTGAGGATTATAAATATTTTGTCGAGAAAAATAATGACTAATTTTCATTTTTAGCCATAAATTCTTCTGCTTTCTCCACCATCTTAGTACTCCCACAAAAGTAAGGAGCTCTTTGGTGGAGTTCTGTTGGAACTATGTCCATAATTCTTGTAAATCCGTCACTGGCTTTTCCACCTGCCTGTTCCACAATAAAAGCCATAGGGTTACATTCGTATAAAAGCCTAAGTTTCCCATTGACGGCCTTAGAACTTTTTGGATAAATAAAAATTCCACCCTTGATCATATTTCGGTGAATATCGCTAACCATAGATCCTATATATCTTGAAGTATAGGGTCTGTCTTCTTTTTCTTCCTGGCAATATTTGAGATAATCCTTCACTCCTTGTGGAAAATGCACATAATTCCCTTCGTTTAAGGAATAAATTTTTCCTGTTTCAGGGAATTTCATGCACGGATGGGATAAATACCAGGTACCAATTGCCGGGTTAAGGGTGAATCCGTTCACCCCGTGTCCTGTGGTATAGACGAGCATTGTTGAAGTCCCATAAATTATATAACCCGCAGCCACCTGTTTGTTCCCTGGCTGTAAAAAATCTTCTTTTTTAACAGGTGTCCCCACCGGAGTTACCCTGTGATAAATTGAAAAAATTGTCCCAACTGAAACATTCACATCTATATTTGAGCTTCCATCAAGAGGATCCATCAACACAACATATTTGTTTTTATGATCATTTTTGCAACCTGCGATTGTTATAAAATCATCATTTTCTTCAGAAGCAATTCCGCAGACGATTTCACGGTTGGTCAAGGTATTTATAAAAGTATTATTAGCGTATACATCCAATTTTTGCTGATCTTCGCCCTGAATATTGGTTTCTCCGTAAGCACCGATAATATCGACAAGCCCCGCTTTATTCACCTCGTGGTTCACTACTTTGGCAGCCAAACGTATAGAGTTTATCAACCGTGAGAGTTCTCCGGATGAAAAAGCGAAATCCGCTTGATTTTCAATAATAAATTCACCTAAGGTTTGATTTTTTTTGGCCATTTTGCTGATATGTCGGTTATGATGAGGTAAAAATATTCAAATTAAAACATTACTACAACGTTTTCGCAATTTATATCTCCCTATAATACTTTATTTTTGTAAATCATTAATAAATACTATGGAACATACAATCAGACAAGCCGGCCCTAAAGACATGCCAGAGGTGTTGGAACTAATAAAAGAACTGGCCGCTTTCGAAAAAGAACCCGATGCCGTACTTGTTACCGCAGAAGATCTTGTAAAAGACGGTTTTGGACCGAATCCCTTATTTACGTGTTTTGTTGCCGAAGTGAACGGGGTAATTGAGGGAATGGCCTTGATTTATTACCGGTATTCTACCTGGAAGGGCCGTACAGTGCACCTTGAAGATTTGGTGGTGCGACAGGAAATGCGCGGTACCGGACTGGGGAGCGCTCTGTACAAAAAAGTTATTGATTACTCACGTGAACAGGGAGTTAAACGCACAGAATGGGTTGTTTTGGACTGGAATACCCCTGCAATTGAATTTTACCAACGCAGTGGAGCCACGGTTTTAACGGATTGGCATATTGTGCAAATGGACGAAATTGCTATGAACGCTTATTTAAAGTTGAGTTAAAACTCCATATCAATAAGTGCTTTAATAGGCTTTAATCAATTTCAATTGCTAAATTTGTAGAAAAGCACGGATCCATGGAATACACGATAAGAGAAGCGAAAAGAGAAGATATGCCACAAGTACTTGAACTTATCAAGGAACTGGCCGCTTATGAAAATGCTTCAAACCAGGTGGAAATTGGCCTTGAGGACCTTGAAAAAGAAGGCTTTGAAGAGGGTAATTTCAAATGTTTTGTGGCCGATGTCAACGGCAAGATCCAGGGAATGGCGTTGGTTTATTTCAGGTTTTCTACCTGGAAAGGCCGCACTGTACATTTAGAAGACCTTATTGTTAGAGAATCCATGCGAGGTACCGGTCTTGGTGGAGCTTTATATAAAAGAGTAGTTCAATACGGCCACTATAACGGGGTTAAGAGAGTTGAATGGGTAGTTTCTGAAGGCAATAAAAATGCAATCGAATTTTACGAAAATACCGGAGCCGACATCAAAAAGAACTGGTACACCGTACATATGGATGAAACCGGGATCCAGGAAAATCTCAAATAATAAAAATGGAGATATTTAAATTTGGCGGCGCATCTGTAAAGGATGCAGCCTCAGTTAAAAATGTTCTCACAGTACTTCAAAAAACAGGTTTTCAGGATAAAGTTATCGTGATCTCAGCAATGGGAAAAATGACCAATGCTTTTGAAATTGTGATTGCAGAATACCTTAGCTCCAGGGAGATTCCCGGAAAAAGTCTTTCTGCTATCAAAGAGTATCATCTGGATTTAGCCCATCAGCTTTTTGAATTAAACCAGACTTCTGTCTTTGAGAAGATCGATGCATTTTTCAAGGAAGTCACTAATTTCATGAAACACAACAAATCTGTACAATACGATTTTGTGTATGACCAAATGGTGTGTTTCGGGGAATTGATCTCTTCGACAATTCTAAGCGAATATTTAAAACTTCAAGGGGTAGAACACACCTGGATAGATGCCCGGCAGTTTATTAAAACCGACAGCACCTACCGGGATGCCCGGGTTAATTGGGAAGAAACCCAGGAGAAAATCACAAAGGGGTTAAAACCCGGAAAATTATATCTCACCCAGGGGTTTATAGGTTCTGATGCCAATAACTTTACAACCACATTGGGCCGGGAAGGAAGCGATTATACCGCCGCGATCTTTGCTTATTGCCTGAATGCCGAAAGAGTGATTATCTGGAAGGATGTTCCCGGAGTGATGAATGCAGATCCGCGTGTATTCGAAAATTCGCAGCTTCTAAATCAAATTTCTTATGAAGAGGCAATAGAACTGGCCTTTTACGGAGCTTCAGTAATTCACCCTAAAACCCTCCAGCCTCTTCAGCGCAAAGAAATCCCATTATTCGTAAAATCCTTCCTGAATCCTGAAAATGCCGGCACGGCGGTGAGCAAAGGCCAAACCCTGGTACCGGAAATTCCCTGTTTTATAGTTAAGAAAGGCCAGGTGCTAATCTCACTTTCCAGCCTCGATTTTTCATTTATGGTAGAGGAGAATATCAGCGATATTTTTAAATTGTTCCATCTTTATCAGATGAAGGTAGATCTAATTCAAAATTCAGCTATCAGTTTTGCCGTTTGTGTAGATAACCGGTTCAACAATCTTGAGCGGCTAATTCAGCATTTAAAAGCCCGGTTTAAGGTAGAATTTATTCCTGGGGTATCCTTATACACAATCAGGCATTTTGACGATATAGCCCTAAAAAACCTTGAGAAAGACAAGGATGTTTTGCTAAAACAGGTCACCCAAAATACGGTTCAACTTATCACCAGGGTATAAAGATTAAACTCTAATTCAAATCGCTACCTTTACTTAAAACATAAACTGACATCCATGGGAATTGTAACCGCAAAAGAAGTAGCCAAAGTGATGAACCTTGAAAAGTTGGGACCTTTAGGCACTGCAATTGGATGGGTTGTCCTACGTACCACTAAACTCTCTACCCTTAACAAAGAATATGACAAACGGAAAAACTTAAGTGGAGTTGAATTTATAAATTCAATATTAAAGGGTTTTGAAATTGATTTTGAAATTCCGCCTGAAGATTTAAAACGCATTCCCAAAACCGGACCTTTTATTGTGGTTGCCAACCACCCTTTGGGAGGAATTGACGGGATGATCATGATGAAGATCATTTTAGAACAGCGTTCAGATTTTAAGGTATTGGCAAACTTCCTTTTATCCAGGTTAGAACCTTTGGCTCCATATATAATGCCCGTCAACCCATTTGAGGATCACAAAGCAGCAAAATCCAGTTTAGGAGGGATCAAACAAGCCATCTCTCACTTAAAAGACGGTGGTGTACTTGGAATTTTCCCGGCAGGGGAGGTTTCCACATTCAGGGATGAAAGAACAATTGTAGATAAACCCTGGGAACCTTCGGCCATGAAGTTGATCCAAAAAGCAAATGTACCGGTGATCCCCTTTTATTTCCATGCCAGGAACAGCCCGTTTTTCTATCGTTTGGCCGGTTTAAGCGATGCGCTGCGCACGGCGAGACTTCCCGGGGAAGTGCTTTCCCAGAAAAAGCGCAAAATAAAGGTGCGAATTGGAAATGCCATTTCCCCTGAAGATCAGGCCAAAACTCCAAATCTGGAGGCTTTTACCGCAATTTTACGCCGGAAAACATATATGCTGGCTAATTCATTTGAAAAAAAAAGACTGATTGACAAGCTTCCAAAAAGTTTGAAACTGCCGAAAGCTCCCAAGAAAATTGCAGTGGAAACTAATAATAAACTGATGCTCGCTGAAATTGAAACCTGCAGGCTACTAGATAAGCGGTTGCTGGGGAGCAAGAACTATGAAGTGTTCCTTGCAAAAAAGGAAATAATTCCAAATATTGTTCACGAGATAGGCCGGCTCCGGGAAATTACCTTCAGGGAAATTGGCGAAGGCACGAATAACGCGGTAGATCTGGATAAATTTGACGATTATTATTACCATTTATTCCTTTGGGACAATGAGGCAAAAAAAATTGCCGGAGCCTACAGAATGGGAATGGGAGCCGAGATTTTTGAAAAATATGGCATTGATGGGTTTTATCTTCAGGACTTGTTCCGCTTTGAGCCGGAATTACACTCTATGATGAGCCAGTCCATTGAAATGGGAAGGGCTTTTATAATTAAGGAATATCAGCAAAAGCCTATGCCCTTATTTTTGCTTTGGAAAGGAATTGTTCATTGTACCCTGCGCTTTTCAGAACACAAATATTTAATTGGAGGAGTAAGCATCAGCAATAAATTTTCAAATTTTTCCAAATCGCTGATGATCGAATTTATGAAATCCAATTATTACGACCCGTACATTGCTCAGTTTATAAAACCTAAAAAGGAGTTTAAGGTAAAATTGAAAGATGCCGACAAGGATTTTGTTTTTGATGAGAGCAAAGCCGATATGAACAAATTTGACAAGATTATAGATGAAATTGAACCGGGTAAGCTGCGAATGCCGGTATTGATCAAAAAATACATCAAACAAAATGCCCGCGTGATCGCTTTTAATGTAGATCCGCTTTTTAATAATGCCGTAGATGGGCTGATGTATATTCGCATAGCCGATTTGCCGGAAAGCACGGTTAAACCTGTTATGGAAGAACTTCAAAAGGAAATGGAAGAAAAAGCGAATCATTCCTGAAATTCCTTCTAAATGAATATTTGTTAATTTCATGTTATTCCAGGAATTGCATTGGGGATTGACAAATTTCATCTTTATATTTCGCAAAATAAAAATCTGAATATGGAAAAGATATTAATTGTAGGTGCTACTGGACAAACCGGGAAACGGGTGATCGAGATTTTAAACAATTCAAAGAGTTTTGAGCCTGTCGCGATGATTCGCGATGAGGAACAAAAGGAGGAATTTGACGACATGGATGTGGAATGGGTGCTTGCCGATCTTGAAAAAGATGTCGATCATGCCTTAAAAGGAATAGACAAAATTATTTTTGCTGCTGGCTCCGGAGGAAGTACCGGGGATGATAAAACCCTTGCAGTTGATCAGGAAGGTGCCATAAAAATGATAGATGCCGCTAAAAAGGCAAAGGTTAAAAAATTCATTATGCTCAGTTCCATGGGAGCAGATGATCCTTCACAACACAAAAAGCTTGAGTCCTACTTAGCCGCCAAGAAAAAAGCCGATGAATACTTAGTTAAAAGTGGCATACCTTATACTATTGTCCGGCCCGGGACCTTAAATGATGATTTAGGTCTTGCCAAAGTTAAACTTGCTGAAAAACTGAATGAAAAAGGTGAGATCTCCAGGGATGATGTAGCATTCTTATTAGCTATGAGTCTGGCAGATCCATTGGTAAATAATAAAATTTTTGAAGCCCTGGAAGGAAAAACACCAATTAAAGCTTCATTGATTGAATTGAGTAAATAAAGGGGGATTTAATCTAAGACAACAACAAAATGAAACCATTACTCAAAGAGCTTCGCCCGGGAATAAAAGTGTGCATTGTTCAAAAACAGGATCAGCGCTCAGGAAAAATTACCGAGGGAACCGTGGCTGATATTCTTACAAAATCCCCTTCGCATCCACATGGAATAAAAGTGCGATTGACGACAGGAGAAGTGGGAAGGGTGGAAAAATTAGTGGAAACTGAGATTTGAGAATCAGGTTTTATTTATTAAGTTTTGTTTTAAAATGCTTTAGAAACACAAAATTGCAATTAGAAGCCATTTGTGGTTTCTTTTGACTTTGTTACTTCATAAAAATATAGGGGCTAAAGTCCATTTCATATCAATTCTGTATCCCCTGACTAAAGTCAGGGGGAATGGATGATTTTTCTAAATCCTTCCGGAGTTTGAAACTCAGGAGGGATTTTTCAATTAAAGATTGATGGTCTTTATGTTTATAAAAATAACAGTTAGGATACACGAATTATCGCCACTAAGGCTCTAAGACTCAAAGTTGCAATAAAAACCTTTTTTACTTTATAAAAAACTACAAAAGAGCTACATTTATTAAAACCAGCAAAAATTTAAATAGCTAACAGTTTTCTATTATAAAAAAGCTTTGTCATTAGGTTCCCAAAGCTCAATTTTATTGCCTTCTAAATCAACGATCCATCCAAATTTTCCTTCTTCCACAGATTCGGTTTTATCAAGTACCGTTACTCCTTCGGCTTTTAAGGTTATCAGCAATTCATCCAGGTTTTCCACCCGAAAATTCATCATAAAATCCTTTTTTGACGGCTCAAAATAATTGGTATCCTCCTTAAACGGGCTCCATTGGGTAGAGCATTTATTTCCGTCCTTATCCTTCCACCAGAAAGTACACCCCCATTGGTCGGTATTCAAACCTAAATGCTTGTTGTACCAATCCTTTACCTTATTGGGATCCCTTGTTTTAAAAAACACCCCACCAATTCCTGTTACTCTATTTTTCATGATGTCTAAATTTACTAATTTCATTTCGACCAGACTAAAACCCAGGTTTGGCGATCTGTTTTAATTTACCCCTTTCCCGAATTTTTCTATAATCTTGGAGGCGATGGTATCTGCCAGTTTTTGATGAGATTCTACCGTCCAGCCGGCAATATGGGGAGTGAGAATCACATTCTCCAAAAACATTAATTCCTGAAGCGGTCCGGGTACCTTCTTTTCAGAAAACAGGGTTTCAAAGGAGGCTTTTTCATATTCCAGTACATCAAGGCCGGCACCCAGGATTTTACCTTCTATCAATGCCGAAACCAAATCTTCTGTAACTACCGAGTTCCCGCGGGCGGTATTAAGAAACCAAAAAGGCTTTCTAAAACCCTTTATAAAATCGGCATTTACCATTTTATCTGTTTGCGGAGTCCAGGGAGTATGCAGGCTCACTACATCAACTCTATCTCTAAATTCACCCAAATCCACCTGAATAGCATTTTCATCTCCTACACCCTCCTTAATGTCGTAACACACTACCTCAACATCAAATCCGCGGAGTTTTTTTGCGAACGATCTTCCCATATTTCCGTAGCCTACAATTCCCACGGTTTTTCCTTCCAGTTCTATTCCCCGATTTGCTTCCCGGTGCCAAAGCCCCTGCCTTACCTCACGGTCGGCTTTGTTGAGTTTGTTCATTAAAGAAAGCAACATTCCCAGGCTGTGTTCCCCAACCGCATTTCGGTTTCCTTCCGGTGCTGAAAAGAGCGTGATTCCTCGTTTTTCAGCGGTATTGACATCGATGCTTTCCAGGCCCGCTCCTACCCTTCCAATAAATTTCAGATTGGGTGCAGCATCCAGGAATTCCTTATCGATATTAAACCGGCTTCTGATAACTATCCCGTCAAATAAATGTTGGTTTTTGAGGATCTCTTCCTTGCTTTGGTTGTAAGCTTCAATATTTTTGTGCCCCGCCTGCTCCAGTTTTTGGATCAGGTGCGGGTGATTTCTATCTGCGTGAAGAATTATCATCGCTTTTTAAATTTTTGGGTAATCATTTATTGTTAAGGAACTTTCAATATTCCCGGTTTTAATCTTTCAATAATTCTAAATTCCTGGTGTTTCGCATTTCGGAACAGAAATAAACTGCTGGGATCAAAATCCCAACATCAATTTGGCAATAGTGAAATAAATGAGGATCCCACAAATATCGTTGCTGGTTGTAATAAAAGGACCTGTCGCCATAGCAGGATCTATTCCCATATTATCCAGGGCAATAGGCACGAAAGTTCCTATCAGGGAAGCGATAAGGATAACTGAAATCAGTGATATCCCGATTGTCAACCCAAAAATCATATCGAACCCAAGCAAAAAGGTCCCTCCAATTGCCAGGATAACAGCTAAAACAACTCCATTGAACAGGCTTAATGTAATTTCTTTCATCAATCGTTTGAATAAAGAGCCCTTCAGGCTTTTATTGGCAAGACCTTGCAATATTATGGCTGAAGATTGAACTCCTACATTTCCTGCCATCGCTGCGATTAAAGGCACAAAAAAGAACAAGGCACTGTGTTTCTGCATCGCACCATCAAAGGTCCCCAGAACTGAAACACTTATAAATCCGCCAAACAGGGCAAGAATAAGCCAGGGTAAACGGGCGCGGGTAAGTTTCCAGATGCTATCATCGGCTTCCACATCTTCAGAGATCCCTGCTGCCATTTGATAATCCTTTTCGGCTTCATCCTTGATAAAATCCACAATATCATCAATGGTAATTCGTCCCACCAAACGGTTCATTTCATCTACTACGGGAATAGCCTCCAGGTCATATTTTTGCATGATCCTGGCAACTTCTTCCGCGGGTGTATGCACATTTACATAATCTACTTTTGGAATATAAACATCGCTTATATTGGCTTTGCTGGGAGCCGTGAGCAGATCTTTTAAAGAAAGCCGGCCCTTCAATTTATTTTTATCGTCCACAACATAAATGGAATGGACTCGGGTCACATTTTCCGCCTGGGCACGCATCTCCGTCATACATCCGGTAACACTCCAGTTTTCGTTGACCTTTACCATCTCTTTTGCCATAAGCCCCCCCGCAGAATCCTCATCATAACGGAGCAATTCCACGATATTTTCGGCGTGTTCCTCATCCAGAATATGGGATATGACCTTTTGTTGGCGCTCTTCGGAAAGTTCAGAAATAATATCGGCCGCATCATCAGAATCCATCTCCTCCAGTTCCTCGGCGATTTCCTTGGAAGACAGATTGTCCAGAATGCGTTCCCGGACATCTTCTTCCAATTCCATCAAGGCTTCAGAAGTCGTTTCGCTGTCCAGTAATTTTACTATATAGGTAGCCTCCTCCAGATCGATCTCCGTAAGAATTTCGGCGATATCGGCAGGGTGGATCTCCTCCAGGTGCAGCAGAATCTCCTTATCGTCTTTTTGTTCAATAAGAAGTTCAATCTTCTGTACTAACTCATCACTTAGTTGGAATTGCATGCTGCTGTATTTTTAATGTCAGGTCAATAAATTGTTCAGTGCTAAGTTGTTCCGGACGCTGATTAAAAACTGGATCTTCCCTGAGATCATCGGGCAATTGAAATATTTTTAAACTATTCCTAAGGGTTTTCCGGCGATGCATAAAAGCAGCTTTCACCACCCTAAAAAAGAGTGCTTCATCACAGGGCAAAAAGAAATCCTCCTTCCGCTTCAACCTGATAACTCCTCCCTCCACTTTGGGCGGGGGATTAAAAACCTCTGTAGGAACGGTAAATAAATAAGTGACTTCATAAAAAGCCTGGGTCAATACCGAAAGAATG
>Ga0314774_1002289_pt1 | contig 10961 bp, 13 predicted proteins | sample MetaGCBIA2018_FD_204515 | JGI IMG/M metagenome (GOLD analysis project Ga0314774, IMG submission 204515) | Cryopeg brine microbial communities from Beaufort Sea near Barrow, Alaska, United States - CBIA 2018 | ecosystem: Environmental > Aquatic > Marine > Coastal | place: USA: Alaska | collected... | reverse complement strand
GATACCGTTCAGTTTATAGTGTGTGAGGACAAAGGTCTTAATCTGGTATGGAAGGTCTTACCCTAGGCCTGGTCACAAGATCTCTCTGTCCTTTTACTAAGCGTCCCTAATAAATTCTCCACTTCTGAAGAACACTTTCAACATATAAGGCCTGGTCATTTTGATAAGCACTCAATGATCAGATTTAAGCAGCTTTATGTAATCTAAGGTAATCTTGTTATAATACTCAATTAACTCAAAATTGAGGGGCAGGCATGCTCGAAGAAATCATTATTCATGGGGCGCGTACCCACAACTTAAAAAACATTGATGTCACATTACCGCGTGATAAGCTCATCGTTATTACTGGCTTATCTGGCTCGGGGAAATCTTCGCTTGCCTTTGATACCATCTATGCGGAGGGTCAACGTCGTTATGTTGAATCCCTTTCAGCCTATGCCCGTCAATTTTTATCGATTATGGAAAAGCCTGATGTAGACCACATAGAAGGCCTCTCGCCTGCTATCTCCATTGAGCAGAAGTCTACCTCGCACAACCCACGTTCGACAGTCGGTACCGTCACTGAGATTTATGATTATTTACGCCTGCTGTACGCCCGTGTTGGCACACCGCGTTGCCCTACTCACGGTTGTGATTTAGAAGCACAAACCGTCAGTCAAATGGTTGACCATACCTTAAACCTGCCTGAAGGCACCAAGTGTTTATTGATTGCGCCGATTGTGCGTAGCAAAAAGGGTGAACACGTTCATCTGCTGGAAGAGCTCCAGGCACAAGGTTTTATTCGCGCACGGGTTGATGGTGAAATCATCGATTTAGACGGCAAAATCCAACTGGATAAAAATAAAAAACATAACATTGATGTCATTGTCGATCGCTTTAAAGTCAGGGAGGACATGAAACAGCGGCTAGCGGAATCTTTTGAAACGGCACTTAAGCTAGCGGACGGTATCGCCCAAGTGTTACCCATGGATGACGAGGACGATTTTGCACTGCTTTTTTCAGAAAAATTCTCCTGCCCACACTGTGGTTACAGCGTCCCTGAACTAGAACCGCGCATTTTCTCTTTCAACAATCCGCATGGCGCTTGTCCAACCTGTGATGGTTTAGGCGTTAAAGATACTTTTCAAGCAGAACGAGTCATTACCCATCCCCAGCTCAGTTTAGCGGGCGGTGCCATTCGTGGTTGGGATCGTCGTCATAAATACTATTACGACATACTCAAAGCCGTTGCGGATTTCTATGCATTCGATCTTGAAACCCCTTGGGAAGAATTGGATGAAGTACACCAACAAACCATCCTTTTTGGCTCAGCTGGTAAAAAAATCCCCCTACCACATGGCCGATACAGTGCTGTTCGTCGTTTTGAAGGTGTGCTTCCAAATATGGAACGCCGCTTTATTGAGACTGAAAGCAAAACAGTACGTGATGAACTCGAGAAATATCGTGTGTCGCAACCCTGTGATAGTTGTCACGGCACACGTTTAAATGAAATTGCACGTAATGTCTTTGTAAACGATCAAAACCTACCCTCCATCACCGAACGTCCGGTTGGTGAGCTGCATCAACTATTTAGTGACTACACTCTAGAAGGTGCCAAGGGGCAAATTGCCAGCAAGATTGTCAAAGAAGTCTTTGCACGCCTAACCTTCTTAGTCAATGTAGGGTTGAACTACCTTGCGCTCAATCGCGGTGCTAACACACTTTCCGGCGGTGAAGCACAGCGTATTCGCTTAGCCAGCCAAATTGGCGCAGGCTTGGTCGGTGTCATGTATGTTTTGGATGAACCCTCTATAGGCCTTCATCAACGTGACAATAATCGTCTGCTTTCAACCCTCTTCCATTTGCGCGATATAGGCAATACCGTTATCGTGGTTGAACACGATGAAGAGGCCATTCGCGCAGCGGACTATGTTTTGGATATAGGGCCTGGCGCAGGGATTCACGGTGGCCGAATTATGTCGCAAGGCACGCCTGAATTTGTCGCCAACGACCCGAACTCTTTAACGGGGCAGTATTTGAGTGGCACACGTAAAATAGCCATTCCAGAAACTCGTTTAGCACCACAGGAAGATAAGTGGCTCACTATTGAAGGTGCCAGCGGTAATAACTTGCAGGATGTTGAATTAGCCATTCCCGCAGGTCTATTAACCTGCATCACAGGCGTCTCTGGTTCTGGTAAATCTACGCTGATCAACGGCACCCTTTCAAAACTCGCCGCCAATATGCTCAACAAAGCCATGCAGACACCAGCACCCTATACAGCCGTACGAGGCATGGAGCACTTCGATAAATCTGTTAACATCGATCAAAGTGCCATTGGCCGTACGCCGCGTTCCAATCCGGCGACTTATACAGGGTTATTCACACCCATTCGAGAGCTGCTTTCAGCGACCCCCGAATCCCGCGCACGAGGCTATACGCCCGGTCGATTCAGTTTCAACGTCAAGGGTGGACGCTGTGAAGCTTGCCAGGGTGATGGTGTAATCAGGGTTGAAATGCACTTTTTGCCAGATGTTTTTGTACCTTGCGATGTCTGCAAGGGCGCCCGCTATAATCGTGAAACGCTACAAGTACAATACAAGGGCAAAAACATCCAGCAGATGCTAGAAATGACCATTGAAGACGCGCGCGCCTTCTTTGATGTTATTCCGATGATTGCTCGTAAACTGCAAATGCTAATAGAGGTTGGCTTGGGATATATCAAACTGGGACAGAGTGCAACGACTCTGTCTGGTGGCGAAGCCCAAAGAGTTAAACTGGCCAAAGAGCTCTCTAAACGTGACACAGGAAATACGCTTTATATCCTCGATGAACCGACGACAGGATTGCATTTCCACGATATTGAATTACTCTTAAAAGTGGTGCGCCATCTGCGCGACCAAGGCAATACCATTGTGATTATCGAACACAATTTAGATGTGATTAAAACCGCAGACTGGGTCATTGATTTAGGCCCTGAGGGTGGTTCTGGTGGTGGATTAATTGTGGCCGCAGGAACACCTGAGAAAATTGCACAATCACCTGAATCGCATACTGGTTTTTATCTTAAAAAACAGTTAAGGGTCGCCACGGTATAGAGTGATCAGGCCTGGTCACTTTATACAACACAATAACGGGGATGACTTATGCTTAGAATCGCCCTAATCAACCACTTAGGTACAAGTTAGCCTTGGTGCTAGCGGCGCTCTTCTGGGCGTCCTCTAGCAGCTCTAACGAGCTACCAAGTACTATTGAGTGGCAATCTCCCAACTACATTCAAAAGGCATTTAATGAAATCGCCCTAAAAAATGAATACCGTAAAACCCAACAACGGATTATTAAGTGGCAGAAACCGATATTGTACAAATTCGTTTATCATAACCTGCCGCAGAACTCTGTCGTTGAAAGCCTTTTCAATAAACAGTTACAGCATTTACAAACCATTACACAGCACCCAATCCAGCTTATTTCTGAGCAAAAATCTATCTCCACTAAACAACAAATGCCGAATCTACTTATTCATCTAACCAAAGATGCCGACTACGGCCGCATCATCCAGCAAGTATCAAAGAGTGGGGTTAAGAATATAGAACGTGAAAGTAATTGTATGGGAAGTTTTGCCCTGAATGTTCAGAATCAGATTGAACAAGCTGTGGTCATTATTCCAGTAGACCATGTCTATAGCCGAGGACTGCTTGTGGCGTGTATCGTCGAGGAGACTACCCAAATAATGGTGTTGCCAAATGATTCTGACTGGGTCAATCCTAGTATTGCCAATGATGCCAGTAAAATTGAACTCCTGATCGGACTCGATCATCTATTTCTGAAGATTCTTTATGATTCAAACTTACAGTCAGGGATGTCATTTACACAAAGTCAGCCAATTATTAACAAGATCATCTCTCGTCTACAGAAAAACCACCTGATTAAGAACGCTCAACATGAAGTCAATAAAGCAGAGTTATACCCGTTATTGAATTAGCTATAGAGACCTAGATCGGTTCATCAACCTAACGAATCTACCTTGGGGGCTGCTAAAAGTTGAATAACACGTCCTGCTAACATCAAACCAAAAATGCCCGGCATATAACTTGCCGTGCCATTAACAACACGACCACGTGATCCCTCTATCTCCTCCATAGGTCCTGGCGGTTTTGGCAGTTCACTTGAAAAAACCGTAATCACGCCCTTACGGATACGCTGCTTCTTCAAACGTTGACGCATATTCCGCGCCAAGGCACAGCCGTAGGTTTTTGAAATATCCGCCAATTGAATTTTCGAAGGATCAATCCTTCTTCCTGCCCCCATGCTTGATGCAACAGGAATGCCTTTATTGACAGCAGTGATAACCAATGCGGCTTTACAGTTTAGACTATCAATAGCATCCACCACAAAATCGTAGGAGTCGGAAAGAAGCGCTTCCATATCGTCTGGTCGTAAAAATGCATGTGAGACCGTGACATTACACTCAGGATTAATATCTGCTATACGCTCTGCCATAAGATCTGCTTTATTTCGACCTTGTGTTGAATTTAAAGCGATAATTTGGCGATTCATATTAGAAGGAGAAACTGTATCATGATCAATAATTGTTAAATGCCCGACACCAGCACGTGCCAGTGCTTCAATAACAAACCCGCCTACACCGCCAACACCCGCAACAAGTACGTGTGAAGAATGTAATTGGAGTAGCCCTGTATCTTCAAACACCAAAAGACTACGTTCAACTAAAGGGTTTTGTAACATATTAATTTCCATCCAATTTAAAGATCTGTTGTGCATTAGCCGTGGTTTGATGTAAAACATCATCAAATGAAAGGTTGAGTAACGTAGCAACCTGTTCAGCAACTCGAATAGTATCATGTAAATTAGATTTGACCAGGCCTGGCAACCTTACATTTGGATAATCAGTTTCCAAAACGAGATATTTAGGTCCGAAATGGCGCACTAATGCATGATATCGATGAGCATTCTCTCGTAATAACACGCCATTGACACCAATTTTAAAACCACAATCAACATAATTTTGAGCCACCTCAAGACTACTGCCCAGGCCATGAATAATACCCGTTAAGCTATGTCGACGCAGATTCTGGTAAAGTTCGTTGTGTGCCTTATTTACATGTAAAGAGACGGGTTTACGGAAAGTTTCAGCTAAAGATAACTGTGCTTCAAGGAGTTCCATTTGAATTTTTTTGCTATGTTGATAAGCGGGCGAGAAGTCCAAACCAATTTCACCTAAAGCAACGACCTGTTCAGTCTTTAATAGCTTTTCAAGTGATTGAAGGTTAGAACTGCTTTGCGCCGTAACGTACCAAGGATGAATACCTAAGGCTGTATGAACAGTGGGATACAAAAGAGATAATTTAAGAACGACAGACCAGTTGTCAGGACTAACGGACATAGCAATGAAGTGGGGACTAAGATTATGTTCTTGAAAAACAGACTGGGAGTCCATAAAATCTGAGGAAGATTCAAGAAGTGAATCTAAATGGCAATGAGTATCGATGATCATTTGAAGAATTTTAGATATAAAAAAACCGGTAAAAACCGGTTCTTTTAATGCTGATTACTCAGCAGCATCTGTTGAAGCAGCGATCGGACGATCAACTAACTCAACAAAAGCCATTGGTGCATTATCACCAGGACGGAAACCACATTTTAAAACGCGGATATACCCACCTGGACGAGCTTGGTAACGAGGACCAAGTTCAGAGAATAACTTTGCAACCATTGCTTTATCACCTAAACGTGCCATAGCAAGACGACGATTATGTACGCTGTCTACTTTAGCAAGTGTAATCATAGGTTCAGCAATTCCACGAAGTTCTTTCGCTTTAGCAACCGTAGTACGTATAACTTCGTGATCGATAAGCGAAGCAGACATGTTTTTAAACATTGCCTTACGGTGTGAACTATTGCGATTTAACTTACGACCTGTTTTACCATGACGCATGATAGCTTCCTTATTTTATGCTGACTCTTTACTAACCAAACTTGCTGGCGGCCAGTTCTCTAATTTAGTCCCTAAGCTCAAACCTCTTTGTGCAAGAACATCTTTGATCTCTTGCAGAGATTTTTTACCTAAGTTAGGTGTTTTAAGTAAGTGAGGCTCAGCTCTCTGTACTAAATCACCGATATAGTAGATTTGCTCTGCTTTCAGACAGTTTGCTGAACGCACAGTCAATTCTAAATCATCAACAGGTTGTAAGAAGATAGGATCAAATTCATTATCTTCTTCCTCGGGCGCTACAACTTCTTTATGCTTAAGATCAACAAAAGCATTCAGTTGATAATGTAGAACCGTTGCTGCCTGCTTAATGGCATCTTCAGGATCTAAAGTACCGTCAGTGACAATATCGATAATTAACTTATCTAGGTCTGAACGTTGCTCAACACGTGCATTCTGAACTTCATAACTTACTGTATGAACAGGACTGAAACTGGCGTCTAAACGTAAAACACCTATTCCAGAATCTTCTTCAGTTCTTACCGCTGGTTGATAACCCATTCCTGAACGTAGCGTTAGAGTCATATTTAACTCTGCACCTTCAGCGACATGTGCAATGACATGATCAGGGTTAGCAATCTCAATATCGTGGTTTAGGACGATATCTGAAGCTCGAACGATCGCAGGACCTTTCTTGCTTAGCGTTAATTCCGCATGGTCTGTTGCATTAAATTTTACAGCAACTTCTTTGAGGTTTAAGAGAATTTCAAGAACATCTTCTCTTACACCTTCAATAGAAGAATATTCGTGTAAAACACCTTCAATTTTTGCTTGTACTATAGCCCCACCAGGCATAGAAGATAATAAAATACGACGAAGCGCATTTCCTAGAGTGTGTCCAAAACCACGTTCAAGTGGTTCTAAAGTGACACGACTATGAAATTCACTTTTTCTTTTAATATCAACTAAACGAGGCGTCAACAACTGTTCTAACATCTCTTGCATTCGAGGGTATCTCCGTATCAGGTTTTACTTAGAGTAAAGCTCAACGATTAGGTTTTCTGCAATATCAGAAGAAAGATCTGTACGATCAGGAAGATTTTTAAAAACTCCTTCAAATGCAGTCTTATTCACATCAACCCAATTAACAGTACCAGCTTGAGCATTTAAATCTAATGCAGAAGCAATACGCGTTTGAGTACGTGATTTCTCTCTAATAGCAACAATATCACCAGCAGCCACTTCATAAGAAGGGATATTAACTGATTGACCGTTAACTAAAATTGATTTATGTGATACCAACTGGCGTGCTTCAGCACGAGTTGATGCAAAGCCCATACGATATACAACATTATCAAGACGGCTTTCAAGGATTTGCAACAAGTTTAGACCTGTTGAACCTTTACGACGATCTGCTTCTTTGTAATAAAGACGGAACTTTTTTTCTAAAACGCCGTACATACGACGAACTTTTTGTTTTTCACGAAGCTGTAAACCGTATTCGGTTACTTTCTTTCGTCCTGTACCATGTTGTCCAGGTAACTGATCAATTTTACATTTTGATTCGATGCTTCGAACACCACTTTTCAAAAATAAGTCAGTACCTTCACGACGGGCAAGTTTACACTTTGGACCAATATATCTAGCCATGATTACCTCAAATATTAAACGCGACGTTTCTTAGGTGGACGGCAACCATTATGCGGAATCGGAGTTACATCAGCAATTGATGAAATCTTGAATCCTGCACCATTTAAGCCACGAACAGCAGAGTCACGACCAGGTCCAGGACCTTTAACCATAACATCTAAGTTCTTCACACCAAAATCGTGGGCCATTTGGCCACAACGTTCTGCAGCGACCTGCGCAGCAAAAGGCGTACTTTTACGTGAGCCACGGAAACCGCTTCCACCTGAAGTAGCCCAGCACAGTGCATTACCCTGACGGTCTGTGATAGTCACAATTGTGTTGTTAAAACTAGCGTGAACATGTGCTACTGCATCTGTCACAACCTGTTTTACTTTCTTCTTAACACGCGAATTTGCTTTTGCTTTAGCCATAATCTTCTCTCGCAATTATGCGTTATCTCTTAATAGGTCTTACTGGACCTTTACGAGTACGTGCATTAGTTTTTGTACGTTGTCCACGCATAGGTAGACTACGACGATGACGAATTCCGCGGTAACAACCCATGTCCATTAATCGCTTAATGTTCATGGATACTTCACGACGAAGATCACCTTCTATTTTAAATTTTGTCACTTCTGATCGAAGTGCTTCTAACTGAACTTCACTTAGTTCTCGAACTTTCGTAGATGAGTCCAAACCAACAGAAGCACAAATTGCTTTTGATGTAGTTGAACCAATCCCGTAGATCGAAGTCAAACCGATAACAATATGTTTGTTAACTGGAATGTTTACACCGGCAATTCGTGCCATAGTGCGCTCCCTTTAAATCCATCTACTGAAAAACAGAGTATTGTACTTGCTTTTCAGACTAAATACTAGAGCAACAACCAAATTGGTTAGCGGCTCTTGCGTTTTGATTTTTTCATCATGCCTGAATACTGTGTCGACTGCATTTGTGCTTGAATTGAAGTCATGAAATCCATAACGACAATAACAATGATCAGTAGTGATGTTCCGCCGAAATAGAACGGGACATTCCAGTACAGAATTAAGAACTCAGGCAGCAAGCAGACCGCTGTAATATAAATCGCACCCGCTAAGGTTAAGCGACCCATAATACCGTCAATATGACGCGCTGTTTGAGCACCTGGTCTAATCCCTGGTAAATAGGCACCAGATTTTCTTAAGTTGTCTGCCGTTTCTTTAGGATTGAAAACAATCGCTGTATAAAAGAAACAGAAGAAAATAATCGCCATTGCATAAAGCAAAACATAAATAGGCTGTCCAGGGGCCATTGTGGTTGCAATGTCCTTTAACCAACCCATACCTTCAGCCTCACCGAACCAACCACCAATGGTCGCTGGAAACAAGATGATACTAGAAGCAAAGATAGGAGGAATAACCCCAGCCATGTTTAGCTTTAATGGTAAGTGAGACTCTTGACCGCCGTATTGTCTATTGCTACGCTGCTTCTGCGCATAATGAACTGGAATACGGCGTTGTCCGCGTTCTACAAAGACAACGAAAGCAATCACTGCAAAAATAAGTGCAAGTAAAACAAACACTGTGATTGCGTGAAGAGCACCTGTATTCACTTGTTCGAATGTACCACCCAAAGCAGATGGTAATCCGGCAACAATCCCCGCAAAGATAATCAGTGATATACCGTTACCTATGCCGCGCTCAGTGATTTGTTCACCAAGCCACATTAAGAAGATTGTTCCACCAACAAGTGTCACAACTGCAGTCATTCTAAAGAGTAGACCAGGGTCTACCACAACAGACATACCATTAATATTTTGAGATTCTAAAGCAATTGCGACACCCAACGCCTGGAACGTTGCCAAAACAACGGTACCGTAGCGTGTGTATTGAGTAATTTTGCGACGACCCTGCTCTCCATCCTTCTTTAATTGTTCTAAAGAAGGCGATACCACGGTTAATAACTGCATAATAATAGAGGCAGATATATAAGGCATAATACCTAATGCAAAGATAGATAAACGCTCAAGAGCACCACCGGAAAACATGTTAAACATGTCGAGGATGGTACCTTTTTGCTGTTCAAACATCGCAGCTAATGCAATTGGGTCAATAGACGGCACAGGTATATGTGTACCTAGTCTAAAGACGACGATCGCCCCAAGAACAAATAAGATCTTGTTCTTTAAATCACTCATACCGGAAGATGCATTAGAACTATTCATATTAAGCCTCTACTGTACCGCCAGCTGCTGTGATTGCTGCTAGAGCACCCGCAGTAGCCTTAATACCAGATAACTTAACTGCTTTAGTAATTTCACCAGAGCAAACAACTTTTACAACTTTAATTTTGTCACTAATAAGATCAGCGGCTTTCAAAGCTGCAATATCAATAACATCCGCTTCAATTTTAGCTAACAAATCAAGACGAATCTCAGTTGCATATGTAGCTTTTCTTGATCTGAAGCCAACCTTAGGAAGTCTTCTCTGAAGAGGCATCTGACCACCTTCAAAACCGATCTTAGGCAAACCACCAGAACGAGATTTCTGACCTTTATGACCACGTCCACCCATCTTACCCCAGCCAGAACCCTGGCCGCGTGCGACGCGCTTTCTTTCAGATTTAGAACCTTCTGCTGGTTTTAGAGTATTAAGTTGCATATTATGCTTCCTCTACTTTTAGCAAATAGTGAACCTTATTGATCATTCCACGATTTTCTGGAGTATCAATAACGCTAACCGTTTGGTGCATCCTTCTTAGACCAAGCCCAGACACACATGCTCTGTGATTTGGTAAACGACCAATGGTGCTTTTTACCAACGTCACTGTGACATATTTTTTATCTGACATATTACTCACCTAAAATTTGACCGACTGTTTTACCGCGTTTAGCTGCAACATGCTCAGGACTAGAAATACTAACTAAAGCATTAACAGTTGAACGTACAACGTTTACAGGGCGTGTAGTGCCGATACATTTTGAAAGTACGTCTTTAACACCTGCAGCTTCTAACACTGCACGCATAGCACCACCAGCAATAACACCAGTACCTTCAGACGCAGGGAGCATAACAATGTTAACAGCACCTTGTTTGAAGTTAATTGGGTATTGGATAGTTCCATCATTAAGATGGATATCTTTCATGTTACGACGAGCTTTTTCCATGGCTTTTTTGATCGCGATAGGAACTTCAGCAGCTTTACCGCCACCGAATCCTACCTGACCATTACCATCACCAACGACTGCTAGTGCTGAAAAACTAAATACACGTCCACCTTTTACAACCTTGGCAACACGACGAATGTCTACTAACTTTTCAATCATTCCATCGTCTTGTAATTCACGTGAAGACATATTTTATCCTTCCTTTAAAATTCAAGACCGTTTGCACGGGCTGAGTCTGCTAATTCTTGGATACG
>Ga0314774_1002288_pt1 | contig 10965 bp, 11 predicted proteins | sample MetaGCBIA2018_FD_204515 | JGI IMG/M metagenome (GOLD analysis project Ga0314774, IMG submission 204515) | Cryopeg brine microbial communities from Beaufort Sea near Barrow, Alaska, United States - CBIA 2018 | ecosystem: Environmental > Aquatic > Marine > Coastal | place: USA: Alaska | collected... | reverse complement strand
TGATTTAGCGTGGAAATAGCTTGAATTAGCGCTGTCTTGATCTATAAAGGTATCATAGACATCCTGCCCGACTTCAAAGTGCTGCATACTGATGGCTGGACCAATCCAGGCTATCAACTGTTCGGGGCATTGCTGAATGTCTGTTGGAAAGCTTTGAATCGTTTTGCGCACAATCCCTTTCGCCAACCCTTTCCAGCCTGCATGTATTGCACAAACAATCGTGCCCGCTTGATTGGTGATTAAAATAGGTAAGCAATCCGCTGTCATGACCACCGAGACGATGCCTGGATTTTGTGTCCAAGACGCATCTGCAATAGGAGGTGGAAGCGAATGAGAAACTTGAGCATTCAGATTGGATTGGTCAAGCTGTATTGCTATATCCGTATGTTGCTGATCTAACCAGATAGGTTCAGACGGCAGACAGGCCTGGTCAAAGAGTTGCTGACGATTAGCAACGACATTCTCTAGAAGATCGCCCACATGGGTGGCAAGATTGAAAGAATGAAAAGGGGCTTTGCTCATACCACCCTGGCGAGTGGTATAAATGGATTTAACCGTGCTGGGTACTGGCCAGTCAGGTTTGATAAGCATATTAATGGTTTTTATCCTACACTGACTAGCGCTTAACTTTTAATTACTCAGGAATGTCTTCATCGGTCACATAAGCGACTTCAACGCCGTAATCATAGTCAAAGCCATCATCGCCTTTCATTCTGGACTCATAGACTTCCACATCTTCACGTAAAACATCAATCAACTCGAATAAATCATCCGGCATTTCAACCTTCCACTTCACTTTTTTGCCTGTCACCGGATGCGTAAAACTTAAAGCCCCTGCATGTAACGCTTGGCGTTTAAAGCCGCGTAAAAATGTGACGAACTCTTCAATCATTTTTTTAGGAATTTTAAAGCGTTTACCGTAAGTTTGATCTCCGACTAATGGAAACCCTAAAGAAGCCATATGCACACGAATTTGATGAGTACGTCCGGTTTCAAGCTTAACGCGAATACGCGTGTATTCTCTAAAACGTTCTAAGACACGGTAATGTGAAACCGCCTCTTTGCCACCAAAAGATCGGATGGCCATTTTAGTTCGGTCTTTAGCACTACGGCCAATTGGTGCATCGACTGTACCGCCTACTTTCATTTGTCCAACCACCACAGCATCATAGATACGCTCAACGTCATGGCGCTGTAACTGGTCGACTAGGTTGGTTTGCGCAGGAATGGTTTTAGCCACAACCATCAAACCTGACGTGTCTTTATCTAATCGATGAACAATGCCTGCACGCGGCACGTCACGTAGCTTTGGGTTATGGTGAAGTAATGCATTCATCAGGGTCCCGTCTGGATTACCTGCTCCAGGGTGCACGACTAAACCGACGGGTTTATTAATGATCATCACGGCATCATCTTCATAGACGATGTCTAAGGGAATATCTTGAGCAATAGCATTCAAATCGGTATTGATTTCAACAACCAATTCGACCTCTTCGCCCCCTAAAACGGGCTGCTTAGGTTTGGTCCAGGGCTGACCATTCACCACAACATTACCATCTTTAATCCACTGCTGAATTCGACTTCGAGAGTACTCAGGAAAAAGAGGTACAATTGCAATATCTAAACGTTCACCAAGGGCACTGTGGGGGATCGTTGCTGTTAATAGTTCTTTATTCAATTTATGACCTTGCTCTCTTTTACGCTGACCGATTATTAAATAGCGAAAATGCGCATTTTATATAATGGAGAGGTGATTTGATAATATTTAAGTATGATACAATCAGTATCAATTTTATTAACGCCTATTGTACCTAAAAATATGAAAAAAACGCTGCTATCCACTCTGTTACTTGCAACCTTGACTTTGCAGGGCTGTTCAACCCTATCCAATCTGATTGAAAAGCCCGATTCTGAAAAGTCGGTTGAAGAATTTTATCAAATTGCCACTGAAGCTTTTCAAGAGGGTCAATGGGATACTGCAATTCAAAGCTATGAAAAGCTTAAGTCTTTTTACCCTTATGGCGCCTATGCTGAACAGTCCTATACCGAATTAGCTTATGCTTATTATCGTTATGATGAGCCAGAATCTGCTATTCGTGAATTAGAGGAATTTATTCGTCTCTTTCCAAAACACCCTGAAATTGCGTATGCTTACTATTTAAGAGCCGTGGCTGCTGATTCAATTAATCGTAGTTGGTTAGATAAATATCTAACCGACCCCGCTTCTCGTGACAGTAAGTCAACCTTAAGAGCTTTTCGCTATTACAGCGAGCTGCTTAACAAATTTCCTGAAAGCCGTTATGTTGCATCGGCCAGTAAGCGTTTAATTGTATTACGTAATCAAATGGCACGTCACGAACTTCAAGTTGCACAATATTACTTCAATAAGCAAGCTTATTTGGCCGCAGCGAATCGTGCTCAATATATCGTCGAACATTATCCACGAGCCGCGGTGACTTTAGAGTCGCTCGCCATGTTAGAGCAGGCTTATGAAAAGCTTGGAATGACTGAAAATCTGGCAGATGTTAAACGCGTTTATGAATTAAATCGTGATCTCGAAGTCACAAATGTCATGCCTTCAAAAGAGGTAAGCATACCGGAAGATAAATCCGAACATAAACCAGAAGATAAACCAGAGGATAAAAGCTGGTGGTCTAAGGTAAGTGATAGCGTTGGCAGTCTATTTGACTAAGGATTAGTTCATTATTCACTTAAAGTAAAAGCCTCGTTTTAGACGAGGCTTTTTTTATGGCGGTGTTTTAACCACCTATGAGTACTCTTCACTCAAAAGTACTCTTCACTCAAACGCTTAACTCGATTTATTCTTTATAAAGACTGGTAATTGGATAGCGACGATCTCGCCCGAAAGCACGATGGGTTATTTTAATACCCGGCGCGGCTTGACGACGCTTGTATTCATTGCGGTTGATCATATTAATGACGCGACGCACATCATATTCAGGATAGCCCATATCAACGATCTGTTCAGGTGTCTTATCCTGATTGACGAACGCGTCAATAATGCTATCCAATACCTCATACTCTGGTAAAGAGTCTTGATCGACCTGATCAGGACGCAACTCAGCGGAAGGTGGTCGGGTAATCACTCTTTCTGGAATCACCAAAGAGACGCTATTGCGATATTCTGCCAAACGATATACTAGGGTTTTAGGGACATCTTTTAAGGGAGAGAATCCACCGACCATATCTCCATACAACGTCGAATAGCCTACTGCAACCTCACTTTTATTGCTGGTCGCCAACACCATTTTTCCAGTTTTATTGGAAATGGCCATTAAAATGGTGCCACGAATGCGCGCTTGTAAATTTTCTTCGGTTAAATCGTCTTCCAGGCCAGCAAAGGTTTCGGCTAATGCCGATTCTAAAGCCAAATAACTACCTTCTATTGGAATGGATTGGAAATTCACCCCCATCATTTGCGCTTGTTGCTCCGCATCCTCTTTACTGATCTCTGCCGTGTATCGGAACGGCATCATCACAGCCTCAACATTCTCTGCGCCCAATGCATCGACAGCAACCGCAAGAGTTAAAGCGGAATCGATTCCGCCTGACAAACCTAATAAAATGCCTGAAAAACCATTTTTAGACACATAGTCTTTAACGCCCATGATTAAAGCCTGATAAATACGCGCTTCACCTTCATAAAGATCGGCTTTCTCTCCAGCGAGCATCACCACAGAGTCGTCTTGTTTGATGAACTGTACTGGTGATAAACAGACTTTAAACTCAGGACTTTGTACACAGACGTCACCTTCGGCATTGATGGCAAACGATCCACCATCAAACACGAGCTCATCTTGACCGCCCACTTGATTGACATAAATAATCGGTTTTTTAATTTCCTCAATACGACGTAATACCGTATCTAAACGATCCTGATGTTTTTCCGCCGAAAAAGGCGAAGCATTCAAGGTAAGAATAACATCCGCGCCCGCTTCTTTCGCTTGTGTACTCGGTGAAATTTTCCAAATATCTTCACAAATCAGCAAACCGAAACGAATCCCATTAAATTCCATGACGCAAGGTTGATGCCCGACACTGAAATAACGTTGTTCATCAAACACACTGTAATTGGGTAAATGTTGTTTCATATAACTGGCCTGGATAATACCGCCTTCTATCCACGCCGCCATATTAAAGCGTTCACCCAACTCATCCATCATCGGATACCCAATCACACAAACTACATCCAATACCTGTTCACCAATTTGAGATAACGCTTGATGAATTTGGGGATAGAGTCCGTCTCTGAGCAATAAATCCTCTGGTGGATAGCCCGTGATGGTCATTTCCGGAAAAACCACGATATCCGCTGAATGCAGTTTTTTTGCCTGACGAGCCGCATCGATGATACGTTTTACATTGCCAGAAATATCACCGACAATCGGATCAATCTGAGCCATAATGACTGTTGCAGTCTGTGTCATATAGGAGTTATCTCTATTGGGTGTATTGCATACACCAGCCCATTTCACGTTATGGACTGGTTGTTTTAGCGTTTTAAATGGCATTTAAATGATCTTAAACGGAAAGCGCCTTGAGCATCGCATCACCCAGTTCCGCAGGTGAACGTACGATCGTAACGTTGGCAGATTCTAAAGCGGCAAACTTAGCTTCCGCAGTGCCTTTTCCGCCACTTACGATGGCACCTGCATGTCCCATGCGTTTACCAGCAGGTGCGGTAACGCCAGCGATATAGGCCACTACTGGCTTAGTCACATGCACTTTAATGAATTCGGCGGCGTCTTCTTCAGCTTGTCCACCAATCTCGCCCACCATGATAATGCCTTCGGTTAAAGGATCTGCTTGGAATAACCTTAAACAATCAATAAAATTCATACCCTGAATTGGATCACCACCTATACCTACACATGTCGACTGACCTAAGCCATTTTGGGTGGTTTGATGAACGGCTTCATACGTCAAGGTCCCAGAGCGAGATACGACCCCTATCTTGCCAGGCAGGTGGATGTGTCCAGGCATAATGCCAATTTTACAACCCGTGCCATTATCACCCGGCGTAATCAAACCAGGACAATTAGGACCGATGAGATAGGCATCAGATTTTTCCAGTACGGCACGCACTTTCAACATATCCGCAACCGGAATGCCTTCAGTAATACAGGTAATGACTTTAATACCGGCCGAAATGGCTTCAATGATAGAGTCTGCTGCAAAAGCCGGAGGTACATAAATCATCGATGCTTGCGCACCCGCTAATTCAACTGCCTCTTTAACCGTATTGAAAACCGGTAGACCTAAATGAGTTTGCCCACCTTTACCAGGTGTGACGCCGCCGACCATATTGGTGCCATAAGCAATCGCCTGCTCAGAGTGGAATGAGCCTTGTTTTCCAGTAAATCCTTGGCAGATGACTTTGGTGTTGTTCTCAATTAAAATGCTCATTCTGTTATTTCCTTGCTGCTTCGACGACTTTAATAGCCGCATCGGCCAATCCATCTGCGGTAATAATACTCAAACCACTTTTGGCGAGTATTTCACGCCCTAGCTCCACATTGGTGCCTTCTAAACGCACAACCACTGGAATCGTCAAACCCACTTCTTGAACGGCCTGAATAATCCCTTCTGCGATAAGATCACAACGCACAATGCCGCCAAAAATATTCACCAGAATAGACTTTACCTCTGAGGAAGACAAAATCAATTTAAAAGCTTCAGAAACACGTTCTGGAGTTGCCCCTCCCCCCACATCTAAAAAGTTAGCAGGTTCACCACCATTAAGCTTGATTAAATCCATGGTCGCCATCGCCAAACCTGCCCCATTGACCATGCACCCAATATCGCCATCTAAAGCGATATAATTTAACTCATGTTCAGAGGCTTTCGCTTCACGCTCGTCTTCCTGAGTGAAGTCACGTAATTCAACCAGGCCTGGTTGTCTGTAAAGGGCACTTGAATCAATACTGACCTTGGCATCCAAAGCGATCAGCTCATTGTCTGCAGTACGCACTAACGGATTGATTTCAAGCTGTGATACATCTTTATCCAACGTCAATTGGTAAAATTGTTTCATCAATTGACCCAACTGTTTAAAGGCTGTACCAGTGAGGCCTAGTGCAAAACCGATTTCACGACACTGATAAGGCATCACCCCTACCGTCGGATCAATATGTACCGATAATATTTTTTCAGGTGTGGCTTCTGCGACCGCTTCAATATCCATTCCGCCGGCGGCAGAAATCACAAAAGTATGGGTGCGAGTGACCCGATCAACCACTAAACTCAGATAAAGCTCTTCTTCAATCGCAAGCGTTTCCTCGATTAACAAGCTGTTAATCGGCAGTTCCTTACCCGCGGTTTGCATTGTGGCTAGAGCACTGCCCAGCAACTTCGCAGAAACTTGACGCGCTTCTTCACGACTCGTCACCAACTTTACGCCACCGGCTTTACCACGTGCGCCCGCATGAATTTGAGCCTTTACGACCCACCCCTTACTGTCGATGGAATCCAGTGCGTCATCAAGTTGATCGAGCTCGGTGATTAAACGGCCTTTAGGAATGCCAATGCCGTATTCGGCAAAAAGGGCTTTGGACTGATATTCATGTAAATTCATGTAAAGAAACGTCTCCAACGTCCACTGCTTAAAACATTTCTTATCTATTTTCAGCAGGATTTTTAAGATAATTTAAAAGATAAAAATTGCTTTTATTGTATGATTTTTAGACAATGATTGCATTAACAATTCCGAACCATTACTCGCGAGCCCCCCATGAGAGCCATTGTCTTTTTACTATTTGTAGTTTTAATCTTCTTTATTATTCGATTTATTCTGAATCGAGTCATTCAAATCCGTGAACACAATAAAAAATTAGCAGAGGATGAAAAAGGCAGTCTGGCAGAAAACACAACTGAAGCAATGGTACGTTGCGCCCTATGCGACATCCACCTTCCGCAATCTGAGGCTTATTATGATGGCAAAGACACCTTTTGCAGTGAAGGCCATATGCACGAATTTCATCATCAAAAAAACACGACAACGACGGAAGATTAAACAACTTAGTCCGTGTTTTAGGCGTTCTATCAGCACGCTTTAACCGCCGTTATTATGGATGGCTTTAATCGTTGCCGTAAACACCACCGTAGCATCCGCTAAGGGGTGATTAAAATCGATGATCACAGAATTGCCATCAACTTCATGCACTGTCCCTGGAATTTCTTCTCCCGTTGGGGTTTTGAAGCCAATGACATGTCCTGGATTCAAATCAATCTCTGCTGGAAACTCACTGCATAACATGGTTTGAACGTTATTGGGGTCAGACAAACCAAAAGCACGTTCTGCCCCGAGTGTAAACTTCGCTGTTGTCCCTAACTCTAAACCCACTAACATCTCTTCAATACGATTCAAAAAGGTGCCATCGCCCAGTGTAAATCTTAGCGTTTCACCCTCTGACGTCTCTTCTACAATGGTTTTATCGACCAACGCTAATTGAAACTCAATCTCAATGTCACTGCGCTCTTGAACAATTGGCAAAGGACTTTTTATGGCCATGATGTTTTCCTTATTTCTTCTATCTAAAAATAGTCTTAAATTATGAAATTTTACTCGGGGCCTTACTATTATTTGCTTTAATGGCTTTTGCCGTCGCTCTGGGTGAACGACTATTCACCTTATTGGGGGGAGAAAGACTTTCAACAACTTTATTCCGTCCTGTTTTCTTAGCTTTATACAAACCTTCATCTGCAAACTTCAAAACGGCCTCCGGCACTTTATAGATTTTGTCATTTTCGGCAAGACCAATACTGATCTTCACTTGAGTTTGCACTGGTTTGCCATTCGCGATAAATTCTAAACTTTCTGCGGCGATGGCTGCGCGTAAACGTTCTAGTTCAGGCAAGGATTCTGCCGCCGTTTTACCTGCAAAGACTAAGGCGAACTCTTCTCCTCCATACCGATAAGCCCTACCGCCTGAAACGGTGTTAAGAATTGAGGCCACGGTACGCAAGACTTCATCGCCGATGTCATGCCCGTAGGTATCATTAAAACTTTTGAAGTGGTCGATATCGACCATTGCAATGCTGTATTTTCGACCTAAACCTAAAAAGGTTTCATAAAGCGCACGGCGTCCCATAATTCCAGTTAACTCATCCGTATACGCAATATGATGCGAGTCGAAAATAACTGAGAAGATAATAATGGTCGCAGAAATCATTGAAAACCAAGCCAAAATGCCCGGCTGGAAAAAGGCATTTAGCCCATAAGCCATCAACAGCAAGATGACCACAACCGCATGATATAAAACTTTAAAACGGTGATAACGCAATTTAAAAGACAGTACAAAACCGGCCAATAAAAACATTAAACTGCTCGCAAACGGCAACTGAATGACTTGAGAACCTTCAATAACACGTAAACTTAATGGTTCAACCCACTGGAGAGACAAATCCGTCATTAACCAATAAATAGCAATACCTTGAACAATAAACACCGATAAAACAGCGATATCAAAACGTTTATTGTAAATCCCTTTTTCAGGCAATAAAATCCAAAGCAATAAATTCAGCGGTAGTAGAAAAGCCAAAATAGGAAACAAAACGGCACTCGATAAATTCATCTCTGAAGGCGCTGCGAAATACGTCAATAAGCCGTTAAGCAAACCAATCGACAATAACACGAGAAAAGGCTGAATTCGGTTTAACCACAAGCTAATAAAAATACCAATTGCCACAACGATATAAAGTGAATAGCTCAATAATGAGTGCCATGCAACGGGCCAAAAGGCGATCTGCGTCGATTGCCAAATAGAAAACACAACGATACTAAACAACCAAATATAATGCTTTATAACCATAGACCAAGACCTTCTCTTTACCGGTACATACTTTAAATTCAAATACAAAAAAGCCACATTATGAATAATGTGGCTTTTGTTGACCGACTTTAATCCAGTCTAATTTTATTGCAAGACAGAGCATTTAACTTTGGGTTTTTCCAAAGAGGGTGAACGGTTCATAAGGAACATCTTCACACTTTATGTTCCACTCTAAAGTATAACCACAACCATTTCCACCAACACATTGCTCATGTGAATAGGCAAATTCCCCCGCCTTCTTAGCTTGACGAGACTGGTAAGTATAGCCTTTAGGACAAGATTCTCTGGCTTTAGCGCGCATAGCAAGACTATCCAAACTGCCAACTGGCTCATAAAATAGCTCTGACAACTTAAAGTTATCATCATCTATTTTTTTAACCTGAACGTCGCTTGTCATAGATTGCAACTTATCGCTTAAGCTGACGACACCTTGACCCACCGCATCCAAACCACCGGTTACACTAGAGCATCCCGCTAACAACGTTAAACTGATTGCTAACAAGGATGTGTTAGCCGAGGTTTGCATAAAGGACCCTTTGAATTCAACCATCTTCATTATTACTGTTCGCTCTACGTTAAGAATGAAAGAATCATATCAAAAATCAGCCGACCACAGGTGATTTTCTTACACTGTCGCCTCTACTCAGAAGCCCAAATAAATCACCTAACATTACTGTTTAGTTGACTGTCCAGGTAAAGCCTCTTCTTTAACGCCAACTTCAGCAATCACGAAACATAAATTAGTATGAACTTTTTTGCCATCAATCAAGATAGAAGTCCCGTCAGAATCTTCCGGGTTGATTCTCACATCGCCCTGATATACTTTAATCAACTTACCTGTCATGCAACTGTATAACTCAACAGTTCTCTCCAAACCCACCCAATCGGATTGAAGGTTTTTTGCGCTGTTGGCGACTTTATCGCACCCCGTCAAAAAAGAGGTACTTAACAGCAGGCTCAGTGATACCCACATTATTTTCTGCATTTTTTCTTCCTCTGAGTTTTAACGAATGGCTAGAATTTATAAAGCCACTCTATTGTTGTGGTATACCATTCTCATCAACATTCGGCTTTGAAGGATGTTTCGCACTCTCTTTTACATCTTTCCAGGCTTCTTTATAGGTTTCTTTATCGCCTAATTTTTTTATATCGTCTATCGGCTCTTCGCTTGACTCTGTTACTTCTTCTTTCACATCTTTTGCACCATCGGTCACGGAGTTCCAAACAGAGGAAGCGGCATCTTTAGTCTCACCCCAAGTATCACTCCACCAACCAGCTTGTGCATTCAAGGAGACAGAACTGATTAAAAGCGCTCCAAGCGTCATTAATAATTGTTTTTTCATTATGTTTATCCTATTTTTTATTTAACGCGCAATTAACTTAACCTGTCGAGATCACGGTTTAAAGTCTTGAATATACTTATTCAATACAGACATTACCATACCATTCAAAATGCAACCACATTTTGTTTGCAACTTGTTGATAAAATAGTTTACAGAATAGTTACCAGCTCTGATTGAAGCCATTAAAATATCTTTATTCAAATCCCTACACATTTAAACTGAGCACCATGTCTTCTAAAACGTCTTCAAAAACACTCCTAATCATTGGCTATGTCTGGCCTGAGCCTAATTCCTCTGCGGCAGGCACGCACATGATGCAGTTGATACATTTTTTTCTAAAACAAGGCTGGTCTATCACTTTTGCCAGCCCTTGCAATCTCGGAGAGCATAAAGCTGACTTATTGAGCCTAGGGATTAATGAACAATTAATTGAGTTGAATAATGAAAGCTTTGATCTGTTTATTCAACAACTTCAACCAGGCCTGGTGATTTTTGATCGCTTCATGATGGAGGAACAATTTGGCTGGCGTATTGAAAAACAAGCACCTCACGCAGTCCGAATTCTCAATACGGAAGATTTACACAGTCTAAGAGCAGTTCGTCAACAGCTTATTAAGGATTATCTCAATACCCAGCCTGAGATAACTGATTTACAAAAGGTGCCATTGCACGATGCGCAGCACCTTTTCGAGAAGATGGCCACCTCGGATCTCACCAAACGAGAAATCGCCGCCATCTTCCGCTGTGACTTAACCTTGATGATCTCTGAA
>Ga0314774_1002287_pt1 | contig 10969 bp, 10 predicted proteins | sample MetaGCBIA2018_FD_204515 | JGI IMG/M metagenome (GOLD analysis project Ga0314774, IMG submission 204515) | Cryopeg brine microbial communities from Beaufort Sea near Barrow, Alaska, United States - CBIA 2018 | ecosystem: Environmental > Aquatic > Marine > Coastal | place: USA: Alaska | collected... | reverse complement strand
GTGCTCACCCTTCTTCTGGTGGGCGCATCTATCGCGATTCCACCGCTTAGCGCTAATCGGGTCGCAACAATTGTCTGGCTGCTCATCTCGCTACTCGTCTTAATCTCGGAGCAAGGTGCAAAAATATTCGACTTCAAGGCTCGCGCGCAAGGTTTGAAATCACGCGCTAAGGCTGAAGATCCCAGCCAGATTTCTACAAGTGAGATCGGCGCCAGTTAGCATCGCGTGTTTTGTGTTGGTACGGAGCAGCATCTGACCCGTGTTCAGCGGCAGCGTATCTCTCGCAGGCATCACTCCCCAAGTGATGTTCCCGCTGGTCCTTGAACTGGCCACTGATCGCATTCCGATCGTGGTGACCTGCCGGGTGCTCGGTTTCTCCAAGCAAGCGTTCTTCAAGTCGAGGTCGAGCTCGGTCTCGCAACGAGCCTGGGGTAACGCCCATCTGGTGAACGCCGCGGTCGATCTTCACCGGGAGGAGCCCGCGTTCGGGTATCGGTTCATCTCGGACGAGATCGAAACCGAATCCGGCCTGTCGGCATCGCCAGCGGCGGGTGTGGCGGCTGTGCTCCGAGCAGCGGCTCTGGAGTGTGTTCTCGAAGAAGCGTGGCCTGAATCGGAAAGCTGGGCCGCCGGTGCATGATGCTCTCGTGCTCCGGGACTTCACCGCGTCGAAGTTGAACCAGCTCTGGCAAACCGGTATTACGGAACATTGGACCGATGAAGGCAAGCTCTATATGTGCGCCATCAAGAACGTCGCCTCGAACGGGTGTCGGCGGCCGTGACAAGCTGCCCATAGGCGGCTTGGATTCAAACGATCGTTGCAACACTCGTTGATTTATGCGCTGGTGAGAAGCTTACTGAAGCGTTCGGCAGGGGTAGCCCAGTTGAGGGATTTGCGTGGTCGGTTGTTGAGTTCGTGGGCAACCCGTTCCAGATCTTCCCGCGTCAGGGTGCTCAGATCGGTGCCTTTCGGAAAGTATTGACGCAGCAGTGGAGTGGTCCCCGAAAGTTGGACACCTAATTTAGGGTTCTTTGCGCCCGTATGGTTTGTTGAGACAGATCCTCCTAACAACTGTCTCAACAAACCATACGGGCGCAGCTCAAGTAGCTGGTCAAGAGAGCCGTCACATTGCTAGTGCTCGTGTACCGGATTGAGACATGGTCAATGCGTGTCCACCGATCCGGGGTCACTTCAAGTTTTGTTCCATCGAGGTCTCTGGAAGGCGCCAGAATCGTGATTCGAAATTGATTTGGCGCTGCACGACTCAGGGCGCTCAACGTCTGTGCGGGTCCACCGCCCAAATACGCCGGAGGAAAAGAGGGCGCCAATATAGCAACGTCGATTACGTGAGCGATTACGGTCTCCTGTCGGGTGCCAGACCAAACTCATGCTGTTGCACCACATACTTGCTAGCGTTGCAATCGGGTCCATATTTCTTGACTAGATCACTCTATGCGCGGCCACCCGATACCGACGTCCATGTGGCCGGCCAGCGGACAGCTATGCTTGGAGGGTGGACCAGGATTTTCTAAATGAAGTGGCGGGGAAGTAAGTTGAAAGTCAACAGAAAACCTCCGTCGCAAATGCCCGGTTCTCTATATCAAGAACTCCTGGGCCAGCCGGGCACTATTGGCAGGAGTCAGACGGTGCCGCCGCCTCGGAGCTGTGTACGCCACCGTGGCACTTCTGATCAAATTGTCAAGTAGGCGCGCTCGACGCAGTGGGCTTTGGGCGATGACCCAGCAGCTCGTCAACCTCGGCTTTAATGGCATTTTTGCCATCATCCTTGCTCGTTTCGTTAGCGTAGGCGACTTTGGTCTATTCAACTACGCGATTACACTCGCGTCACTAGGCATGGCGGTAATGGTTGCTGGTCTATCCGGGCTTGCAGTGCGAGAGTTCGCCAATAGGCCAGAATCTGCCGAGAAGATTACTGCGGCTATTATCTTCATTCGCGAGTTCATGGCTGTGATCGCCTATGGGTTGCTAATCGGAATTAGTGCGATTGGTTCCGAGGAGCGGGTATTAGTCGCTTCGGCAGTCGCATGCTTGGCAATATTTGCGAGAGTTTTCGACGCGCCCGAACTTTGGTTCCAAGCGAACCTTCGTGCAAAAGAGCCGGCCGTCATCAGGACCATAATTGCCACCATTTTTTTCGCAATCCGGCTCATCGTGCTCATGGTTTTTCCAAGCATTGTCCTTCTTCTTGTATTATTTGCCTGCGAGCAACTCGTTAGCTCGCTCACCATTTACGTGCGTTATGCAATAACTTCTCACAAGCCATCAATTGTGCGTCCCAGTGCTAGCGAAGTGAAGTTCCTTTGGAAATCTGCCTTGCCACTAATCATTTCTAGTGCTGCGAGTCAGATTAATCTGAGAATTGATGTTGTCATTCTGCAAGCGCTCAAGGGAAGTTACGCCGTCGGGATCTATTCTGCTGCTGCCCGCCTAAGTGAGCTGATGTACGTGTTTCCGGTCGCATACATGAATGCGACGTTTCCGCGATTGCTCGCCGTTCGAGAGCGCCACGGTCGTGAGAGTGTCGAGTACCGTCGCGAATTGCAGAATGCCTTCAACGGCGCATTCTGGTTCGGGGCACTTGTCATCATATTGACTTATCTCCTCGGTAGCTGGGTCGTGGTTCTCTTATTCGGAAACGCCTACGTGGACGCCGTCCAAATCCTGCAGATTCACGTCCTTGCCTGCCCTTTCGTTTTCATGGCCGCGGTATTCAGCAAGTGGATTATCGCTGAGAACAAGCTTTGGTTGTCGCTCGGCCGGCACGGCGCCGGTGCGGTTGTGAGCGTTGGTCTCTCGTTTGCACTAGTTCCGAATTTGGGTGGGATTGGTGCTGCGCTGGCCACAGTTGTGTCGTACTCGATGGCGTCCTATTTCTTTTGCTTCCTCACGCGTTCGACCTGGGGCATCGCGAGGATGATGAGCTTTGCCCCCATTGCCCCGGCCTTCTTTATTGGCGCTTGGGTCAAATCCAGAAAGGGAATTCGTTGATGCCATTATCACTGAAGGCTGTTAAGAAGAGGCTTGTCGCCGCACGAGAAACGGGGCGAGGGATTGGCTTCCGTTTTTCTGCCCGGTTTCCCCGGTACTCGTTCATCGGGAATGCCTTCTCTCGAGAACACGCTGCTGTCTCGCTAGGCATTGCGGAGCACTATCGGCGAATCCGAGCTGGGAATGAACAGTTTTCGCTCCGACGTCGAATACACATGCTTGAAAAGGGTCTCTCAATGCGACCCCGACGCACTACTTTCGCCGTTGACTACATTGAAGAGACGCTGGACAAGCTGGCAAGCTGCAAGCGCCAAGGTGTTCTCGGACAAGAAATGTCTGCCTGGGCCCGCGACGTTCTCGCTGAGTATTTTGTGGCCACGGCGGAATCCACGTCAAAGGCAATTGTTCGCGCAAGAGCTCGGTTCGAGCAAATAGACCTCACCTCTGAGATCTGCCATAACGTCGGCCCGCATCCAGCCGGTCGTGCGGAAAGTCATCTCGATTTTGCTTCGCTCAAGGGGCTTGTGCTTAGCCGTGAATCAGTCCGCTGGTTCTCAGCGCAGTCGGTTCCGCGGACTTCGATCGACTCAGCTCTGGATCTCGCGGTCGAGGCCCCGACGGCTTGCAACCGCGTACCCTACAGATTTCTCGTCTTCGACGACGCCAGGGACGCTCAGCGAGTGGCGGCAATTGCAGGCGGAACGACTGGATATGTGGAAAACATTCCCGCATTGGCGGTGTTGGTCGGGGACTTATCTGCGTACGTGGACGAGCGGGACCGCCATCTCATCTATATTGACGGAAGCCTTGCGGCCATGAACTTTCTGTTGGGACTTCAAGCGCAAGGGCTGGCTTCGTGCTGCATTAACTGGCCAGATGTTCGCCGCCGCGAAAAGCAGATGTCTAAGCTCCTCGGCTTGCTCCCTTACGAGCGCGTAGTGATGCTCATCGCCTTCGGTTTTGCCGACCCACTGGGACTCGTTCCTGGTTCCCCGAAAGTCTCCCGAGATCAGTACAGGCAATACCCGGGACTCCCGGTAAAGGAAGAGGCGAGAGGACACTCCGAATGAATATCGACAATTCATTGACCAGCCGCAAGAACGTCTTGATAACCGGCGGAGGTTTCACCAATCAGGGCGGATTCTTGATGCTTGTGGCAGCCGCGACCGAGATTCGGGAGCGCCTCGGTGCTCAGCCCGTGATTGAGATTCAACACGGAACTCAGCGCGATCGCACCTGGCTCGGCCTCGATACGCTCTTGGGCGTACAAAAGGTGCGCTTTCGGCCGACTGGTGGGAAAAGAGACTGGGCGAAGCGGGTAAAGAATCGACTTCCATTCGTTTGGGGCAGCGATATTGATGCAGTTGTTGACGTTTCCGGATTTGCGTTCGGAGATCAATGGGCTGAGACAAGGCAATTCAGGAGAGCCCTTTTGAGGAGAGCCAACTATTTCACCTACTGGAAGCGGCACGGCGTTCCGGTGTACCTTTTGCCACAGGCATTCGGCCCGTTCGAACTATCGGCGGATGCGGCGAAGGTGGCCGCTGAGAACAGCAGGCTAGTTTTCGCGAGAGATGAGGACTCATTCCGTTATTTGCAAACCATCAATTCCGGGTTGCCGAGTTCCCGTCTCAGAAAGTCTCCAGATTTCACTGTGCTTCTGCCGGGTTATCGACCGACGGACAGTAGGGTGCTTGCGTTTGAAGGCGCTGTTCCCATTGTGCCGAACTGGAACATTGCAGAACGAGGGACTCGGGGGCAATCGACCGCTTACCTGGACACGCTTGAAGGTTATGTAAGGGCGATTCGTGACAGAGGTGAACGCGTCTACGGGCTTTGCCACGAAGGAAGGCGAGACAGGGAACTTCTGGAGCAAATACGTGGTCGGGTGAAGGAGTTCGATATAGTCACGCCTCGAAACGGGCTTGAGTCCAAGTGGCTCCTCGGCACGGCCCCGGTGGTCGTGGCAGGAAGGTACCATGCCTTGGTGAGCGCGTTGGCGCAAGGGGTTCCATCAGTAATTCACGGATGGAGCCATAAGTACAAATGGCTAGCTGAGGATTTCGGCGCTTCCGAGCTTGTTCAGGATCCGTTTGCGGGTGGCGCGATCGCTAGTGAAACTCTCGACTATATGTTTGCGGCAAATTCAGATCTAAGGAACAGAATCGCACAATCCGCTATCGCGAGGAAGGGCGATGCCGCCCGGATGTGGGAGGTCATTGTTGATGACCTTTCATCCATCGGCATGTCCAAGAACACATGACTAGAGCAAAGTCGGATCCAGTGATTGCATTCTAGGTTCGGAACCCGGTGCAGGCATCCAACGGCTCGCACTGGGCAGGGATGGTGGCGTGCCGGTGTTTGGTAGGGGCCCTTCCGGTGCTGGCAGAAGCTTCGAGCGGGCATTCACTTTCGGAGCATCCGGCGTCGAGGTCAGTTGATCGTCAGTCGTATTGCAAAGAACAAACAAAGCGATGATGATCCACGTGATTGTCGAGATTCGATTTCCAGTGAGGGGGGAAAATCCTGCGGCACTCCCGACGAGCAGAACCGCGAACAAGTAGACGAATCGGCGACGATGGAGATCCTGCGTGCGCTTGGCCACAACGAATACTGCCGCCAAGACGAGCAAGTAGAGGATCAGGCCCAGGACGTCAGCCGTAACCAATGACTCGCTGAGCGCACCGTCGTAGGGGACAACCCATCCGCCTGCACCCACGCCGGCGATTGGGCTCATGCTGAGAAGCTCTGTCACTACCTGGGAGACAGTTGACCCTGACTCAAATCGGCCGGTCGAATAGAAGCTGATAACTCCCTCATCGGGGTTGAGCAGCCGAACAAGATAATTAACGCCAGACCACTCGCTGAACAGGCCTGATTGGACCACCCCGCCCACGCCGGCGGCATCCCACCGATCGCGGCCCGGACCGCATACCAGACCCGCGACCACGCCGTGGCCGCGTAACCAAGAAGAAAAACACAACCGACTGTCTCAAAAACTTGACGAGCGCAATATCATCGGTGGGGTTCGTACCGAACAGATTGTCGTGTATGGCTTGCTCGTAGTGTTCGCACCGCTTGTTTTATCCAAACTTCACGTCAACGCTAGCGCCGCGTTACTAATACCTTGGGCGGCTTATCTCGTTGTAGCCACACTTTCGGTAGCATACCCGTCGAGGCTTGCAGCTCGGTGGGAGCCAGGAAGCGTTCTCGCCGACTACGACAATATCTTATTACCGTTGGCAGTATGATGCTCACATGGTTGACTGTATCAATCTATGACGCGCCTCGCTTGTTGGCCATGACTAGTCGCATAGTTGCCGTCGCCATGGCGGCTAGCGGGCTTCTAGCGATTACCTCTATACGCTTTGATCTGAGCGAATACTTGCGCCCATTTTGGACTACCGACGCTGCGGGTGCCTTTTCTGTGGCGGCGAATGCAGCAGCATTGGGCAGGTACGGCGGAATCTTTAACCAGCCTGCGGAGGCGGGAGCGCTCTACAGTATCGCGGGTCTGGCAGCCGTTTACGTTTGGAGAGACCAACTTCCCAAGTTGGCGGTTATTGCCAGCCTCATCGTCATTGGAGGCTTAATAAGCGTGTCGAAAATCTTCATCTTGGGTGGCCTTCCGCTGATTCTTGTCTATTGGATGTCGACTCAGAGGCGGGGAAGAAAGGTTGGTTTAGTCTTAGGCCTCGTTTTGCTTGCTGTGGGGATAGTGCAATCGGGCGTCTTTAGCGGATGGCGGGGCACGAACTACCTTGCGCGTCTCCTCGACCCTCAGGGTGGAGCGATCGGGTTCTATACTGCGGGGAGGTTTGAATCAGGGTCAACCGTCTCGCAGGTAATCGCCGAAGTATTAAAGGTCAGCCCGGTTGTTGGGGTTGGCGCTGGCGGGTGGAACGTAGCGTACGACTCAGCTCTCGTGGAGTCTCTAGTAGTGGCTGGTGTCATAGGTATGGCTATGTACGCAATTACGCTCATCGCCGTATTCCTCATCGCTCGCAAGATTGTGGATGCGCATCTGCGGCGGTTCGCGTATCTGTTCGCTATCCTGCTCGTGGGGGCTGCGGCCGGATTCTCTCCGTTGACAGGGAACCGAGTGGCAGCGGTAGCTTGGTTGTTCATTGCATTGCTTCTTCTCTGCAGTCGATTATCGCGCGAGCCCGAGACATCCTCATTGCAGAGTAGGTCGGGGGCGCTGAAACCGGCGAAGTGAATCGCGTGCCGACTCGCCCGAAGGTGCGGGGTTGGCAGCGGACGCTAAATCGGAGCCGCAATCACATCCCTAGTGGCTTGGAGTTGGTCGTGAGGGAGGTTCCGCCTCTTTGCGGCGTCGACCCCTTCCAAGGCGTCAGATTAGTAGGGGTAGCTTTTTAGCCGCTGGCGGACGACCTAGTTTCTACGCATGCTAATTTTCGCCCACATATGGCCACGAGGGCGAAGAGTGAGTTCAAGTGAACGGCTGGTCCTGTTCGTGATGATTTGCATTTCGCAGATGAGCATTCCAATTATCAGTTGACGCTGATCGCTGAACCACTTCAGGTTGAAAGCGGGCAGCAGCTGGCGCTTTCGCAACTAGCATCACAGCATCGTTCGCAACGGCTGGATCCCCCGGTTTACTCAGGGGCGAAGTGCGCAGCCGAACATCTCATATCACTATCGAAATTACTGAGTGGCAGTCAGGATAGTGACCCGCGATGCCCTGGCCCGTCATGATTGGGCTCCTCCGAATCTTAGTCAATCGGCGCTAACTTGTTCGTCCAAATTCTCAAAGCTTGTTCAGAACACCTCAAGGAATTGTTTTGAGTACCGGAAATTCCTTATTTCACGAGTTGTGCTCATTGTAATTTCTCGCGCATAAGGTATTTGCGAGAGACGTCGCAAAGCGCCCTGTCTACTACTTGGCCCTCAAGGCACGCGCGGTGTGGGGCGGGCGCTGCAGTGGGAAGTGACTGAATACGTGCGCCCCTTTGGGCGCTTGACGCCACTTTTCGTATGCATCAGCTGCTTTGCGCCGCTGGGCTAATCTGGCGGCGGGGCTTGCCTTCACAAATTCTTCGATAGCGTGTAGCCAAGCCTCCGGGGTTGCGACATCGACGACTAATCCGCCACCTTCGTGCAGAAGCTCCGACCACGGAGTCAAGTTCGAGCAGATAACTGGGCACGCCACAGAAAGCGACTCGGCAATAACATGCCCAAAATTCTCGCCGCTAGTGGGCATCAGCAAAAAGTCATGCACGGCCAGTGTTGATCTGACCTCGTCGGGCGCAACCGCGCCTTTGAACCTAACAGAAACGTTGGACGGAAGGCGCTTTACAGCTTCCTTGCATTTTCTCACGTACTCAAGGTCTTCTTCTGGCCCATATATGGTCAGTTCGACGTTAGCGTCCGTTCCTCGCAGTGCTTGTAGGGCCAAAAGAAGACCCTTCTTCGGTGCAATTCTACCCAAGAATGCAGCGCTGATACCGTTGTCATAGACTTCTGGCTGTTGGGCCATTGGCGGTAGGTCAGTCTCGTTCTCTCGCACGATCACGGTCGTGTTCTCGCCCCACGTTTCTCTGATCGTGGCGGCCTCCATCGCGGCGGACGCGTGCCAAATAATGTTGGAAGGCAAGCGCAAGAGCTTGAAAACGTAAAGGAACAACCGTTTTTTTGTCCTGCGAATCCTAAGAGCACCCAAATCCAACTCCCCGCGCGGAGCTAAGAGGATAGTAGCGCCATTCCAGTAGTTGAGCCGGCTCAGCATCAACGGAATGATCGAAAAACGCAGGTTGAACAAGCTGTTCAAATAGACGACGTCTGGCTTAGCGCGACGGGCCTCCCTGTATGTCTTAATTAAGTTTTTGAGTTTATGCGTTGAGCCGTAATAAAGGTCCACGCCGTCCAGCTGCGTCCAAACGTCTGCCGCAACTGGCAACTGGGAGCCGTCCGCGTCGCGATTCGGAGCGATCACCTTAACTATTGAGTATTCCGGCGCGCTCCGTACTAATGCGAAGAGAGTGCGAGCGGGACCCCCTCCAAGGAACGCTGGCGGGAACGAGGGTGCGAAGACCGCGATCTTCTGAAGCTCCGCTCGCTCGCTCATGCTGTAACGCCATAGTGCCGGGATTCCTTGTTAGTTGTCATGGCTCTATTGTCCCGCCCATTGGCGTGGTTTGCGGACTCAGCTTCGTATGCTCGACTAAACCTGCCATCTCGAAGCAATTCTATTTGACAGAATGGGGGATTGCAGTGCGAGCGATTTAGGAGCGGCAATGAATTTGTCAGTTGTTGGGTGTGGCTACTTGGGCGCGGTTCACGCCGCAGCGATGGCCGAGTTGGGTCACTCGGTGGTAGGCGTTGACGTTGATGTAGCGAAGATCCAGTCGCTTCAGGCGTCGAAGCCGCCGTTCTTCGAGCCCGGACTGCCAGAGGTTTTGTCGTCTGCGACCGCATCCGGCAGATTGAAATTCACGACTGAGATTGCCGACGCTGCCGACGCTTCCGTTCATTTCATCGCCGTGGGCACTCCACAAATGCAGGACGGGCATGCCGCGGATTTGACGTATGTTTACGCTGCAGTCGAATCATTATTACCGCATCTTTCGCCGGGAGATCTCGTCGTCGGCAAGAGCACTGTGCCGGTGGGCACTGCGGCACGCCTGGCCGAGATCGTCGCTACAGCCGGCGCCACGTTGGTGTGGAATCCGGAGTTTCTGCGGGAAGGGTTCGCCGTTCAGGACACCATTAGCCCGGATCGCTTGGTGTACGGCGTCCCTGACGGTGACAAACGCTCCGTAGACATTCTCAATAATGTATATGCAGTCGCGATCGCTGCTGGAACACCAGTCGTCGTAGCCGACTATGCGACCGCTGAGCTTGTCAAAGTAGCAGCGAACGCATTCCTTGCGACAAAGATCTCCTTCATAAACGCGATGGCGGAAATATCTGACGCCGTCGGGGGAGACGTGACCAAACTCGCAGACGCGATCGGACATGACGTACGCATCGGTCGCAAGTTCCTCAACGCAGGAGTCGGCTTCGGAGGCGGCTGCCTCCCCAAGGACATACGAGCTTTTGCCGCTCGTGCCGAGGAACTCGGGCAGGGCGAATCGATTGCCTTCTTGAAGGAAGTCGATGCCATAAATCTTCGACGGCGTCAGCGCGTGGTGGATCTCGTGCTCGATAGGCTCAATGGTGAATTGATCGGTAAGAAAGTAGCGATCCTCGGGCTCGCGTTCAAGCCGAACTCTGATGATGTGCGCGATTCGCCGGCACTCGACGTTGCCGTGCAGCTTCACGGCCGAGGAGTTCATGTTGTGGCCACCGACCCCCACGCGATCGAAAGCGCGCGGAGACTTCAACCGCAACTTCAGTTCGTTGCGACAGCTGAAGAGGCCTTACGTGGCGCAGACGTCGTGGTGCTCGTAACAGAATGGCATGAATATCGGACGCTGGACCCCGCACTTTCAGCAAAACTCGTAAATCGCGCCCTGATCATCGACGGCCGAAACGTTCTTGATCCGAACGCTTGGCGCGCTGCAGGGTGGGAGTATCAGGGGATGGGGCGCGCCTAGATTTCCAGCGCAGTGCTGGTTGGGTTCCTTCAGAGAGTGGCCTGCGGAGCGCGATACCCTTGCTATTCACTAATAGGGGGTAAGCACGTGCACGAAGGTCCTAAAGCGTCGCGCTTTCGACGCCGCATCACCGGAGTGCTGTTTGTGGGGTACTCGCTGTTTGTTGCCGCGGTCACCCTCACACCCCAAATGCCCGGCTCCGGCACCGTGGCACGCACCGTCAACCGGGTGCTCGCTGCGCTCCACAGCCGGGGCCTGCCGCTCAGCATCGACTACCTCACCATCGAATTCATCAGCAACATCCTGATGTTTGTTCCGCTCGGCGTTTTCATGGCCATGCTCGTTTCGCACCGCCACTGGTGGGTGCTGCTATTCACCGGAACCCTGATGTCAGGATTCA
>Ga0314774_1002286_pt1 | contig 10971 bp, 7 predicted proteins | sample MetaGCBIA2018_FD_204515 | JGI IMG/M metagenome (GOLD analysis project Ga0314774, IMG submission 204515) | Cryopeg brine microbial communities from Beaufort Sea near Barrow, Alaska, United States - CBIA 2018 | ecosystem: Environmental > Aquatic > Marine > Coastal | place: USA: Alaska | collected... | reverse complement strand
ATCTGGTGGCCAGTCTAATTGCCTACTCTTTTCAAGAGAAAAAACCAGCAATAAAGTTTGAAGGACAGCCTAACGCAAATGGTCAACTCGCATTATTCTGCTAATCGCTTAGGTCGAACTCAGGTTAGCAGTTTTGGCGCCGGTCTGGAACGTTTTGGCCTTCCTACCACCAGAACCTATGGAGTAAGCGTAAACGTTAAATTTTAATAAAAATCAAGATGAAAAAAGCATTATATATATTGATACTTATGGCGTCGTTTTCCATAATATCTTGTGATACGAATTTTGAGGAAATTAACGTCGATCCCACAACCGCTACAGGGATAGATTTGCAGTATAAGTTTCCTAGCGCCATTTTATATGTGGCTGGGCAGCGTTACGAATCATGGAGGGCAAATTTGATCTATCAATCTACCATGATCCAGCACATTGCCAATACAGAAGGCTATTGGAACGGTGATAAATATACCTACAGCGCTGGTTATGCTGAGGCTTTCTGGACAGCGCAATATCCTCAAGGAGTCAAAAGTCTTGAAGATATGAAGGCACAGCTGGAAGCGGCACAGGACACCACCTCTGCAGAATATGCAATGGTGCGCATCCTTCGTGTTTTTCAATATCAGCGCTTGACAGATCTTTATGGCGATGTGCCCTACAGCGAGGCAGGCAGAGCTTATATTGATGGCGATCTTCGGCCAGCTTATGACGCTCAAGAAGATATCTATGCAGATATGCTCAATGAGTTGAATGAGTCCGCACAGCTTTTGGGTACTGGAACGAGTACTTTGGGCAATGCGGACATTCTTTTTGGCGGAGACCAGTCCAAATGGAAAAAATGGGCGTATTCACTTATGCTTCGCTTAGGCTTGAGAATGACAAAAGTTGATCCTGCAGCAGCGCAAGAATGGGCAGAACGTGCCATTGCAGGTGGGGTTATGCAATCTAATGATGATATTGCCTATGTAATTCATGAAGAGGGTAACGGTATTGTACAGAATGGAAACGGAGAGGTTTTTACCGCCGATGGAACACCGCGTATGAGCAAAACCTTCATAGATTTTTTACAAGGAGACCCTAGATTGACAGTTTTGGCGTCTTTGCCAGAAGATACGGGAGAATTGGACGGAAGCGGAAATCCTATTCTAAGAACCAATGAAGAGCGCGTTGACCCGGCTGCGCAGCGCGGTCTGCCCAACGGTCTTGATGCAACTTTACTACGTGCGGCCACAGGTGAGACCAATACACAAGATTATTCTGAACCTAACAGATTATACATAACCAGTGAAGCGGCACCCATGTTTTTTCAGACCTATGCAGAAGTAGAATTTATGCTTGCCGAAAGTGCAGTGCGCTGGGGTTCTGGTGACGGCGATGCTGCCGGTCATTACGCTGCCGGTGTTGAAGCAGCCATGAAATTTCTCGGACTTTACTCGCCAAGTGCCGCGATAAGCGATGCTGCGATTGCAGATTACCTTCAAAATAACCCTTACGATGCAAGTAATGCGCTAGAGCAGATCAATACTCAGTATTGGGCAGCGACGTTCTTAAATGAATATGAATCGTATGCTAACTGGAGACGTACCGGTTTCCCTACGCTTACACCAGTAAATTACCCAGGGAATGTGACCAATGGAACCATACCACGTAGGCTTACCTATTTGAGTTCAGAACCGCTGACTAACGGTGAGAATTATAATGCGGCCGTTGCTTCACAAGGACCAGACCTTTTGACCACACGTATGTGGTGGGATATAGCACAATAAAATTCCCCTCCCAGCCTTTTCTAAGGGGGCGGAGGACAACAATTCATCTTTTCCTTCTTAAATTGGCTGGTATATTCTATCAGCCAATTTTTTTAATAAAAGAACCGATTTTAATGACTTTAAAGCGATTTTTCCCTTTTCTTCTTCTATTTATTGTGAGCGGAACTGTTTTTGGCCAGAATAAAATGGTCTATAAAGACAGCACGGCAACCGCTGAAGCACGTGCAACCGATTTGGTAAACCGAATGACGCTCGAAGAAAAAGTAGGTCAGCTCAGTACACTTCTAGGTTGGAAGATGTATGAAAAAACAGAAGGAGGTGTAAAGGAAAGTAAAACGCTGCAACACGCAGTATCTGATCAACATATCGGAGCGCTCTGGGGAACGTTGCGCGCCGATCCATGGACGCAAAAAACGCTGAAAACCGGTCTGGATCCACAAAAAGCAGCAATGGCGACCAATGCCATTCAGAAATATGCTATTGAAAAAAGCCGCATGGGTATTCCACTTTTTCTGGCGGAAGAAGCCATGCACGGCCATATGGCCATTGGCACCACCGTTTTTCCCAGCGGCATAGGTCAGGGGAGTACTTGGGATCCTGAAATCCTTACAGAAATGGCCAGCGCCATTGCCGAAGAACTTCGGGCGCAGGGTGCTCATATTGGGTACGGCCCCATTTTGGACCTGGCACGTGAACCGCGCTGGTCGCGGGTGGAAGAAACCTTTGGCGAAGATCCGTATTTAGCAGCGCAACTGGGCCTTGGTGTTATTAAAGGTTTTCAGGGAGAAGGTCTAAATAATAATAATAATAGCAATAGTAATAATAAGGTCATTTCCACTTTAAAGCATTTTGCCGCGTATGGCGTTTCAGAAGGTGGGCACAACGGAAACGCGGTGCATCTGGGCAAGCGCGAACTCTTTCAGGATTATCTGTATCCCTTCCGCGAAGCGATTGATTTTGGCGCGCTTTCGGTGATGACAGCCTACAGTTCCATAGATGGTATTCCCAGCACATCGCATAAAAAACTTTTGCAGGAAATCTTAAAAGATAAGTGGGGTTTTAAAGGTTTTGTGGTTTCTGATCTGGGCAGTATTGAAGGATTATTGGGCAGCCATCACGTTGCCGCTACCGCGGAAGAAGCTGCCGCACTGGCCATAAACGCCGGTGTAGATGCAGACTTGGGCGGTAAAGGTTTTGACCGTGCGCTTTTAAATGCCGTAAAATCAGGTATAGTAGCTGTAAATCGACTAAATGAAGCGGTGAAACGAGTCCTTCTGTTGAAGTTTGAAATGGGTCTTTTTGAGCATCCATATGTCAATGTTGATGAAGTAAAGCAGCACGTGCGCACCGAAAAACATATACAATTAGCCCGAAAACTAGCGCAGAAGTCCATTATTCTGCTTAAAAATGAGGATAATCTGCTTCCGCTAAATAAAAACTTGAAACACATTGCAGTGATCGGCCCCAATGCTGATGTGCAGTACAACCAGCTGGGCGATTATACCGCGCCACAGGCGGAAGACAATATTGTGACCGTGCTTGAAGGAATTCAGCAGAAAATGCCAAACGCTATTATTTCTTACGCAAAGGGAACCGCAATCAGGGACACCACCGAAACAGATATCAAAACCGCCGTAGAAGTAGCAAAAAATGCGGAAGTCGCCATTGTAGTTCTAGGAGGCTCAAGCGCGCGTGACTTTCAAACCGAATATCTGGAAACTGGTGCGGCCACCGTTTCCGCTGCAAAAAATGAAATGCTGAGCGATATGGAAAGCGGTGAGGGCTATGACCGTTCTACGCTCAAGCTTATGGGCAAGCAGCTGGAATTGTTGCAGGCGATATACGGCACGGGGACGCCCACGGTTTTGATACTTATAAAAGGCAGGCCGCTTTTGCTGAACTGGCCCGCAGAAAATATTCCTGCGATGCTGGATGCGTGGTATCCGGGTCAGGAGGGCGGCAATGCAATTGCCGATGTGCTTTTTGGCGATTATAATCCGGCGGGGCGCTTGCCCATTTCCGTGCCCAAAAGTGTGGGGCAGCTTCCGGTATATTACGATTATCTAGGGCCTGAGCGGCGTGATTATGTGGAGGGCGATGGCAAGCCGCTGTATCCCTTTGGGTTCGGGCTCAGTTATTCCACTTTTGAGTACAAAAATGCAACTGTAGATGTTCAAGAAAATGGAAGGGAAACGACAGTTACTATCGGTTTCAGTTTAAAAAATACGAGTGCTGTAGATGGGGAAGATGTTGCGCAGCTTTACCTTAAGGATTTGGTGAGCAGCGTGGTGACTCCGGTCAAGCAATTAAAAGGATTTAAACGTGTATTTTTAAAGGCCGGTGAAGAAAAAACGCTTCAGTTGACGGTAAGGCCAAAAGATCTCGCACTATTTAATGCGGAAATGAAACAGGTGGTTGAAGCGGGCGAATTTCAACTAATGATCGGTGCTTCTTCCGTAGATATCAGGTTAACCGAAACTTTTCAACTTACAGAAAATATAATACTCAACCAATGAAAAATATTCTTATAAATTCTGTTCAAAAACGGTCATTTTCGGCTAAAAATCGGCTGATTTTGATCCTTTTTATCTGTTTTTCGGGAGTGGTTTTTGCCCAGAATGAAGTGCACGAACGCTCCACCGAATACGAGGCGCCAACAGATCCGTTGGTGCAGCAAAAACTCAAAAAATGGGGCGATCAGAAGTTTGGGATGCTCATCCATTGGGGTTTGTATGCCGTTCCTGGAATCATAGAATCCTGGCAGCTTTGTTCTGAAGAATGGATCGAGCGCCCCGCCGGCATGTCGTACAACGATTATAAAAAATGGTACTGGAATTTGAGTTCGGTTTTCAACCCGGTGAATTTTGATCCTCATAGTTGGGCAGATGCCGCCAAAGCCGCGGGTATGAAATACGTGGTTTTTACCACAAAACACCATGACGGTTTTAATATGTTTGATACCCAGCAAACCGATTTCAAAATAACTAATGGGCCGTTTAAAGACAACCCCAAAGCCAATGTGGCGAAGTATGTTTTTGAAGCATTTCGTAAAAAGGATTTTATGATCGGCGCCTATTTTTCAAAGCCAGATTGGCATTCGCAAGATTTCTGGTGGGACAAATACGCCACGCCTAACCGTAATGCGAATTATGACATAACCAAATACCCTGAGCGTTGGAAATCATATCAGGATTTTACCTTCAACCAGATCAGCGAACTTATGCATGATTACGGGCAGATCGACCTTTTATGGCTGGATGGCGGCTGGGTGCGCCCGCGTGAAACGGTAAACGATGAGGTGCGCGCCTGGGGAGCGCCCATTCCTGAATGGAGTCAAGATGTTAACATGCCAAAAATCGCTGAAATGGCCCGCGAGGCACAGCCTGGGATTATTTTTGCAGACCGCACCGTGCACGGCCCGTATGAAAATTACCAAACACCAGAGCGTAAAATCCCGGAGACCAAACTGGATAATCCTTGGGAAAACTGCCTGCCGCTGGGCAATAACTGGGGTTACGTGCCCAATGATACGTTTAAGTCTTCCGCAGAAGTGATCCATAATCTTGTGGAAGTGGTCGCCAAAGGCGGAAATTTATTGCTGGGCGTGGGGCCACAATCTGACGGTAGGATACCACTGGAAGTGGTACAAAAATTAAAAGAAATTGGTGATTGGCTCGATACAAACGGCGAGGCGATTTATGGGACACACGCCATTGAGAATTTTCAGGATGAAAATACTTTTTTCACCGCTAATGAAAAGAAAATCTTTGCCATTGTTTGTTTGAAAGAAGGAGAGAATCTCCCGAAAAACCTATTCTGGAAGGGGAATATCCCAAAAAAAGGAACAAAAATCACTTGCTTGCAAACCGGTAAAACGATGGATTGGCAATTAAAAGACGGGAATGTTTCGATTAAACTTCCCAGTGCTATGAATGGTAACCAACTGCCAGCATTGGCTTTTTCATTTTCGAATTAATTCAACTTAAAGAATGGCTAAAATGAGGTGTAAATCGGTAAGGTTCAGTGTTTTTTTGAGTTTTTTAATCTGTTGCTCCTGTGCTAAAAAAGCAGAAGTTGAAGCACCAAAACCCTTAGGTCCAGTGCCGAGCGAGGCCCAATTGGCGTGGCACGATATGGAACTCAATGCTTTTATCCATTTTACAATAAATACGTTTACAGATAAAGAATGGGGCTACGGTGATGAATCGCCGGAACTTTTTAATCCCAGTGAACTCAATGTGGATCAATGGATGCAAACCCTCAAAGATGCAGGTTTTAAGGGCGTAATTCTCACCGCAAAACATCACGACGGTTTTGCTTTGTTTCCTTCGAAATATACGGAGCACGATATTGCCAGTTCGCCTTACAAAGGTGGAAAAGGTGATCTGGTAAAAGAAGTTGCCGAAGCGGCACGCGCGCATGACCTTAAATTCGGGATTTACCTTTCACCTTGGGACAGGAATCGTGGCGATTATGGGGAGCAATCGTATGTGGATTATTACCGAAATCAGCTACAAGAAGTATTTACCAATTACGGGCCCATTTTTGAAATGTGGTTTGATGGTGCAAATGGCGGTGATGGCTATTATGGTGGTGCCAAGGAGGAACGAAAAATTGATAAAACTTCCTACTATCAGTGGCCAGAAACGCTGCAAATGGTTGAGAAAATGGAGCCAAATGTGTTGTTTTTTAGTGATGCGGGCCCAGATTTGCGCTGGGTGGGCAATGAAAAAGGTGTCGCTGGCGAGACCAACTGGAACACCATAAATCCCGATACGCTTTACGCGGGAAAGGCCGGAATCAGCGATTTACTTCAAACCGGTGCTGAAAATGGCATGCAATGGATTCCAGCAGAAGTTGATGTCTCGATCAGACCGGGCTGGTTCTATCATAAAAAGGAAGATTCTTTGGTAAAGTCACCCGAAACACTTTTTCAGATATACCTAGCTTCGGTAGGGCGGGGTTCTACGCTATTGTTGAATGTGCCGCCAGATCAGCGCGGATTATTTCATGAAAATGATGTGGCGGCACTAAAAGGTTTCCGTAAGATTTTGGATAGTGTATTTGCTGATAATTTGGTCGAAAACGCATCCATTTCGGCAGATTCTTTCCGTGGAAAAAGTGCAATGTATAATGCCGAAAAAGCAATTGACGCCGATGCGGAAACCTATTTTGCTACCGACGATGGAGTGACTTCCGCTACGCTGGAAATAGAACTTCCACAGGAAAAAACCTTAAATTATATCGTTCTTCAGGAATATATACGACTGGGACAACGGGTAGAAAACTTTACGGTTTCTGCTTGGAAAAATAATAATTGGAAAGAAGTTACTTCGGGAACAACCATTGGTCATAAACGTATTCTGGAGCTCGGCGGTATTTCAACTGCAAAAATTAAGGTGGAAATCACTTCCGCAAAAGCGAGCCCGTTGCTATCTAATATTGCACTGTATTGATTTTTAAAGTATTGTATTTTTGGGTTATGAATCTATTGAAACCATTCTCAAAACATGTGATAGGTGCTGTTGTGATGATGAGCGTTGGAGTTTACGCCACTGCCCAGTCAAAAGCCGATACTATGCCGAAAATAACCGTACTTGAAGAAACATTTATCTATAATGAAGCGCCTTTTCCCGAGTGCCACGCCTCCACGCTTGTAGATCTGGGCGGTGGAAAGATTATGGCGGCATGGTTTGGCGGTACGCATGAGCGTCATCCCGATGTGAGCATTTATACCAGTTTAAAGACTAAAAACGGCTGGAGTACGCCAAAAATGGCCGCAAATGGCGTGGTTAATGATACGCTACGTTATCCAACATGGAATCCGGTTTTGTTTAAATCAAAAGCTGACACCTTGTTTTTGTATTATAAAATAGGGCCGTCACCTTCCGCATGGTGGGGCGCTTATAAATTTTCAACCAATGATGGAAAAACCTGGTCTACGGAAATAAAATTGCCTGACGGAATTTTAGGGCCAATAAAAAATAAGCCGATTCAGCTGAAAAATGGTAGAATTATAAGTCCGTCGAGCACAGAAAGTCCTGATGGAAATGACTGGGATGCGCATATGGAACTTTCGGACGATAATGGGAAAACTTGGATTAAAATACCAGTGGATTCCGCTTCCGCCTTTAAGGCTATACAACCTACCTTGATTCAGCCAAACGATACAATTATCAAAGCGCTTTTCCGCAGCGATCAAGATGTAATTCTAGAAAGTACCAGCACCGATAACGGCGACACGTGGAGCGCTTTGAAAAAAACCGAGGTAAGAAATCCCAATTCGGGCATCGATGCGGTGACCTTAAAAAGTGGCATGCACTTGCTGGTTTATAATCCCACGCCCAGCGGAGAAAATTGGTCTTCTGGACGACAAAAGTTGAATTTGGCGATCTCAAAAGACGGGGAACACTGGCAGGATCTTTACAAACTGGAAGATCACGATGCCGGTGAATACAGTTATCCCGCAATTATACAAGATGCGGATGGGTTTATTCATATCTCGTACACCTACCAACGCAAAAAAATCAAATATCTTAAATTGGAACTTTTGGAAGGCAAGTAATCACTTTGGCTTAAATTAGTCGTTCCTTTTATCAATAATGTAGAACAATCACCTATGAAACGCAGACATTTTATCAAAAAAGCGGGAATAACCGGAATGGCGCTTCCCATAATGCCCAGTACATTATCTGCCGGTTCTTTCCCTGCGGAAAAAAAAACTTTTGAAGGATCAATTTGTATTGCGACATGGAATTTTCACGAAGCCAGCCAAAAAGCCGACGAATTGTTAAGTTCTGGTACAGCTGCGCTTGATGCGGTGCAACAAGGCGTAATGCTGGAAGAATCGAATGTCAAAAACACAACCGTAGGCATAGGCGGCACGCCAGACCGCGAGGGAAATGTCACGCTGGACGCGTGTATTATGGCTCCGGATGGTAATGCGGGCAGCGTGGCCTGCTTGCAAAATATTGAACATCCCGTTGCCGTCGCCCGCAAAGTGATGGAAGATACGCCGCACGTCATGTTGGTAGGGGAGGGTGCTCTTAATTTTGCTTTGGCGAATGGTTTTAAAAAGCAGGATTTGATGAACGACGAAACCCGCGCTGCCTATAAAAAATGGTTAGAAGAAAAAAAATATCAGCCCATCATCAATATTGAGAACCACGATACCATCGGTATGGTTTGTATGGACAATAACGGCGACATTGCAGGTGCATGCACTACTTCTGGTCTAGCATATAAAATGCAGGGCCGCGTGGGCGATTCTCCCATTATAGGGGCCGGACTTTTTGTGGATAATAAAGTGGGCGGTGCCGCGGCCACGGGCATGGGTGAGGAAATAATTAAAAACGTATGCAGTTTTCTGGTAGTAGAATTAATGCGGCAAGGTAAAAGTCCGCAAGAGGCTTGTAAACTAGCTGTGGAGCGTGTGATAGAGCGCAATTCTGGATACAAAGATTTTCAGGTCGCGGTCGTGGCCCTTAACAAAAGCGGGGAAACCGGTGGTTATGCGATTCACGATGGCTTTAGTTATATGGTGAATACTGGTGGAAAAAATGAGAATGTTAAGAGTGCGTTTTTTGAGGGTTAAGAGTGGTTTTTGCTGGTTATAACTGTGTTATCTTATAGTTCATAAGTGTTATCGTTTTTTGTTCTGTATTTTCTATTTAAACTATAGAGGAGTTTTATAATTAATATATTGACATTGAAACAGTTGTTTGTATATTTATTAATATAATTGGAACTATTATATGAACGAGCATATTTTCAGAGCGACTGGGAAGAAACGTTGTTCGATACCGAATTTTCGATCGATAATCTATTGAAATTAGAAAGCCATATGCGAATTCAACCATTAGAAAAAAATCAATTTTTAGAACTCATCTGAACTCTTTGGAGCCATAAAACATTATCATGAAATCATCTTTAATTTTATTGCTTTTCAGTGTTGTAGGCGTGTTTTCGCTTTCGCCAGGTGCATTCAGTAAGTTCGCTGCTCCAGATTGGGAAACCCTATTTAATGGAGAAAATCTAGATGGTTGGGATACTTTTTTAGGAAGGCCTTTTGATAAGCCAGATCAGGCAGTTTTTGGTTTAAATAATGATTCGCTCAATGTTTTTTCGGTAGTTGAAGAAGATGGTGCGCCGGCTTTACGTATTTCTAGTGCTGTTTTTGGCGGGATTTCTACGGCAAAGGAATATAAGAACTACCATCTCCAACTCCAGTTTAAATGGGGAAAGGAAAAACATGAACCACGTCTTGATGTCACACGCGATAGCGGTGTATTGTATCACGGCGTTGGCAATCACGGTGATGGTGACGGGGTCTGGTTACGGTCACAAGAATTCCAGGTTCAAGAGGGTGATTGTGGTGATTATTGGGGCGTGGCCGGTGCCCAAATGGATGTGCAAACAACTAAACTTAATGACAGTCTATATCAATATGATCCTAACGGAACCCTGCGCACTTTTAGCCAGAGTGAACCTCAAGGGCGGCACGTAAGTAAATATCCCGATGCCGAAAAGCCCTATGGCGCCTGGAACACACTTGATCTGTATTGTTATGAAGGCCAAAGCGCCCACGTGGTAAACGGTGTTGTCACGATGCTTTTGAGCAATTCTCAAATTGCCTTTGGCCAAAATCAAAAACCACTTACAAAGGGTAAAATACAACTGCAATCTGAAGGAGCGGAGATTTTTTATCGCGACATAAAAATCAAATCCATAAAGGAGTTTCCCAAAGATTTTTAAATATATGCTGATGATATCTATATGCTTTTAAACCGGGCACTTTGAACATTTTCCAAAGCAGTAACACGCTAATCTTTTTTTAAGAAGTATTTACATCTTTAAAATCTGTACCTAATAAAGGTGATTTAAAGGCTTTTTGAGGTGATTTCAGCTTTGTTATGCTGATATTTCCTGTAGAATGTTCAGAAATACGAACCAAACAATTACCACTATTTTTAAATACTTACTCTATTTGCTCAGGGTTTTCCAGATCTGATCATTTACGATCAGTATTAAAGATGCTCTATACCCACCATGTTGACTTTTTATTTTCATGCTTTTTAATATAATATAACACTATCAACCGACAAAACTAAAAATTTGACGACAAAAGCCTCCCAACCCTTGTAAACACAAGGGTTGTTTTGAGAAACAAAAAACCTACCTCTCCATATTTTAGAATAATTCGACTTGA
>Ga0314774_1002282_pt1 | contig 10979 bp, 10 predicted proteins | sample MetaGCBIA2018_FD_204515 | JGI IMG/M metagenome (GOLD analysis project Ga0314774, IMG submission 204515) | Cryopeg brine microbial communities from Beaufort Sea near Barrow, Alaska, United States - CBIA 2018 | ecosystem: Environmental > Aquatic > Marine > Coastal | place: USA: Alaska | collected... | reverse complement strand
GCGTGGGTGAGCGAGTTGTCGGCCAAGAAGAGTCCCACCGTGGTGCTGCGCGCCTACGGCATTCTCGCTGCGATGCTCGATGTCGCCGTGCGCAACCGTCGGCTACCGTCCAACCCGGCCCGGGGGGTGAACCTCCCCCGCAAGGTCGGCAAACAGCGGCACTACCTCACTCACGCGCAGGTGCAGATTCTGGCCGACGAATCCCGCCACAACGCAACGCTGGTACTGCTGCTCGCTTACACCGGCCTGCGCTGGGGCGAAGCCGTCGGCCTCCGTGTGAACAGCCTCGATCTGACCAGGCGGCGGGTGCTCGTGCAATCGAACGCCGTGCGCGTGGGCGGACACATCGTTATCGGCTCTCCCAAGGGCTACGAAATGCGCAGCGTGCCCTTCCCGGCCTTTCTCGAAGCGCTGCTGACCAAACAGATCGCGGGCAAACAGCGCAACCAGCTCGTGTTCGGCGATGGCAACATCTACTTGGCCACGCCGACCCACGGCGATGGCTGGTTCGCGGGAGCCCGAAAACGCGCACGGCTCACCGATTCGTCCATTCCTGTCGGGCTGACGCTGCATGACTTGCGGCACACCGCCGCCTCCCTGGCGATCTCGGCCGGCGCGAACGTGAAGGCGGTGCAGCGCATGCTGGGGCACGCCTCAGCGGCGATGACCCTGGATACCTATGCAGACCTGTTCGACGATGACCTTGACGCCGTAGCGGTCGCGCTGGATACTGCAAAGACTAGGTCGGACGCGCTGCCGTGACGATTCACCGCCCGCTCGGTGGACTTTCCACCTCGCGACGCGGCCTCAAAAGCCACTGACCCGGTGTTCCCGTGGCAAGCGGAAAGGCCAGAATTGGGCCGTTACAGCTGCTCCAAATCACATCGAAATTTTTTGAAGTGTGGGCAAAATGTGGGCAAACGGCCATTCCTGAGAATGACGAGAACCCTACAGCCCAGTGTTTACAAGGGATGCAGGGCCCTAATGCGTGGTGCCCCTGGAGGGATTCGAACCCCCAACCGTTTCCTTAGGACGGAACTGCTCTTCCGTTGAGCTACAGAGGCTGGCCGGGCAAGTTTAGCCTGCACTTCGCCGCTGACGCGAAAGCTCCCTGGCCGGGCGCGCTTTTCGAGACGCGCCTCGTGCGCCGAATCGGGCGCACCGAGCATCCGCTCACGCGGCCGGCGCCAGGAAGGCGTCCCATTCCTGCTCGGGCCGCTCGACACCGCGCACGATCCAGGTCGCCCCCTGGGGCATTCGGGGTGTGAAGCGCAGCTCCCAGCCCATTTCGGCTGGTGTGTGGTCGCTTTTGAGGTTGTTGCACCGCAGGCAACACGCCGCCAGGTTGTCCCAGGTGTCGCGGCCACCACGAGAACGCGGCAGCACATGGTCGATCGTCGCGGCGGACTTGCCGCAGTAGCAGCAGCGATTATTGTCGCGGCGCAACACCCCGCGACGGCTGACCGGAACGAGGCGCGACATGGGAATGCGCACGTAGCGCGTGAGCAGAATGACGCTCGGTCGCTCCCATGAGCCCGAGGCCGCAAAGACGGGGTGGTCCTGATCGGACTGCACGACCGTTGCCTTCTGGTTCATCACCAGAATGAGCGCCCGTTTGAACGAGACGACGGCGAGGGGCTCATAGCCCGCATTGAGTACCAGTGTGCGCATGCGCTCCCTTTCGAAGGAGGCTGGACGGCTTCCAGCCATTCGAACTACATCCGATGCGTAAAGAACAGGAGCGCGTCGGAGCCAAAAAGAGTACAAAAAAAGGCGCCGTCACAATGACAACGCCTTCTGCCTGCTCACGCAGTTCTTCTCGCTCTGACAACTATGCCGAAAGCACTCGCGACCGCGCACATCCATGGTGTGGATAGTGCGTCGCTCATGCATGGGCTCTCCTTGGGGACCTACAACTACATCAGGCAACTAGGTTAACCCACAAATGGCGCAGCAGGTCAACCTGCATGCGCCATTTGTGTGAGCTGTTATCTAGTGTTCACCGCTGGGGCGAATTAGATCCCGATCCGCACGATGTAGTAGTCGCTGGTCCAGATGGGCTGGATCCGCACGTTCTGACCGGTGTACGGCGCGTGCAGAATATTTCCGTTGCCCGCGTAGAAACCGTCGTGACCGTTCATGATCACGAGGTCGCCGGGAACGGCATCCTCGATCGAAATGCGCGTGCCGGCAGCGCCCTGGCCCACCGACGAGTGCGGAAGGCTGATACCGAACTGCGCATACACATACATGATGAAGCCGGAGCAGTCGAAGCCGGCCGGGGTAGCGCCACCGAAGACATACGGCACGCCCTGATACTGCGAGGCAACATCGAAAACAGATGCGAGATCAACATTGGGATAGGCGGGGTTGGACAGATACTCAGCAACGCTCGGACCCGAATAGCTCGCGGCGTAAGACGCCATTTGCGCGGCGACCTCGACCCGGCGAGTTTCCGCGGCTGCGGCCGCAACACTGGCGGCAAGTTCTTCGGGAGTGGTTGCGGTGAAACCCTCACGAGCAACACTCACGGTTGCAGCCTGCGCATCAACCTCAACGGCCTGCGGCTGCGCCTTGGACATCTCCGTGGACTCGCTGGCCTTGAAGGACGCCTCGTTTGAACCGGGAGCGAATGCGTAAGCCGGGAGTGCCATCGTGGCGACCAGGCCGGTGGCGAGCGTCATGACGACGATGTTGAGAGCACCACCGCGGCGCTTCTTCGGGCTCGCGCGCGGCAAAGCACGGGGAGCGTGAGCCGACGATTCCGTTATTTCCAGGGAATCGGATGCTCGGCTCAGCCCGCGTTGGGACCTTCTCTTACCTAATGCAGCCAAAGTGTTAACCTCCGGCGCCTCGACAACACTAGGTTGCTGTCCCGTCCACATAAATAATCGCGGGTGTATTCGTAAGTCAAGAGACGGGGCGAGCAGGCGTCTTGACCAGAGTCCTTCGACCGTTTCTGGCCTGTGGGACATCCCCGAGGCTACAAGAAGCCCGCCCGTTTGTCACCCTGAACCAGAACATTTCTAACGAATTGATAACGGACCGGCCAGCGCGTCAAGGCAATCCAACCGTTTCAAGCGACCGCTGCTACCTCGAGACGTCAATGAGCGACCGGGATGTAGCCCTTCGGCGTGGTGACGAAAATGTGGCCGGCGACCTCATTGGGCAGCTCCAGACCGGCACCGAAACCTTCGACCTGTACTAGAACGTACGATCCAGCGGCCGAAAACACCCCGGTCGCCCCCGGCATCACACCGCTCTGCTTCAACTGCAGCAGCAGTTCGGGATCGAACTGCACCGGCTCACCAAGACGACGGACGACCGCGGTCACCGGGTCGGTCGAACTGGCCACCACCGACAGCACGTTGGTCACCCCCGCCATGAAAGTGACGGCCGGAGAATCGCCGAGCTCGTCCAGGCCCGGAATCGGGTTGCCGTAGGGCGACTCGGTCGGGTGGCCGAGCATCTCCAAAATCTTGCGTTCAACCTGCTCGCTCATCACGTGTTCCCACCGGCAGGCTTCGTCGTGCACGAACTCCCACTCGAGTCCGATCACGTCGCTGAGCAGCCGTTCGGCGAGGCGATGCTTGCGCATAACGTGCACGGCCTTGCTGCGGCCGGCAGCGGTGAGTTCCAAATGCCGATCGCCGGACACCACGACGAGGCCGTCACGTTCCATGCGCGCGACGGTCTGCGAAACCGTCGGGCCGGAGTGCCCCAGGCGTTCCGAGATACGCGCCCGCAGGGGCACGATCTGTTCTTCCTCCAGGTCGAGGATCGTGCGGAGATACATTTCGGTGGTGTCGATCAGATCGCTCATCCGCAGCCCTTCATTCGGCTCGTGCGCGCACCGTTCATCGAGACGGAAGGTGCTTCGTTGGCGGCCTCGGCAATGGCCCACACAGCGTCACAAGCCTACCCGTCCGTGGCGAGGCAACTAGAATTGTCGTATGGCCGACCTACTTATACCCACCGAACTGCTCCCCCTCGACGGACGATTCGGCGCCGGCCCATCGAAAATCCGGCAGGAACAGCTCGACCATCTACTCGGATTCGGCGCCGGAGTGCTCGGCACCTCGCACCGCCAGGCGCCCGTCAAAGATCTGGTCGGCCGCGTGCGCGCCGGCCTGGGCGAGTTGTTTCGCATTCCCGACGGCTACGAAGTTGTGCTCGGCAACGGCGGCTCAACCGCATTCTGGGATGCCGCCGCCTTCTCCCTCATCGAAAAGCGCGCCCAGAACCTCGTCTTCGGCGAGTTCGGCGGCAAGTTCGCCAAGGCGGCCGCCGCCCCGTGGCTCGAAGCCCCCGACGTGATCAAGTCCGACACCGGTTCACGCAGCGATTTCGTCGTCAAAAGCGGCATTGACGTGTACGCCTGGCCCCAGAACGAGACCTCGACCGGCGTCATGGCGCCGGTCACCCGCGTGGCCGGCGATGCCGGAGCCCTCACCGTCATCGACGCGACGAGCGCGGCCGCCGGCATCGACTTTGACGCCAGCCAAGCGGATGTCTACTACTTTGCTCCGCAGAAGAACCTCGCCTCCGATGGCGGCCTGTGGATCGCGCTGTTCTCCCCCGCTGCTCTTGAGCGCATCGAACGCATCGCCGCGAGCGGCCGGTACATTCCGGAGTTCCTCAGCCTCAAGAACGCCGTCGACAACTCGCGCCTCAACCAGACCCTCAACACGCCGGCCCTCAGCACATTGCTGTTGATGGAGAACCAGATCGACTGGATCAATCAGAGCGGCGGCCTGGCGTGGGCGTCCGCTCGAACGAAGGCATCGTCATCCGTTCTCTACGACTGGGCGGCCGGCGTCGACTACGCGACCCCGTTCGTAGCCGACCCGACGCACCGCTCGCAGGTCATCGTCACGATCGACTTCGATGACGCCATCGACGCCTCCGCCATCAGCAAAACGCTGCGTGCCAACGGCATCGTCGATACCGAGCCGTACCGCAAGCTCGGCCGCAACCAGCTGCGCATGGCAACCTTCACCGCGATCGACCCGGACGATGTCAAGAAGCTCGTGGCATCAATCGAGCACGTCGTCGGACACCTCTAAATCCAGCTTCTACAACGAAGGGATCGGGCTATGCGTCTCTGGCTGAAAGACAGCGAGCGCCGGCCCGATCCGCTGCCCGCGAGAACGGATGCCCGCAAGGCGCTTTTCGCCGGCACCGTGCTCTGGCTGGTCGCTCTCGGTGCCGCCCTCGTCACCGAGTGGACGGCACCGCAGAACACCGGTTCAGGGGCGGCGAGCGCGCCGGGAGCGGGTTGGTGGCTGTGGTGCACCGTGATCGGTGTGGGCTTCGGCCTCGGCGGGATCGCCTGGGTTCAGTTCCGCCGCCGCTAGCGCCTCGTCGAAATCAATGCCATCGAGGGCATCGAGGGAGTCATCTGCGTCGTCTACGGTCGATGCGTCTTCGTCTTCGTCTTCGTCTTCGTCTGACTCATCCGACTCGTCGTGATGCAACGCATCGCCAGCCGACTCATCGTCGGAGTCATCTTCGTCGTCATCGTCGGACTCGTCATCTGAATCGTCGTCTGAATCGTCATCTGAATCGTCGTCAGCATCATCAGACCCGATATCGCCGTCCACCAGACGATCCGACCACGGCACCCACTCCGGGGCGAGCAGCGAATCGTCGCCGGGAGTGAGCTCGGTTTCGAGCACCTTCGGCTCGGAATGCTCGTCGACCCGCGCGAGGCTGACCGTCCAGCGCCAGCCCGGATACCCGGTCATGAGGCAGTCGAAGAGCAGCGACACGACGAGCTCTCCCTCGTCGACATGGCCGACGACCTCACCGATAGCGTCCTCGGTGGTGATTTCCAGCAACGCCACTCGAGCCAGATCAACGGCCGCAAGAAGTGTCGCGTCGGTGGTCTGCGGGCTGGCGGGCTGCACGTTCGTCGGTTCAGGCATCCAGCTCCTCGGCAACCTTGCGCAGCATCGCCGCGATCTTCTTGCTGTGACTGGACTCGGGGTAGCGCCCACGCTTGAGGTTGGTACCGATACCGTCGAGCAGCTTCACCAGATCTTCGACGATGATGGCCATATCGTCGGCCGGCTTGCGGTTGAACTTGCTCAGGCTCGGCGGTGCTTCAATCACACGCACCGACAGCGCCTGGGCGCCGCGCTTGCCGTCGGCAATACCGAATTCGAGCTTCGCTCCGGCCTTGACGGTAACGCCGGAGGGCAGGGCGGAAGCGTGAAGGAAGACTTCATGACCGTCATCGGAGGTGATGAAGCCAAAGCCTTTCTCCTCGTCGTAGAACTTGACCTTGCCGGTAGGCATCTGAACCTCACTGAGTTTTAGGCGCACAGAAGAGTGCGGGGTGTGAACACAGCATATTCGGTTCCGACGCCGGCGTGCCCGTATCCTTAGCCTGTGACCAATCAAACTCCCCACCCCGTCAGCCGGCTTGAACGAGTTCTCGCTTATATGGTGGCCAGCGTGATCGGATTGTCGGTTCTCGCCTTCCTCGCGGTGATCATTGCCACGGCGACGGGCGTCGGCGACAACGATGGATTCAGCCGTGGCATCTGGCCGCCGATCTTCATTCTCCCGCTCTACGGTCTGCCCGTCGGGTTCGTTCTCATCATTGCCCTCATGGTCTCTGTGGGAGTTCGTCGCAGTCGCGAAGCTCGTCGAGACCGCGAGTAATGCTCGGGCTCGCATCGAGACTTCGGGCGCTGTCCGATGCCGAGCTGCGGCACGCTATCGGGGTGCGCGCCGTTTCTGCGAGCGGCATCCACGATTTCTTTGATCTTGCCGAGACCCTGCTCGATCCGGGCAATATCCAGCTGGCCTTGAACCACTTGGACCGCTCGACGCTCGCTGTTCTGGCCGTTGCCGGGCAACTGGCACACAGTGGTTCCACGCCCACCCTGAACGTGGTGACCGACCGCCTGTCCGCGCTGGGGTCGGCTGAGCTGTCGCCCACCGACGTGGCCCGCCGGGTTGAGACCCTGCACGCCCTGCTTCTCGTCGACCACACCGACGCGTGCTGCATTCCCTACGACGCGGTTTCGGCCCACCTGGCTTCCTGGCCGACCCAGGGCCTCCCGGGGGTGGCCGATCTGGCCGCCACGCACCCTCCGGCTCCCCTGACCGCCGTTTCCGACACCGACATTCCCTTCATCGACCAATTAGCCGCCGAGCGCGCCTTCGGGGTCGTCTCGTCGATCGCCGAGCTGGTCAACGAGCTGAGCCGGGAACCGGCGAGGGAACTCAGCCGCGGCGGACTCGGCCTGCCCGACACCAAACGCCTGGCCGCCGTCATGACTGTCGAAGCAGACCTTGTGCCCTCTTTTCTGGCCCTCGCCGCGCGGGCCCACCTGCTCGCCCGTTCCGACGGCTATTGGATGGAAACCGAGGCCGGCGAAGCCTGGCTGCTCGAGCGTACGACCGCCCGATGGGCGGCCCTCGCCGCGGCCTGGCAGGCGGCGCTCCCGCCGATCGTCGCGGGCAACCTGCCGCAACAGGCCGGCCTGCTCTGGGGCGACGGCCTCACCGCATTCATCCTTTGGCTCTACCCGGCCGGTGGTGAGTGGATGCTGTCCCAGCTGACCGAGTTCGCCCGCGACGCCGAGCTGCTCGGCATCACCGCCCACGACACCACCAGCACGGCCGGCGCCGGTGTTCTGCGCGGCGACCTTGAGGCTTCCGTGGCCACCATTGCCGCCGCGTTGCCGGCCGAAGTCGGCGCCGTCTATCTGCAGCACGACCTGTCCATCGTGGCGCCCGGTCCGCTCGCCCCCTCCATCGATTCCCGACTGCGCGGCCTGGCCGACGTGGAAAGCCGGGAACTCGCGTCGAGTTATCGCATCACGGCGGCATCTGTCAATCGCGCCCTGGCCTCGGGTGAGAACGCTGCGTCGCTGCTCGCTTTTCTCGCGTCGATCTCGCTCACCGGAATTCCGCAGCCGGTCGACTACCTCATCAACGAATCGGCATCCCGGTATGGTCGGGTGCGCGTGGGCACGCTCTCGGGGGGTCCGAACGCCCCGGTCGCCCCGGCCGGCGACGACACCGTCTTTCTGAGCTATGTGAGTTCTGCTGATTCTGCACTGCTGGGCACCATCGCCGTGGACCAGACCCTGGCGCCGCTCGGGCTCGTCTGGTCCGGCGACAACGCGTGTCTGCTCAGCCGCTTCGCCGGCGACGCCGTGTTCTGGTCGCTCAGCGACGCGCGCTATCCGGTCGCCGCTGAAGACGACCTGGGCGAGGTCGTGCACCTGCGCCGGCACCAGATCGCCCGCGTCACGGCAGCGCCTATGGTCGACTCCGCCGGGAAGCTGGTTGAGAAGCTGCGGCTCGGCTCCGAAAGCGGCGTATCCGTAGCGGATGCCTGGCTCGCTCGCCAGCTCGACAGCGCCATCAAAGCCAAGCAAACCATCCTCGTCAGCATCAGCATGCCCGGCGGCGCCGTTGTGGACTACCTACTGGAACCGGCCAGTGTCAGCAACGGACGTTTTCGAGCCCGCGACCGCCGCGCCGACATTGAGCGCACCCTGCCGCTCAAGAGCATCCTGAGCATCACCCCGGCCCCGTGACCCGATCCGCGGCACCGGGCCGACCCGGGCCGGGTGCGGCGGGCGCTCCCGACGGGCGTAGGATTGGGCGCTATGTCTGATGGCCCCCTGATTGTCCAAAGTGACCGCACGGTGTTGCTCGAAGTCGCCCACCCTCTCGCCGAGGATGCACGCCACGACCTCGCCGTCTTCGCTGAGCTCGAACGCGCACCCGAACACATCCACACCTACCGAATCACGCGGCTCGGCCTGTGGAATGCGCGTGCAGCCGGGCATGGCGCGGCCGACATGCTCGCCACCCTGGAGAAGTATTCCAAGTTCGCCATACCGCAGACGGTCAGCGTGGACATCACGGAGACGGTCGGGCGCTACGGCCGACTCGTCATCGAACGCGACTCGGAGGGCGCCCTGGTGCTGCACAGCAGCGATCAGGCCGTTCTGACCGAGATCGCCGGCGCCAAGCGCATCGCACCGCTGCTGATCGGGCATCCGTCGCCGGAGTCGTATCTGGTGGAACCGTGGGCGCGCGGCCAGCTCAAGCAGGAGCTCGTCAAACTCGGCTGGCCGGCCGAAGACCTCGCCGGGTACACACCGGGCACCCCGCACGACATCGCCCTCAAGGAAGACGGCTGGGCGCTGCGCGAGTACCAGAACAAGGCCGTTGCGAGCTTCTTCGATGGCGGCAGCGGCGTGGTCGTGCTGCCCTGCGGCGCCGGCAAAACGCTCGTCGGCGCCGGGGCCATGGCCACCGCGAAGACCAACACGCTCATCCTGGTGACCAACACCGTCTCGGCCCGCCAGTGGCGCGACGAGCTGCTCAAGCGCACCACACTGACGCCGGACGAGATCGGCGAGTACTCCGGCCAGGTCAAGGAGGTCAAGCCGGTGACCATCGCCACGTATCAAATCCTCACCGCCAAGCGCAAGGGCGAATACGCCCACCTCGAGCTGCTCGACGCCATGGACTGGGGGCTGGTGATCTACGACGAGGTGCATTTGCTGCCCGCGCCGGTGTTCAAGCTCACCGCCGAGCTGCAGGCGCGCCGCCGTCTGGGGCTCACGGCCACGCTCGTGCGCGAAGACGGTCGCGAGGGCGACGTGTTCAGCCTGATCGGTCCGAAGCGGTTCGATGCGCCGTGGAAGGAGATCGAAGCCCAGGGCTTCATCTCCCCGGCCAACTGCTACGAGGTGCGCATCGATCTGCCGCATTCGGAACGGCTCAGCTACGCTGCCGCAGCAGATGATGAGCGCTACCGTATGGCCGCGACCGCTCCGGCCAAGCTCGGCGTGGTGAAGGCGCTGATCGAGAAGCATGAGGGCGAGCGCATCCTGGTGATCGGGCAATACCTGGACCAGATCGAGGAGCTCGCCGATGTGTTGAACGCCCCGCAGCTCACCGGCGCTACGCCGATCGACGAACGCGAACGGCTGTACCAGGCGTTCCGCGTGGGCGAAGTGAAGGTACTTGTCGTGTCCAAGGTCGCGAATTTCTCTGTCGACTTGCCCGAGGCGACCGTGGCCATCCAGGTGTCGGGGTCGTTCGGTTCCCGGCAGGAGGAGGCCCAGCGCCTCGGCCGGCTGCTGCGCCCCAAGGAGTCTGGGCTGTCAGCGAATTTCTACACACTCGTCGCCCGCGACACGGTAGACCAGGATTTCGCGCAGAACCGCCAGCGTTTTCTCGCCGAACAGGGCTACAGCTACACGATTCTCGACTCGCAGAGCCTCGAAGCCGCGTAGCCTGTCGCCCGTGAGGTTGCGGTACCGACCCGTGCGGTTGCGGTACCGACCCGTGAGATTGAGCGCGTTGAAACGGTTAAATCCCCTGCGAGCTCACGGTTCGGCGGCGAATCCGCACGCCGGGCCGCCGAACCGGGCGCGGGGCCGGGTCAGCGGTTCTCGCGGCGGGCGTAGCGCAGAAACAACATGTCTCCGGCGTTCAGGGCGTGCAGCAGGGTCATCGGGCGACTGATCTGGGCTCCACCGCTCGCGATACGGCCGGCCTCGCCGCCCTCGAGCACCGGGCTCAGGCTCAGGCACAGCTCGTCGACGCAGTCCGCCTCGATCAGGGCGCCGAACAGGTGCGGCCCGCCTTCGCAGAGTATCTGCGGCAGGCCGCGCACGGCCAGCGCGAGCACCATCGCCACCGGGTCGATCTCGGTCTCACCGCAGATCAGCACGTCGGCTACCCGGGAGAGCGCCGCGAGCCGGTCGGCCGGTGCCGCAGCATGCGTCACGATCAGCGGCCGTACCGGTGCGTCGACGAACACTCCGAGTGTTGGGTCGAGGTCCAGCCGAGAGGACACGATCGCGACCCTCGGCTGCGGCGACCAGCCCTGCACGGTGCGCCACGCCGCATCCGCTTCACTCGCGTGGATGCCGCCGTACCCCTCGGCGCGCACGGTTCCGGCCCCCACCAAAATGACGTCGGTGAGCACCCGA
>Ga0314774_1002281_pt1 | contig 10979 bp, 15 predicted proteins | sample MetaGCBIA2018_FD_204515 | JGI IMG/M metagenome (GOLD analysis project Ga0314774, IMG submission 204515) | Cryopeg brine microbial communities from Beaufort Sea near Barrow, Alaska, United States - CBIA 2018 | ecosystem: Environmental > Aquatic > Marine > Coastal | place: USA: Alaska | collected... | reverse complement strand
GGCACCGGCGAGGCCGTGCGTCTCGAGGAGTTCAACTTCCCGCGCGACTAGTCGCAACTGCACGAAGGCCTCCGCCGCTCATTGCGAGCGACCGGGGCCTTTGTGCGTTCTGCGGCGATTCTTCACCTCGCGGGAGTGACATAGGGGACATGCAGTTCACTGACACTGGCGGCTCCGCGACCGATGGGGAGGGCATCACCGTCGATCAGGCGAAAAGAGGCTCGACATGGTCACGTTTCTTGCGTGGTGGACCGTAGTTGCAGTTGTTGCGTGCTCGGGAATCACCGCTTGGGTGGCCCGCCACAACGCTCGTTTGCGCTAGCTTGCGCGTGGGGGGCGGCCCGCTGAGCGTGGAGAGGCGCGCGAGCAGCGCTACTTGACAGGGGCCCCGATAGGGGGCTCGTTCGCAGTCGCGGAGTCCGCTATCATAGACACCCGAGGGTGCATGCTCGCCGCGCCCACGGGATGGAGATCATCCGCTTTGACGGCAGGCGTAGCGCCAGGTATCGTTGATCCTCGTGCCCGCGTCGTCGGGCCCCCACGCGCGCCCTACTGGGCGTCACCAAGAAGGTGCGACACGCCCGGACGCGGGGGTCGGGCCGACGACATGACAAGCGTTCAGTTTCAACAGACGGAGATGCAGTGCCTACGATTCAGCAGTTGGTGCGCAAGGGGCGTTCGCCCCAGGCGTCCAAGTCCAAGACGCCGGCCCTCAAGGGCAGCCCTCAGCGCCGTGGAGTGTGCACGCGCGTGTATACGACCACGCCCAAGAAGCCGAACTCGGCTCTGCGCAAGGTGGCACGCGTTCGCCTGTCCTCGGGCATCGAGGTCACGGCATACATCCCCGGCGAGGGCCACAACCTGCAGGAGCACTCGATCGTGCTCGTGCGTGGCGGTCGTGTGAAGGACCTTCCAGGCGTGCGTTACAAGATCGTGCGCGGCTCGCTCGACACCCAGGGCGTGAAGAACCGCAAGCAGGCTCGCAGCCGTTACGGCGCGAAGATGGAGAAGAAGAAGTAATGCCTCGCAAAGGACCGGCGCCTAAGCGCCCCATCATCATTGACCCGGTGTTCGGCGCTCCCGTCGTGACCCAGCTGATCAACAAGGTGCTGCTCGACGGCAAGAAGGCGACCGCCGAGGCGATCGTGTACGGCGCCCTCGAAGGCGTCAAGGAGAAGAGCGGCCAGGACCCCGTCGTCCTGCTGAAGCGTGCGCTCGAAAACGTCCGCCCCGCCCTTGAGGTGCGCTCACGCCGCGTCGGCGGTGCGACCTACCAGGTCCCCGTGGACGTGCGTCCCGTGCGTCAGACCGCCCTTGCTCTGCGCTGGTTGGTGGACTTCTCGCGCAAGCGTCGCGAGAACACCATGACCGAGCGCCTCATGAACGAGATCCTCGACGCGTCCAACGGCCTCGGTGCCGCAGTGAAGCGTCGCGAAGACATGCACAAGATGGCCGAGTCGAACAAGGCGTTCGCGCACTACCGCTGGTAGTTCGTAAGCCAAGTTCGTCGACAGAACACACTTAAGGGAGAACCACTCGTGGCACAGGACGTGCTGACGGACCTCACGAAGGTCCGCAACTTCGGCATCATGGCTCACATCGATGCCGGCAAGACGACCACCACCGAGCGAATCCTGTTCTACACGGGCATCACCTACAAGATCGGTGAAGTGCACGATGGTGCGGCCACGATGGACTGGATGGCACAGGAGCAGGAGCGTGGCATTACCATCACCTCCGCTGCGACGACGTGCTTCTGGGACAACACCCAGCTGAACATCATCGACACGCCCGGTCACGTGGACTTCACCGTTGAGGTGGAGCGCAACCTGCGTGTGCTCGACGGCGCGGTCGCGGTGTTCGACGGCAAGGAGGGCGTGGAGCCCCAGTCCGAGACCGTGTGGCGTCAGGCGGACAAGTACAACGTCCCCCGCATCTGCTTCGTCAACAAGATGGACAAGATCGGCGCGGACTTCTACTTCACGGTGGAGACCATCAAGAAGCGCCTCGGCGCCAAGCCGCTCGTGATGCAGCTCCCGATCGGTTCAGAGGGCGACTTTGTCGGCATCGTGGACCTCATCGAGATGAATGCCAAGGTGTGGCCCGGCGACTCCAAGGGTGACGTTACCCTCGGCGCCAAGTACGAGGTCCAGCCGATCCCCGCTGACCTCCAGGCCAAGGCCGAGCAGTACCGCGCCGAGCTTCTCGAGGCAGTGGCTGACGCGAGCGATGAGCTCCTTGAGAAGTACCTTGGCGGCGAAGAGTTGACGATCCCGGAGATCAAGAAGGGCATCCGCAAGATGGTGCTTGGCTCCGAGCTGTACCCCGTCCTGTGTGGCTCGGCGTTCAAGAACCGTGGCGTGCAGCCTATGCTCGACGCGGTCGTGGACTACCTGCCCAACCCGATGGACATGCCTGCCATCGAGGGTCACGCCCTCGGTGACGAGGACAAGATCGTGGAGCGTCACGCCGACGCCAGCGAGCCCTTTGCAGCCCTCGCGTTCAAGATCATGACGCACCCGTTCTTCGGTCGCCTCACGTACATTCGCGTGTACTCCGGCCACGCCGACTCCGGTGCCGCCTTGCTGAACGCCACCAAGGACAAGAAGGAGCGCATCGGGAAGATCTTCCAGATGCACGCCAACAAGGAGAACCCGGTCGGCTTCGTGACCGCTGGCCACATCTATGCGGTCATCGGCCTCAAGGACACCACCACGGGCGATACCTTGTGTGACGCGCAGCACCCCGTCGTGCTCGAGTCGATGACGTTCCCCGAGCCCGTGATTCACGTGGCCGTGGAGCCCAAGACCAAGGGCGACCAAGAGAAGATGTCGCTGGCGATCCAGAAGCTGGCCGAAGAGGACCCGACGTTCCGCGTCAGGCTCGACATCGACTCCGGCCAGACCATCATTTCCGGCATGGGCGAGCTTCACCTCGACATCATCGTTGACCGCATGCGGCGCGAGTTCAAGGTGGACGCCAACGTGGGTAAGCCCCAGGTGGCGTACCGCGAGACGATTCGCCGTCCGGTCATGAAGTATGACTATGTGCACAAGAAGCAGACCGGTGGTTCGGGTCAGTTCGCCAAGGTGCAGATCAACCTTGAGCCGCTGCCCGCAGACTCCGAGCTTCAGTACGAGTTTGTCAATGCAGTGACCGGCGGCCGCGTGCCGAGGGAGTACATCCCGTCGATCGACGCTGGCATCCAAGACGCCATGCAGCTGGGAATCCAAGCGGGATACCCGGTCGTGGGCATCAGGGCCACGCTGGTTGACGGCGCTTACCACGACGTTGACTCGTCTGAAATGGCGTTCAAGATTGCTGGCTCGATGGTGTTCAAGGAGACCTCCAGGAAGGCCGACCCCGCACTTCTCGAACCGATCATGGCCGTCGAGGTCCGTACGCCCGAGGAGTACATGGGCGACGTCATCGGCGACCTCAACTCACGCCGTGGCCAGATCCGACAGATGTCGGACGCGGTGGGCGTGAAGGTCATTGATTCTTTGGTTCCGTTGTCGGAGATGTTCGGCTACGTGGGCGACCTGCGGTCTCGCACCCAAGGACGCGCCGTGTACTCGATGACGTTCGACAGCTACGCCGAGGTTCCCCGGAACGTTGCCGAGGAAATCATTGCCAAGACCCGGGGCGAGTAGTCCCAACGGTCGAAAGATCAGACACAATAACGACCAGTAGGGAAGACGACCCCGGCGACGGCCTCCGGCCCAAGCGCGTATCTTATTCACTACCCGAGTCTCATATTTACAGGAGGAAGCCAGCATGGCTAAGGCCAAGTTCGAGCGGACCAAGCCGCACGTGAACATCGGCACTATCGGTCACGTCGACCACGGTAAGACGACGCTGACCGCCGCGATCTCGAAGGTGCTGCACGACAAGTACCCCAAGATCAACCCCTTCACGCCTTTCGCAGACATTGACAAGGCCCCTGAAGAGCGCGAGCGCGGTATCACGATCAACATCGCGCACATCGAGTACGAGACTGAGAAGCGTCACTACGCTCACGTCGACGCACCCGGGCACGCGGACTACATCAAGAACATGATCACCGGTGCCGCTCAGATGGACGGCGCAATCCTGGTGGTTGCAGCAACCGACGGCCCGATGGCCCAGACGCGTGAGCACGTGTTGCTCGCGAAGCAGGTCGGCGTGCCGTACCTGATGGTGGCCCTCAACAAGGTCGACATGATCCCCGCGGCGGACGAGGAACTCCTCGAACTCGTGGAGATGGAAGTTCGTGAGCTTCTCTCGAACCAGGGCTTCGACGGCGACAACGTCCCCGTCATCCGGGTCTCGGCGCTCAAGGCACTTGAGGGCGACCCCGACGCGGTTGCCCAGGTTCAGGAGCTCATGGACGCGGTGGACGAGAGCGTCCCCGAGCCCATTCGCGACATGGACAAGCCGTTCCTCATGCCGATCGAGGACGTCTTCACGATCACCGGTCGTGGAACCGTCGTCACCGGCAAGGTGGAGCGCGGCAAGCTCAAGATCAACTCGGAGGTCGAGATCGTCGGCATCCGCGAGCCGCAGAAGACCACGGTCACCGGTATCGAGATGTTCCACAAGCAGATGGACGAGGCGTGGGCCGGCGAGAACTGTGGCCTCCTGCTCCGCGGCACCAAGCGTGAGGACGTCGAGCGCGGCCAGGTTGTTGTTGCTCCTCGCTCGACGACGCCGCACACCAACTTTGAGGGCAAGTGCTACATCCTCAACAAGGAAGAGGGTGGCCGTCACAACCCCTTCTACACGAACTACCGCCCTCAGTTCTACATCCGCACCACGGACGTCACGGGCGTCATCACGCTGCCTGAGGGCACCGAGATGGTCATGCCTGGCGACACCACCGAGATGTCGGTTGAGCTGATTCAGCCCATCGCCCTCGAAGAGGGTCAGGGCTTCGCGATCCGTGAGGGTGGCCGCACCGTCGGTTCAGGCACCGTCACCAAGATCAACAAGTAAGTTCCCTCTTCACGAGGTTCCGCGATGCGGGGCCCGGCCCACAAGCCGGGTCCCGCATCCGTGTGAAGAGGTTCAAGACCCCGTGTTGAGACCCCGGTTGTGATTAGGCCGGAAAGTCTGGCACAATAGTGCGGTTGCCTATTGCAGGCAGCCAACCATCTGACCAACTCCCACGAGAAATCGTCTGATCGCACGCGTGCCGGCCCAAGCGACACGCCCGAGCGCGGGGGTCGGTTAGATGCCCATAGATGTACGAGAGAAAAGGCAGACAACGCCATGGCGGGACAGAAGATCCGCATACGGCTGAAGAGCTATGACCACGAGGTCATCGACTCCTCAGCTCGCAAGATCGTTGAGACGGTCACGCGCGCCGGCGCCTCGGTAGTGGGCCCCGTCCCGCTTCCCACGGAGAAGAACGTCTTCGTCGTGATCCGTTCCCCCCACAAGTACAAGGACTCCCGCGAGCACTTCGAGATGCGCACCCACAAGCGCCTCATCGACATCGTGGACCCGACACCTAAGGCTGTCGACTCGCTGATGCGTCTCGACCTGCCTGCGGACGTCAACATCGAGATCAAGCTCTAAAGCTCAAAGGACTCATAGACCATGACTACGACTTCCACTGCCAAGCGGGCCGTCACGGCGCTGCTGGGTACGAAGCTGGGTATGACGCAGGTGTGGGATGACAGAGGGAACGTTGTTCCCGTAACTGTCGTCCAGGTTGACACCAACGTCATCACCCAGGTGCGCAACGCGAAGACGGACGGCTACGACGCCATCCAGCTCGCGTTCGGCGCCATCGACCCACGCAAGGTGACGAACCCGCTCAAGGGCCACTTCGAAAAGGCCGGAGTGACGCCTCGCCGTCACGTGGCCGAGGTGAGCACCACCGACGCTTCCGAGTTCACGCTCGGCCAAGAGATGGCCGCAGACGTGTTCGAGACCGGTCAGCTTGTCGACGTGACGGGCACGACCAAGGGCAAGGGCTTCGCCGGTGTGATGAAGCGTCACGGCTTCCACGGCGTCGGCGCTTCCCACGGTGCTCACCGCAACCACCGCAAGCCCGGTTCGATCGGTGGCGCTTCGACGCCGTCGCGTGTCTTCAAGGGCATCAAGATGGCCGGTCGCATGGGTAATGACCGCAAGACGGTGCAGAACCTGCGCGTCGTGGGCATCGACCTGGACAAGGGCTTCCTGTTGATCAAGGGCGCGGTGCCCGGTAACAAGGGCGGCGTCGTGCTCATCCGCTCCGCCGCGAAGGGTGCGTGATCTCCATGGCTGACACGCTGACCGTCGACGTGGTCGACGCCAAGGGCAAGAAGTCCGGTTCGGTCGACCTGCCCGGCGAAATGTTCGACGTCGTAACCAACATTCCTCTCATCCACCAGGTCGTCGTCGCGCAGCGCGCCGCCGCCCGCCAGGGCACGCACGCTACCAAGACGCGCGCCATGGTGTCAGGTGGTGGCAAGAAGCCGTTCAAGCAGAAGGGCACCGGCCGCGCTCGTCAGGGCTCCAGCCGCGCTCCTCAGATGACCGGCGGTGGCGTGGTGCACGGCCCGCAGCCGCGCGACTACTCGCAGCGCACACCCAAGAAGATGAAGGCCGCCGCGCTTCGCGGTGCCCTCTCCGACCGGGCCCGCGCTGGCCGAGTCCACGTGCTCCAGAGCTTCGGCGCTGGCGACCTGCCTTCGACCAAGGGCGCGCTCAACGCGCTCGGGACCATCACGTCCGGCCGCTCGGCCCTCGTGGTGCTCACTCGCAATGACGACGTCGCGTGGAAGTCGCTGCGCAACGCGGCCGGCATTCACGTGGTCGCCGTTGATCAGATCAATACGTACGACGTCCTCGTGAATGAAGACGTCGTGTTCACCGCTGACGCCCTTGAGGCGTTGCTCGCGGGACCGGTCAAGGGTGGGTCGGTCAAGGCCGTCGCCACCGAGACCGAGGCCGCGGCCGAGGCGGAGGAGAACTAATATGACCGCACTGGGCAAGGATCCCCGCGACATTCTGATCAAGCCTGTGGTCTCTGAAAAGAGCTACGGCCTGATGGACCAGGGCAAGTACACCTTCGAGGTGGACCCCCGCGCGAACAAGACCGAGATCAAGATCGCCGTCGAGCAGATCTTTGGTGTCAAGGTCGCGTCCGTGAACACGATCAACCGCAAGGGCAAGACGCGTCGCACGCGTTTCGGCCTGGGCAAGCGCAAGGACATCAAGCGAGCGATCGTCACCGTTGCCGGTGATGGCGCTATTGATATCTTCAGCGGCCAGGCTAGCTAGGTAAGGGACAGGAACCATGGCTATTCGCAAGTACAAGCCGACGACCCCGGGCCGTCGTGGCTCGTCTGTCGCCGACTTCGTCGAGGTGACCCGTTCGACGCCTGAGAAGTCGCTCGTGCGCCCGCTCACCAAGAAGGGTGGACGCAACAACAGCGGTCGCATCACCACCCGTCACCAGGGTGGTGGACACAAGCGCGCCTACCGTCTGATCGACTTCCGTCGTCATGACAAGGACGGCGTGCCTGCAACCGTTGCTCACATCGAGTACGACCCCAACCGCACGGCGCGCATCGCGCTCCTGCACTACGTGGACGGCGAGAAGCGGTACATCGTCGCGCCCGACAAGTTGAAGCAGGGCGACTCGGTTGAGGCCGGCGCTGACGCCGACATCAAGCCGGGCAACAACCTGCCGTTGCGCAACATCCCCGTCGGTACCGTGATTCACGCAATCGAGCTTCGCCCCGGTGGCGGCGCCAGGATCGCGCGTTCGGCAGGAGCAAAGGTGCAGCTCGTCGCCAAGGATGGTCCGTACGCCCAGTTGCGTATGCCGTCCGGCGAGATCCGCAACGTGGATGCGCGTTGCCGCGCCACGATCGGCGAGGTCGGCAACTCCGAACAGTCGAACATTAACTGGGGTAAGGCTGGCCGCATGCGCTGGAAGGGCAAGCGCCCGACCGTCCGTGGTGTCGTCATGAACCCGGTTGACCACCCGCATGGTGGTGGCGAGGGCAAGACGTCCGGTGGACGTCACCCCGTAAGCCCGTGGGGTAAGCCTGAGGGCCGTACCCGCAGTGCCAATAAGGAATCCGACAAGCTCATTGTGCGCCGTCGTCGCACAGGCAAGAACAAGCGCTAAGGAGCGATCGATATGCCTCGTAGCTTGAAGAAGGGCCCCTTCATCGATGGCCACCTTCAGAAGAAGGTGGACGTTCAGAATGAAGCCGGTACCAAGAATGTCATCAAGACCTGGTCGCGACGGAGTGTTATCACTCCTGACTTCCTAGGTCACACGCTTGCCGTGCACGACGGCCGAAAGCACGTCCCGGTGTTCGTCACCGAGTCGATGGTCGGTCACAAGTTGGGCGAATTCGCACCCACGCGCACGTTCAGGGGCCACATCAAGGACGACCGCAAGGGCCGCCGCTAAGGCGCCCGGCAAACAGGAGTAGATCATCATGGAAGCCAAGGCGCAGACGCGGTACCTCCGCACCACTGCCCAGAAGGCACGCCGCGTGGTTAACCTCGTGCGCGGTAAGAACGCGGTCGGGGCATCTGCCTCGCTCAAGTTCCAGCCGCAGGCGGTGGCCATCGACGTCCGCAAGCTCATCGATTCAGCGATCGCGAACGCCCGTCAGAAGGCCGAAGCCGCAAGTGAGCGTTTTGACGAGCATGAGCTCGTCATCACCGCAATCACTGTGGACGAGGGCCCGACGATGAAGCGCATTCGCCCTCGCGCACAGGGTCGAGCTAACCAGATTCTCAAGCGTACGAGCCACATCAGTGTGACTGTGGCAGTGCCCGTCAAGGAAGGGGCCAAGTAATGGGTCAGAAGGTCAACCCGCACGGCTACCGCCTGGGCATCACCACCGACCACCGCTCGCGTTGGTTCGCCGACTCCACGAAGGTCGGCGAACGCTACCGCGACTATGTAGGCGAAGACGTCAAGATTCGCGACATGATGAAGAAGGACCTTGAGCGCGCTGGCGTGTCCAAGGTTGAGATCGAGCGCACTCGTGAACGCGTTCGCGTCGACCTTCACACCGCGCGTCCCGGCATCGTCATCGGGCGCCGTGGCGCCGAAGCCGACAAGCTACGCTCCTCTCTTGAGAAGCTCACTGGCAAGCAGGTCCAGCTCAACATCCTCGAGGTGAAGAACGCTGAGATCGACTCCCAGTTGGTGGCTCAGGGCATCGCCGAGCAGCTTGCTTCGCGTGTTGCTTTCCGTCGCGCCATGCGTAAGGGCATTCAGTCGGCCCTTCGCGGCGGCGCCAAGGGGATTCGCGTGCAGTGCTCCGGCCGTCTCGGTGGAGCGGAAATGTCGCGCTCAGAGTTCTATCGTGAAGGCCGCGTGCCGTTGCACACGCTCCGCGCGAACATCGACTACGGATTCTTTGAGGCCAAGACGACCTTCGGTCAGATCGGTGTCAAGGTCTGGATCTACAAGGGCGACATGACGGAGAAGGAGTGGGCGGCCGAGCAGGCCAAGGCTCCTCGTGCTCCGCAGCGTGGTCGCGGCGGAGACCGTGGACCTCGCGGTGGCGCGAGTGACCGTGGTCCCCGCACCGGCGGAGCCCCCCGTGCAGCAGCCGAGGCCCCCAAGGCCGCGGCAGCACCTGTCGCAGCCGAGGCCCCCAAGGCCGAAGCTGGGAAGGAGAGCTAAGTCATGTTGATTCCCCGTCGAGTGAAGCACCGCAAGCAGCACCACCCGGGCCGCTCCGGTATGGCTACCGGTGGCACCGAGGTGTCGTTTGGTGATTACGGCATCCAGGCTATTGAGCCTGCATACGTGACGAACCGTCAGATCGAGGCTGCTCGTATTGCCATGACCCGTCACGTCAAGCGTGGTGGAAAGGTGTGGATCAACATCTACCCCGACCGCCCGCTGACCAAGAAGCCTGCCGAAGTCCGCATGGGTTCCGGTAAGGGTTCGCCTGAGTGGTGGATCGCCAACGTCAAGCCCGGCCGAGTGATGTTTGAACTCGCCGGAGTTCCCGAGGATCTTGCTCGCGAGGCACTGAGCCGCGCGCAGCACAAGCTCCCCATGAAGACCCGCTTCATCAAGCGTGAGGGTGGTGACGTCTAATGACCATCGGTACTAAGGGCCTCGAGCCGATTGAGCTCGACGCGATGGAGAACGAGCGCCTCGCTGAGGAGCTCAAGAAGGCGAAGGCCGAGCTGTTCAACCTGCGCTTCCAGTCGGCCACCGGCCAGCTGGAGAGCCACGGGCGGCTGAAGGCCGTCAAGCGTGACATCGCGCGCATCTACACGATCCTGCGCGAGCGCGAGCTCGGCATCCGCACCGCTCCCGCGGCTAAGTCGTAAGTCAAGAGGTAAAAATATGTCGAGCAAGAAGCACGCTACGGCGACCGTAGAGCACCGCACGCAACGCAAGACGCGTCGCGGCTACGTCGTGTCAGACAAGATGGAAAAGACCATCACCGTTGAGGTCGAAGACCGCGTCAAGCACGCGCTCTATGGCAAGGTTTTGCGCCGATCCTCGAAGGTCAAGGCGCACGACGAAACGAACACCGCCGGTATCGGCGACCTCGTGCTCATCATGGAGACCCGCCCGATGTCAGCGTCCAAGCGCTGGCGCCTGGCGGAGATCCTCGAGAAGGCCAAGTAACCAACGTTCGACCAGGCTCGCTGCTCACGGCGACGAGAACCAGACGACAGGAGAAGAAGACATGATTCAGCAGGAGTCGCGACTGCGTGTCGCCGACAACACGGGTGCCAAGGAGATCCTCTGCATCCGCGTTCTCGGCGGATCGCACCGTCGCTACGCCGGCATCGGTGACGTCATCGTTGCCACGGTCAAGGATGCAATCCCCGGCGGAAACGTCAAAAAGGGTGAAGTCGTCAAGGCCGTGATCGTTCGCACCGTCAAGGAGACCCGTCGTACCGACGGTTCATACATCAAGTTCGATGAGAACGCCGCCGTCATTCTCAAGGGCAAGGAGACGGACCCTCGCGGTACGCGCATCTTTGGCCCTGTGGGTCGCGAG
>Ga0314774_1002278_pt1 | contig 10994 bp, 12 predicted proteins | sample MetaGCBIA2018_FD_204515 | JGI IMG/M metagenome (GOLD analysis project Ga0314774, IMG submission 204515) | Cryopeg brine microbial communities from Beaufort Sea near Barrow, Alaska, United States - CBIA 2018 | ecosystem: Environmental > Aquatic > Marine > Coastal | place: USA: Alaska | collected... | reverse complement strand
GCGACGATCTTATCAGCTATTTCCTGCTCACCTAAAACAATCGCGTACTTGGCGCCAGATCTATCTGCCTTTTTGAACTGGCTTTTAAAGCTCCCACCACCACAGTTCATCTGAACATTTAAATGGGGTAAAGCATCTCTCACCATTTCAGAAATGACCAGGCCTGGTCGCTCCACATTATCGCCAAAAAGCACAACATAGATATCGGGCGTTGTCACCGCAGGCACCTTGTCGCCATCGATCAATAAGGCCGCTAAACGCTCAATACCCATTGCAAAACCGACAGCGGGTGTAGGTTTGCCACCGATTTGTTCGACTAAACCATCGTAACGACCACCGGCACAGACAGTACCTTGCGCACCTAATTCAGTCGTCACCCACTCAAATACCGTACGATTATAATAATCCAGTCCGCGAACCAAGTTAGGATTGACGACATAGCTTATACCCAAATCATCTAAATGTGATTTCAGTAGATCAAAATGAATATTTGATTCTTCATCTAAATGATTAAGCAATTTTGGGGCGCCTTCGACAATATCCTTCATATCCGGATTTTTAGTATCCAAAATACGCAAAGGATTTGTCTCAAGCCTTCTTATACTGTCTTCATCCAACTGATCTTTAACATCAGACAGATAAGCCACAAGTTTTTCTCTGTAGTCAACTCGAGCTTCCTGACTGCCTAATGAGTTGATTTGCAGTTCAAGTTTTTCTAGCCCTAACTTTTCCCATAAACGTGCCGTTAGAACGATTAATTCTGCATCAATATCCGCGGTTGCCAAACCAAAGACTTCAACTCCAAACTGGTGAAATTGACGATAGCGGCCCTTTTGTGGACGTTCATATCGAAACATAGGTCCAGTGTAGAAAAGCTTTTGTATTTGATTGTGTGCCAAACCGTTTTGAATGACGGCACGCACACAACCTGCTGTGCCTTCTGGACGTAAAGCCAAGCTTCCGCCACTGCGATCTTCAAAGGTATACATCTCTTTTTCGACAATATCCGTGACTTCACCAATTGAACGTGAAAACAACTCTGTTTTCTCGACAATCGGCAACCGAATAGAGTGATAACCATACTGTTTTAAGGTCTGTTCTGCTGTCGCGACCAAGTAGTCGAATGCATCAACCCCGTCACCGTATATATCATTCATTCCACGAATGGCTGTTATTTGCTTTGCCATATTCTTCTTGTACTCTTTTCTTTTACGAAATCTTTAACTACTTAAGCCAAAACTTCTATTTCTTAGATTTAATTTTTGTTATTTAAGGCGATGACAATGGTGGAATATTGCTCATTTCGGACTCATTCGCTCTTCTCGTTTTGAATCTATCAAGGTAATTTAAGCTGTTTTGGTACATCTATCTGACTGTCCACTTGCGCGGGAACTTTTTCTGTCTGAGTATTATTTGGTAGAAACCCCTTAAACATATATACGATCGCCACTATGATCACTACGAGAAACAGTAACTTGATAAAAAAACCACCGAGAAGCGGTTTACCGACTGGCACGCTATAACGACGTACGGAATGCAATTGATTCTGCGCATCACTTTCTTGTTGTAAAAAACGTTCGTATTCGGCCTTCTCCAATCCAAGGTAGGTCGCATAGTTCCGAACATATCCTCTTTCAAAAAAGGTTAATTCTCCCGGGACGAGTGAATCATCTTCCAACTTATTGATCTGAACAAGTGATAAATTTAACAGACCACAGACATCCTCTTTACTCAACCCTTTCGCTTTACGGGCCTCTACAAGCTTTTGATTTAATGGGATTTCAATTATTGTCTTCTCATCAGTCATGTCAACTCCTTATCGCTGGTAAAGCCTGATATCTGCAAAGCTATTTTGCATCAAACTCTACACGGTGTAGTGTACGTTTAGTTCGATCTGAAACCTTACCCGCCAACTGGCCACAGGCCGCATCAATATCGTCGCCACGTGTTTTACGTACGGTTACTTGCAAACCGCCCTCTTCAAGTATCGCTCTAAAACGGTGAATTGCATTATTAGAAGATCGTTGATATTCCGTATTGGGAAATGGATTAAACGGAATGAGGTTTACCTTACACGGCAAGTTACCTAATAATTCAATCAATTGATGAGCATGCTCTATATGATCATTCACTTTATCCAACATGACATATTCGATCGTGACATGCTTCTTACTGTGCCCGCCTTCCACATAGCGATACAAACTTGGCATTAGAATCGCAAGCGGATACTTTTTATTGATCGGAACCAAAACATCTCTAAGGTCATCGTTTGGAGCGTGTAATGATATCGCTAAACTTACATCCAGTTCTGATTTAATCATGTCAATCGCGGGCACCACACCAGAGGTACTAATAGTCACTCGGCGTTTCGACAAGCCATAAGCATAGTCATCCATCAAAATACGTGCTACCGGAAAGACATGCTTTACATTTAGTAATGGCTCTCCCATCCCCATAAAAACAACATTAGAAATAACTCTTTCTTCTTTGGGTTTACAGCCTAATGCCTTATTGGCAACCCAGACCTGGGCAATAATTTCCCAATTTTCCAAATTACGGTTAAACCCTTGTTGACCTGTCGAGCAGAAAGTACACTCTAATGCGCAACCAACTTGGGATGAGATACACAAAGTACCACGATTTTTTTCAGGGATAAAAACGACTTCAACAGCATTATTGTTATCAACCTCCAATAACCATTTAATCGTTCCATCATCAGAATGCTGTTCTGCAACCACCTTTGGTGTACGCACATTAGCGACCTGCTTCAGCTTGTCACGTAGCGCTTTACTCAAATTGGTCATTTCGTCAAAATCACTTACGCCAAATTGATGAATCCACTTCATCACTTGGGTGGCACGGAAAGGTTTCTCACCAATTTCGGTAAAATAGGCCTGCATGGCCTCTCTATCCATCCCTAACAGATCCGTCTTTTGAACGACTTTCGTTTCAGGCACGGTAAGTGAAATAGGATTCGATTGCAAAAGCGGTTCTAATGTCATTATGGTCGGTCACACAGTTCGTTTGGCGTAAAAAAGTAACTAATCTCACGTTCTGCACTTTCAGCTGAGTCAGAACCATGTGCTGAGTTCTCACGTACCGATATAGCAAAGTCTGCTCTAAGAGTTCCTTTAGCGGCTTTAGTTGGGTCTGTCGCTCCCATTATTTCACGATTTTTCAAAATCGCATTATCGCCTTCAAGTACTTGCACAATAACGGGTGCTGATATCATATATTGAATGAGAGGTTCGTAAAACTCACGCCCCTTATGTTCCGCGTAAAAACCTTCAACTTCTTGTAACGTTAAACGTTTCATTTTAGAGGCAATTATACGCAAACCACCCTCTTCAAATCGTTGTGTAATTTTGCCAATGAGGTTTCTTGATACGGCATCTGGTTTAATGATTGAGAAAGTACGTTCCACGTTCCTGTTCCTTAAAATTTTTAATTGAGATATTTTAACAACTATTCGGCCACCCTGCAGAAAAACAAAAGCCCCGGAGAAAACGCCAGGGCTCTTTTGAATTAGAATGACATTAGAGACTAAACTGTAAATGATTCTCCACAACCACAACTCTCTTTTACCTTCGGGTTTTTAAATTCAAACCCTTCATTTAAAAGACTCTCTTGAACATAATCAATTTCCATTCCATCGATATTTTCCAGACTCTTGGCATCAACCACTAATTTGGTACCAAAACTCTCGAAAACCGTGTCTGCAGACTCTATTTCATCTGCATAATCGACCACATAGGAAAAGCCCGCACATCCACTAACTTTTGTAGACACTTTAAGCCCAACACCATGCCCGCGTTTTGCAATCATTTTCTTGACTCGATTTGAAGCCGCTTCCGTGAGTGTTACTGCCATATATCCTCCTTAAAATTGTCACTTAAACTTAATTTAGCCAAATGAAATTTCTTTTGGTCCATTTTGTTTTTTATCAATTATCTTTTGCAACGTAATACTTTTTAAGTAGCCATCAATCATACCACTTAAATCATTCCATAACTCATGCGATAAACACTGCTCTCCACCGTGGCAATCTTCTCTACCAGCGCATTTTCTCGCATCGACAGATTCATCAACGGCATGAATAATTTGACTAACTGAAATGTCATCCGCTGCCCGACTCAAACGATAACCACCGCCAGGACCTCTTGCACTCAAAACCAGTCCCGCTTTTTTTAATTTCGAAAATAACTGCTCTAAATAAGAAAGAGAGATGCCTTGACGCTCTGAAATCAAAGACAAAGTAATCGCCCCATTCACTTGATTTAATGCGATATCAAGCATGGCAGTCACCGCATAACGCCCTTTTGATGTAAGTTTCATAAGTAAGCCTAAATTAAGATAATAGTTAACAGTCATTCATTTAAGCTACGAATTCTATAATAACCTACTAAACAACTCAAGTATTATCGTTCTCTCTAACCTATTAAAAACATTCTACAAAGGACTATTTTGTGGATTTTAAGTGCGCCGCCTGTACTGGATCATCTGGCTCTAAAACGACGTCATCTAACTTAGGCAAGTCCATTTCGATGGTTTCCCCACCAATTTTCGAAAGAGCTTGTGCCATTTTTTCTAATTTTTCATCCTGTACTTGTATGTGATCCAAAAGACTGTAAATTGCTTTTTCGACAGGGTCCGCCATCTCCTGACCTACACCATAAGCGTCAAAACCAATCTTATCTGCCATTTTTGCGCGACGCGTTTCTAGATCTTCCCCTTTACGCTCGACCTCTCGCCCAGGAATTCCGACTACTGTTTTACCCGCAGAGACCGATTTAACCACGACTGCATTAGAACCGATACGCGCATTATCACCAACTTCAATTGGCCCCAAAACTTTTGCGCCGGCACCGACAACAACGCCATTGCCCAAGGTAGGATGGCGCTTACCTGTTTTCCAAGAGGTGCCACCCAACGTTACACCATGATACAAGGTACAATCATCACCAATTTCAGCCGTTTCACCAATCACCACTCCCATACCGTGATCAATAAAAAAACGTTCGCCGATCTTTGCGGCGGGATGAATTTCAACACCGGTAAACCAACGTGCAAGCATCGAAATCAGTCGCGCCAACCACTTAAGACCCTTATTCCATAACCAGTGCGTGAGTCGGTACCACATAATGGCATGCAAGCCTGGGTAGGTTGTCAAGACTTCAAACGTATTGCGTGCAGCGGGGTCTCTTTCAAAAACACAACGCACATCTGAACGTATTTTTTCGAACATCCGACTCTCCTATTTAGTGACAATTACTTTGCTATAAGCAGGCTCTTTGCCCGCCTTTCTTTGTGCTGCACTTAAAATACCGCGTAAAATATCAATCTCTTTTCGATCTAACTCTGTACGATTAAATAGACGGCGTATACGTCGCATAAAACGTGCATTCTTATTCGGGTCTAAAAACTCTATATCTTGCAATGCCTGAAACATGTGTTCATAAAAACCTTCCAACTGCTCAGTGTTCGCTAACTGGCTACGAGTCGATTTCTCAGACGTTGAGGTAAGTTGCGCGGCCATCAAACACTCATATGCAAAGACTTGAACAGCAGCACTGATATTCAGTGAGCAATAGACGGGATTCGTTGGAATGTGCGCTAGATAATGACACTTATCCATTTCTGCATTACTTAACCCGGAGTCTTCACGGCCAAACACCAATGCTACAGCACCATCTGAGACAGTCTCCATCGCCAAGGCAGCCGTTTCTCGGACATCTAACTGTGGCCAAGACACTTTTCTCAGTCGAGCACTGGCCCCCACCACTAGTTTTGTACCAACCAAGGCGTCATCTAGAGATTCCACCACCCTAGCAGAATTAAGCACATCTGCCGCACTTGAGGCTCGGGCAGAGGCCACTACGCTCGGAAATTCTTTGGGTTTAACCAAGACCAATTGACTCAGGCCCATATTTTTCATGGCGCGTGCAATCGCACCAATATTGCCAGGATGAGAGGTTTCAATAAGCACCACTCTAATATTCGCTAACCCTGGGTTAAGACTGTAGTCTTCTATCATGCTCACTTTCCGTTATAATCTATTTATTCGTGTGAATTGCCGGACTTCTTGCCGTCGTATCCTAGCATTTTAACCGTTCAATCAACAATAAGCACCCTGCTTCAACCATACTAAAGGCTTAATATGCACCCATTACTCAATATCGCCACCCTTGCAGCACGTGCAGCGGGTGGAAACATCATGCATCATTACTCGCGTATCGACCAATTAAACGTCGAGCAGAAAGGAAAAAATGATTATGTCAGCGAGGTGGATAGAGAAGCTGAAAACACTATCATCCAAACCATTAAAAAATATTATCCTGAACACCATATTATGGCTGAAGAGAGTGGTATCAAAAAAGGTAAGAAAGGTATACGTGGCGTTTCCGATATTGAATGGATTATTGACCCATTAGATGGCACAACCAACTTTTTACACCAATTCCCACAATTCTGTGTCTCTATCGCGGTACGTGAAAAAGGCAAAATAATGCACGCTGTTATCTTTGATCCTGTTCGTGATGAAATGTTTACCGCTACCCGAGGACGTGGTGCTTTCTTAAACAACCACCGCATCCGTGTTAGCCAGCAAACGACCTTAGAAAATGCTTTATTGGCAACAGGCTTTCCCTATAAAGACTTCAGTTACATCGACCCATACATGAATAGCCTTAAAGCCTTTATGACCTCAACAGCTGGAATTCGTCGTGCGGGATCAGCTGCATTGGATCTAGCGTATGTTGCTTGTGGCAGAGTTGATGGTTACTGGGAATTTAATTTAAAACCTTGGGATATTGCTGCAGGCTCACTGCTGGTATTAGAATCTGGTGGTCTAGCAACCGATCTTAAAGGTGGAGAAAACTTCTTAGACAGTGGAAACATCATGGCAGCAAACCCTAAATTATTTAAAGAAATGGCTCAAACTATTGCTAAAACAATCCCTGCTGAGTTACGTCGTTAAATCGATCATTTAAACAAAAACTCAATAATACAAACCCGTCACGAGAATAGTATTCAGCAATCTCGTGACGCAATGTATCTAAAGCAAACTCTACCTCCGCCTATCTACCTGTCAACACCAAGCTAATACGACTATTAATCAACGAGTGAATAAGACATCAAAATAGCATCCTCTCGCTCTTCGACTAATTCCATCGCTTGCTCATCCCAAACCTGAGCACGATAGTATCCCTTACGTACACCATCTTCAGAAAAGCCAATGGATTGATATAGCTTAATCGCGGGTTCATTAGATGCTCGTACCTCTAAGAATACAATCTGAAATGCATTTTCTTTGAGTTTTGCAAAAATCTGCTCCAAGGCCGGTCGAGCAATTCTTCTACCTTGATGTTCTGGTGCAACACATACATTCAACAAAGTCGCTTCATCAAGCACCGGTAGTACACAGCAATATCCCAGACTTTTATGATCTTCATCCTTGAAAAGATAATTTAAACCTTGATTCATACTATTTTCAAAGCCCTTTAACGTCCAGGGAAAATCATAAGCTCGCTGCTCAACCGACATCACCCATGGTAAGTCGGCATCTTGTAACACTTGAAGATAACTGAATCCAGACAACTTTAAACCCTAATTTAAGAACCTAAGATAAAACCCAAGGTAAGAACCGTTAAAATGATAAGCATGTAATATTAAAATTGATTGTTAAGTTCAATCACAGCATGGTAAAAACTCTGCTTTGCATAAGGATCAGACAACATTGACTCTAAATCAGGGACTGAAACGACATGCACCCCCTCAACCAACTGTTCAGATATAGGATGCTCATCATCCATGGTCAATACCCAATCAACCCCAAGGCCAATAATCTCTTCCATCGTGGTAAAAATCATCTCCTCTGAAACCAGATGTGAGGTATCAAAAAAAGTCATTCGCGATTCATCCCAATCAAACGCCAGCATAATATTTTGCCAAAGCTGCCAAGCCAGAGTCTCATCATTTTGCCAAAATCCGTCCAGACCAGCACCTAATACAACAATATTCGATCCCACATTTGAAGACAAAGACAGAGCATCAACAAGTGGCTTTTCAATGACGGTTTTTTGCTCAGAACGATCTATGTGAATATCGGAATTTTCTTTTAACGGATTGGCATCATCTGATGATTGTTCAGTAATACCTTCAGAGTCTAAGGCAATGTCTACACTTAAAGCACTAACGGCCTGTTCTGGCTTGCATTCCACTGTATCATCATTATTATGCGGATGGAATGCAAAGTGACCCGGTCTGATCGACCAATTAACCCCACCCATTTGCTCGAACAATGCATTCGAAAAGACTGTTTTAGACATGAATATCCTTCAATAAAAAACAACTCGTTATAAAAGAGGATAAACCCTTAAAAATATAAATAGCAGTTACCTAAGCGTAAAAATTAAGAAGTAAACGCCTAACAAAGAGTGCTGGCGTTTAAAAGAATGACTGATATTGATGACTACACCGAAGCTTGTGGGTGTTTTTTAACAGAATTACCACAAATTTTATTAAGCGCATTGATATAGGCTTTAGCTGAAGACAGTACAATATCCGTATCTGACCCTTGGCCATTGGCAATACGCCCGCCCTTCTCTAACCGCACGGAGGTTTCACCCAATGAATCCGTACCGTTGGTCACATTACTCACGGAGTATAACTCCAATGAAGCTCCAGATTTCACCAAAGATTCAATCGCTTTAAAGGTTGCATCAACAACGCCTCCACCTTCAGCCATCGCATAAAGCTCTTTACCCTCAACCCACAAGGTAACTTCTGCTTTAGAAGCTTCACCTGTTTCAGTAGAGACCTTTAAAGCAATCAAACGATATATTTCATTTTCAACACGTTGGTTTGAGTTATCGGTTATCAGCGACTGTAAATCTTCATCATAAATTTCATGTTTGCGATCTGCGAGCTCTTTAAAACGAACAAAAACATCATTTAACTCTTGTTCGGTCTCAAACACCATGCCCAACTCTTCTAAGCGTGTTTTAAATGCATTTCGTCCTGAATGCTTACCCATCACCATTTTATTGGTGCTCCAGCCAACATCCTCTGCCCGCATAATTTCATAGGTTTCACGATGCTTTAAAACGCCATCCTGATGAATGCCTGACTCATGTGCAAAGGCATTTGCCCCGACAATGGCTTTGTTAGGTTGTACTGCAAACCCAGTAATATTGGAAACCAAACGAGAAGCGGCTAGAATTTCTTTGGTGTTGATACGGGTATCCACATCAAAGACATCTTGACGCGTTTTTATCGCCATCACCATCTCTTCCAGCGCGGTATTTCCTGCACGCTCACCCAAACCATTGAGAGTGCACTCAACTTGACGGGCACCATTACGGACAGCCGATAAGGAATTCGCAACCGCCAAGCCTAAATCATTATGGCAGTGTGCTGAAAATATAGCTTTATCTGAGTTTGGAATGCGCTCAATTAACTCTTTAAATAACGAGCCAAATTGATGTGGCATACTATAACCAACAGTATCTGGAATATTAATAGTGGTTGCACCGGCATTAATGGCAGCTTCAATGACTCGACACAGAAAATCAACGTCTGAACGGCCTGCATCTTCAGGTGAAAACTCTACATCATCGGTAAAATCACGTGCTCGTTTAACCGCCCAAACGGCCCGCTCAACGACTTCATCTGGTGTCATGCGTAACTTTTTCTCCATATGAATAGGAGAGGTCGCAATAAAAGTATGAATTCGACCTGAATTCGCCGGTTTAATCGCTTCACCTGCTTTTCGAATATCATTCTCAACGGCGCGTGCCAAACCACAAATAGTGCTCTCTTTAACAGCCGAAGCCACAGCATGAACCGAGTCAAAATCTCCTTGGCTCGCGGCGGGAAACCCCGCTTCAATCACATCGACACGCAACTTCTCTAATTGCTTCGCAATACGCACCTTCTCTTCTTTGGTCATTGAAGCACCGGGACTCTGCTCTCCATCACGTAAGGTTGTGTCAAAAACAATTAAATGATCTTTCATGTTTTATCTCCAGCACTGTTGTCAGGTTTTACAACGTATTCTTCTACCACCGTTTCCTCCGAAACATTTTCTACATGCCCTGACGTTTCATTAGTTGCTTTAACTGCAGGGTCTACTTCTGGTTCATTAGTCACAACAGTCCCTGCTGAAGAATCCATAGCACGATTTTCTGTTGAACGATGACCTTCCCGGTTTTGCTGTCGTAAAGCACGCGTTTTCTTTAATGTTAATAAGGTTACAACAGGTCCTGAGAAAGCATAAACAAAGAAAATAATAAACAACAGCACCGCCGGTTCAAGCGTAATAATCACAAACACCAAAACAACAACAAGTAGCGTCATAAAAGGCACTTTGCCTTTGAGATTGAACTCTTTGAAAGAACTGAAGCGGACATTACTGACCATCATGACACCCGCAAAAACAGTTAACACTAATGCCGTAATTCCAACGAATGCCGGTACCCCTTCAACGACGGCTTCAAGATGATCTCGATTACTCTCAACCACCCATATCAGACCGGCTAATAGTGCAGCGGCTGCAGGGCTAGGCAAACCTTGAAAATAGCGTTTATCTGCCACACCCACTTGAGTGTTGAAACGTGCCAACCTAAGTGCGGCGGCCACCGTGTATACAAAAGCGACTAACCAACCCAGCTTACCAAAGTCATGCAAAACCCACTGGTACATCAATAAAGCGGGAGCCAGTCCGAAAGAAACCATATCCGCTAAGCTGTCATACTCTGCGCCAAATGCACTACAAGAGTTTGTCATTCTTGCAATGCGACCATCCAACCCATCAAAAATCATGGCCAGCAATATGGCGATCGCCCCATGCTCGAAATTGCCTTGAATTCCAGCGATCACAGCATAAAAACCTGCAAATAATCCAGCAGTTGTCATTAAGTTAGGTAGGAGATAAATCCCTTTTTCAAACGGTTTCATATAGCCACTTTATTATTTAGATTAATTTCAGACATTCT
>Ga0314774_1002276_pt1 | contig 10998 bp, 11 predicted proteins | sample MetaGCBIA2018_FD_204515 | JGI IMG/M metagenome (GOLD analysis project Ga0314774, IMG submission 204515) | Cryopeg brine microbial communities from Beaufort Sea near Barrow, Alaska, United States - CBIA 2018 | ecosystem: Environmental > Aquatic > Marine > Coastal | place: USA: Alaska | collected... | reverse complement strand
AGGGCCGTGGAAGACTACCACGTTGATAGGCTATAGGTGTAAAGACAGTAATGTCAAAGCCAAGTAGTACTAATAACCCGTAAACTTATAGTTCTCTACTGTTACTATTTCAATCACCCAATATTTTCTTTCTAGATGTTAGACTTCTAGACATTAGATATTAGACAAAAAACCTAATGGTTTTTGATCTATTATCAATGTTCTAAAAGCTATACTCTAGTTTATAGACTTAAGAAATTAAGGAGATAGACTAACAACAAAAGATAAAACAAGCCTAGCTTGTCTAATGTCTTTTGTCTTATAAGTCTAAAATCTCCAATGATTTTCGGTGTCTATTGCAGCAGGGTCCACCTCTTCCCATTCCGAACAGAGAAGTTAAGACTGCTTGCGCTGATGGTACTGCCCTTTTAAGGGTGGGAGAGTAAGACGACGCCACTTTTAATAAAAAACCTCATACATTAACTTGTGTGAGGTTTTTTTTTGGTTAAAAGTTTTTTTAATCTCGAGCAGATTGTACTGTCCGTCAGGTGACGGATGGGAGAGTAAGATGCCGCCACTTTTAATAAAGAACCTCATACATTAACTTGTGTAAGGTTTTTTTTTGTTCAAGTTTTTTTGTTGGAGCCTCGGCTTCGCTGCTTTCAAAAGTTTGTTGGAACTTCGGAGGTTTTGGATATTAAGGGCTGTTGAAACAGAGAAACCATCCAGCCGTCACCAAGGAAATTTGTTAATGTTCAAATTAGTTCATTCACCAACTAGACTTTCCGCTACAAATGAAATTTGTTATTTACAATCACTATTGTTTGATTAAAACAGTTTTTACTTTACAAGAGTTCGATTTGACTCTAAACCTACTTCTCTTTTCATTTTTTATTCAATTCCTTAAGTGCCTTTTAAAGGTTTTTATGAATCAGCTTTGCGTGGTTTCTTGATGAATAACGAAATATAAATCAATTCGATTTCTTAAGTGTTTAGATAGTTATCGGAAGCAGCGTACCATGAGATAAGCTTCGCTGCTAATTATGCTCCTTTTTTTATTATAGATTATTTATTTTCAAGAATTTCTATTAGGGCGATGCGCTTTGAACCTTTTTCAACGAAATGAAATTCTACTTGAAAACTCATATTTAACTTAATCTCAAGCCCTCAGATTTGAGCATTTATGAAAACCAAATCTATATTTTTAAAAAAAAAATAATCTGTACACAAGTAAAAAACCGATTCTTGGTCGAGTTAATATTTTTAACAGGACTACAATGATTTACAATAAAAACAACTCAACTACCAAGAATATCAATTGACAAACTACAAAGGGGACCTGACAATATGTTCATTAAATTTTTATGCTATGTTTCGTTCATTCTGCAATTAGCAAATTACTGCTTTTACTAAACATGAACATTCTTTCTATAATGTAGTATTTGATTGATAAAACTTTTAATGCTTATCCACATGTTTCCCCAAGATCATTCCATCGATATGATACCGCGGCAACAAGTAGCCGATCAAAAATATTATCAAAATATCTTCTATTTAATTTATAGACGTATGCATTCAAATAATTCTGAAGAAAGTCATCATCTATTCTATGATGAACATCGAGTAGCATTCTCTTAGCATTACTAATAGATCTATGAACCCATGGTAATAGTTTTCCAGCTTCTTTTTTCGGTATTGTTTGAGGTTTGGATAAAACGGATCGTTTTGTGCCAGTCATTTCGGTCTGATGATGCCAGTCATTTCGGTTCAAACTGTGCCATGAATAACGGATCGTTTTGTGCCAGTGATTTCGGGTGAAATTGTGTGATTCAAAACGGTTCGTTTTGTGCCACTTTAAAAGATTAAGTAAGATTATCTTGTCTAAAAAAGATAAGATATGGCAAATAAACTTGATCCCATGGACTTAAAACAGATTATTACTTTGCATTTAGACGGTTATAGTAACCGTAAAATAGCCACTACTTTAGGCGTTTCTCGCAATACTGTAAATACTTACATGAAGCGTTTTTCAGCAAGTGAACATGCTTTAGAGAAGCTGCTAGCCTTTGATATTGAAGCTTTAGACAAACTATTTACTTCTTCCACAACCATTGATGTCAAACGTTTGGATGATTTGATGGTGTATTTTGAGAAGGTGAATAAAGCAAGTGATCATCCTGGCTTTACTTTTCAATTTCACTATCATGAGTACGCTCAAACAACTGATAATGCATACAGCTACACGCAGTTCATGGAGCACTATCGTCGCAAGTATGCTAAGGTAAAGGGATCTATGAAGCTTGAACATGAGGTAGGAAAAGAAATGTTTATTGATTTTGCAGGAAAACATTTGCATATTGTTGATAAACAAACGGGTGAACTTGTTGCAGTAGAGGTATTTGTAGCTATTCTACCCAGTAGTCACTATACTTACGTGGAAGCGGTTAAAAGTCAGAAGAAAGAGGATTTAATCACTGGCTGCATTAACGCTTTAACCTTTTATGGTGGTGTTCCTAAAGCCATTGTGTCGGACAACTTAAAGTCCGCTGTAACAAGAGCTAGCAAATATGAATCAGATATTAACCGAAGCTTTAAAGACTTTGCTAGACACTATAACTGTGTGATTAATCCTACCAGAACTTATGCTCCCCAAGATAAAGCTTTGGTTGATAATGCGGTACATCTTGCTTATCAAAGGATTTACTATCCCATGCGCGAGATGACTTTCTTTACTTTAAAAGAGCTTAATGAGGAGATAAGACTTAGGTTGACAAATTATAACAAGCTCTTATTTGCACGAAAACAAGTCAGTCGTATAGAGCTCTTTCAAACCATAGAGCGACAATACTTAAAACCTTTACCCACTGAATGCTATCAAATCAAAGACTATAAAAGAGCTAAGGTTCAAAAGATGGGTTATGTTTATTTTTCTCCTGACAAAAGTTATTATAGTGTGCCATACCGCTACATTGGAAAGCATACTTTAATCCATTACACCCAAGGTATTGTAGAAGTTTATTACAATCATCAACGTATTGCTTTTCATGAACGAAATCCTTCCAAGGGTATTTACATCACCAATAAAGAACACCTAAGCAGTACTCATCAAAAGTATCTTGAATGGAGTCCTGAACACTTTAAAAGCAAAGCTTCTGCACATGGAACTCATGTTGTTGATTGCGTGGATAAAATATTAACCAACACAGAATACCCTGAAATAGGATATAAACGAGTTATGGGGCTTTTACAGCTTTATAAAGACTTTGGTTCAGCCCGGTTAAATGCTGCTTGCAAAAGAGCGCTTGACGCTGACATGGTATCTTATCTAAGAGTTAAAAATATTCTTAAAAACAATATAGATAAAAACTCATTGCTAAATCAAGAAATAGAACAGAATAAAACGCATATCCCTAAACATGAAAATATAAGGGGATCAAAGGCTTACAAGTAATTATCAATGTTATGAACAACAATCAAACGATCGAGAAGTTGCAACAAATGCGACTTGGTGCAATGGCTTCTTTGCACCAACAACATGTAAAAGACAATCGAATAGAGTCGGTAACAGCAGACGAATATCTAGCTCTATTAACTGATCACGAATGGGAACTTCGGCAGAACAGAAAAATAGAACGGCTCATTAAACAAGCTAGCTTCCGTGACAAGGCAAGCCTTGCAGAGGTGAACTACACGCACAACCGTAGCTTAGATAAAAATATGTTCACCAGACTTGGAACATTAGATTTTATCAAAAGGAAAGAGAATATTATTTTAGTGGGAGCCTCTGGAGTGGGGAAAAGTTATCTTGCTCAGTCCATTGGCTACCAAGCTTGTTTAATGGAGAATAAAGTACTTTACACTAATACCGCACGTTTGTTTAACATCCTCAAACTATGCAAGATGGATGGTACTTATCTAAAAGAGCTTAAAAAGTTGATGAGATGTGATCTACTGATATTAGATGACTTTGGGTTACAATCCTTTGACAATGTAGCAAGAGAGGTACTTATGGACATAATTGAAGAGAGATATAACACAAAATCTACAATAATATCCTCTCAAATCCCAGTTTCTACATGGCATCAAATTATAGGAGAGGGAACAATAGCAGATGCGGTCTTAGATAGAATAGTAAACTCTTCTCATCGAATAGAATTAGATGGGGAGTCTTTAAGAAAACAAACGCTTTAAATGCTAATTATTAGAAAATATTCATATACTTGCAGCATCTTTTAAAGTGGCACCATTTCAACCGAAAAGGGTGGCATGGTCACTCCGAAATAGCCAAAGTTTATGGATGTAATTAGCCTTTAACGCAGTATAGCTGGTTGATCCATCAAAATCTATTTCGGTGTTAATGTCAACATTTTTTTCAACCACAGATGTAAATAGGGACTCTCTAAAGCCGCCATCAATAACTTTCATTTTCAAGAAGCCAAACTGCCTTTTGCATTTGTATTTTTTGGAAACGTCCTCATTTTTTAAATCTTTTGATTCGGCCATGACTAATACTGTCGTTTGCCTTTAACTTCCTCTGCCTCTTTTGAGTGGTCCATTCTTGTTTTGATCAATAGAAACCGTTTCAAAGAATCCGTCATCAAGCTCAATTTGTGTATCAAGAGTGTATTCATCGTCTCGAAGTCCCATAATACTTCTTAATTTGTGAAGCATTGACCAAATAGGTTCGTACCTATTATGTCCAAGTTCTCGTTGCACTTCTTTGGCTGAAAAACTCTTTTTAGTACAAGTCAATAAATGCATTGCTATAAACCAATATTTATATGGTAGTTTACTGTTTTCCATTGCCGTACCACTCTTTAAAGTTACACGGCGACTGCATTTCTTACACTCCCATTGTTCTCGATTTTTCTTCCAGTAAAAATGTGACCCTCCCCATTTGGTGCAAATAACCCCAACCTTTAGGCGGTACTCTTTAAACTTTTCTTTACATTCTTCCTCAGTGGGAAATTTATCGTTAAATTCTAAAATTCTCATAACTCTGTGATTTAAAAACAAAGCTATCACTGAGCTACGTAATCTATTTACGTTCTATTGGGGAAAGTAGCGGATAAGCATTAAACTTTTTAATTTATTTTAAAGAATTAATATAGGCCTTACAAAGCTATCTAGAGAATAATTAATTCAATAATATTTTGAATTAGAATTAAAAGTCGAGGAAGTATAGAAGTGATTTCACGAACAAGAGAAAATTCTAACAGAAGCTATATTTTCTATACAATATGTTGAGTCTGTTATTAATTGGATAATCACTCAGCTCAGTTAGAACGATTGCTTAATATGAAGGAAGGCTGAACGCTTTGAGGCTGATACAAATTCATGAGAAGGTTGAATGAAGAGTATGCCGCAGAAGAAGAAAAGTAAGAGGAAACTCTAGTTAAATATTTAGTCAAATAAGAATTTACAAATGCAGTCGATTTTCTGAAACTATTGCTCTTGTTTTAAATATTTATTATCCAGATGAGGATATTTATTAGATATAGGGAAACAGTCTATGTTCATATCGTTTTGAATAGTTTGTATTTATTTTACAACTTTCATCAAAATATAATCAAAAATGGCTATCTTAAAACATGGATGAATTGTCATCCTAAGAATTATTTACATCACGATAGAATTTTGTGGCAGCCAATTTAAAGGAATACAAATCAGTATTAGTAAATATGCCGTTGTTACCGATAAATTTAATACTGAAAGAAATAGATTGAAATGATACTCATAATTTAACTTCTTCATTTAATTTGGAATGGTAATAGTTTATTCTAATATTTATGTTTATCCGTTTGTAAACCCAAAGGAGCTTTTCAAACAAGTGTTATCGAAAGTATTATTGTCTTTTCTTTTTATTCAAAAGTGTTTATCTTTATAGTGTCCACTAGCTAGCTTTGCGTTGGTTGGTATTGGACATTCGACGAGCTCATTGTCCACCCAGAAAAGAAATACAAAAATCTAGCGCCAGATATTGTTCATTCAATTCTTAAAACTTTTCATTTTGTTTCATAAACTTACTTCGCTGCGGCCATTGACTTCACTTCAAAAAGACGATAATATTCAAATTGAAAATTCAGATTGTCAAGTTTTTTTCCCTGCTCTATCGTTTGGTTTTCAAAATCAGTTCTTTTTCCCAACAATTAATAGCGTTATATAGCACGCTACATTTTTTAAAAAAAACATAAAGCATGTCCTATATCAACTTACTTTTAGGTGTCGACTATTGATTAGTAATCTATGTCTATTCTTTTCAAATAACTATTATCTAATTAGCTATTTTAAAAGAGAGATATAATTTTATCCAAGTTGTTCTCTGTAATCTTTTAGGGTAATCATTTGGATAAGCATTTTATTATTTAACTTCGTCTTATATCCTCTAATGAAATAAATATGGCCAAAGCTGAATATTCTGTTTATGTAATAGAATTGTCGAAACGTGTTTTTACCGACAATGCAAAGTTCAGAAATGCGAATCCACAGTATAACGGAAGTATGCAATGTGTTTATGTTGGAATGACAAGTAAAACGCCAGCAGAACGATTTGAACAACACAAAACTGGATATATCAGCAAGAAAGGACACAAAATTTCTGCTAACATCGTAGAAAAATATGGTAAATATCTTCGACCTAGTTTATACAATCATTTGAATCCGATGAAAACTCAAGCTGAAGCATTGAAGATGGAGGAGCAATTGGCTTTTGAGTTAAGAAGACAGAAGTATGCTGTATGGTTCAATTGAGAGAATTAGGAAATAGTCAATTACGAATTAATGTTTAATGGTAAATTATTAATGTTTAGCGAGGCTTTAATATTTAAGATCGAATTGGCATGAAAATGAATTTACTAAGCAAATATATAAATCTAATTTCTAAGAACTTTTAAGCTTTGAATACGTTAAGTATAAAACAAAATTATCACCATGTTCGGATTATTCAAAAAGAAAACAGAGAAAGAAAAATTAGAAGAGAAGTATGATAAACTTTTGAAAGAAGCGTATACTTTATCTACCACAAATCGAAAGATGAGTGACCAAAAAACTTATGAAGCTTCGGAAGTATTGAAAGAGATAGATAAATTATAGACAATTAAAATAATTACGAATTATCAATTACGAATTTTTTAAACTTAGTCAAGGATTAGACCTTTTGATTTATAATTAAAGGCTGCTGCCCAATTCGTAATTGTTTTTCTTTAATTGTCAATTAATGAAAGTCCGTTCTCATCTGTTGTCAAAACGTCAGTCATATAATCAAAGTAAGGTCTAATTGCTTTGAAGGCCTCATTTACTTCATTGATGAAGTCTGGGGATAATACCTCTTCGTCTGTGAAGTTTTTTGTGAATACAAACTGCTTCTTTCTGATTAAGTCAATATTTTCATGTTCTTTATTAAAGCCTTTAGGTGCAGTTTTTAATTCTTCTCCTTCTAGCTCTCCCCAAATCGATTTAAGCTTTTTACCTGCTAGAATCTCTCTGATTTCTGAAGAATCCATTTCAAACTCTTTTCTGATACGTAGTAAGTCATCTTTTTCAGGTGCCCAAAATCCGGTTGCTATAAAACTTGCTCCTGGCTGGATATGTAAATAATAGCTTCCTCTTAAGTCTGGTTTAATACGAATGTAGTTTCCGCTGATATGAATTTTGTAAGGATCCTTGTTTTTAGAGAAACGAACATCTCTATAAATCCGAAACATCTTTAGTTTTTCCAGTTTGTCGTAGGATTGCATTTTTAATAAAAGTTCGTTGAAGAACTCTTTTACTTCACTTTCAATAGCTTTGTATTCAGGTTTGTTTTCATTGAACCAGTCTCTATCGTTGTTTTTTGCTAATTTATTTAAGAAAGTAAATGCTTTTTGAGGAACTGTATTTGACATGGTTTGTTTTTTTGCTAAAGATAAGAAACTTATTATTTTTGATTCAACTCAAAATGCTAATGAATCTAAAGAATTCGAGATTCACCTTGTTTAGAAATAATGTTACCTAAGACTTTTCTTTATTCATTTTATTGGTAACTAACTTCAATACGAAGAGTCCAATTGCTCCGCCAATTAATGAAACCAACATGTTAATTGTAAAAAGCATAAAATTAACATCACCAGTTTCCATGATTGCGAATGGATTAAATCCTAATCTTCCAAATAATTTTATGAAGAATATTCCTCCAAAAACGCCAGCAAGCGTATTTCCAGTGAATCCCATAGAATATTTCTTCTTGAAGATAGCCAGTAGATTTGCACCGGCTATTCCTACAAAAATACTAATCATTGAAATTAGAGTAAGGGTCATATCAAAAATAGATTTTGAAAATAATTAATGATCTCCGTAGCCAACATCGTCCATTTTACCTTTGAAAACGCGGTATTGAACAAACATATATATGGCTACTAAAACTATCGCTATTACAAACCAGTAAACTCCTACAGAAAGTCCATATTCTCCTGCAGCTGTATTGTAAATCGTTAATGATGGAACAACATCATTGGTTGAAGGTAGAACTTTTGGGAATATTGATGCTACAGTTGAAGTTAATCCTCCAAAAAGGAATAATGACGAGAATAAGAATCCTAATCCATCTTTTTTAAATGTTTTCACTTTAAACATTCCGAAAATTCCAATGAAAGAAATGACTGGGAAAATCCACATCCAAGGATGCGCCATGAAATTATGAAAGGGATTAGGCTCAATAATATGCCAAACCGATAGAGAGATAATTACTAAGGCTAGCAAAACAAAATTTAAATTGAACACTACTTTTCTCAATTTAGGATTTAATTCTGAATTTGTTTTAAAGATAATCCAGTTCGCTCCGTGCATCAATAATGCTATAACGCTAACCACTCCTAAAAACAGAGTGAACCAATCAATAACACCTAAATGTTCAGCTGTAGGGCTAAATGTTGAATTCCATAATGGTAAAAAGAAATAGGGTGCTTCGGTTGTAGCAGCTCCTTCTGTTACCATTCCCAAATTTACTCCTCTCACGACGTTTCCTAAAGCAACACCGAAGAACAATGCCAACAATAAACTAGAGATTCCAAAAGCCTTATCCCAGATGGTTTCCCACATAGAATTTTTAATTTGTCCACGTAATTCTAATCCGATAGCTCTAAAAATAAGTAACCAAAGAATCATTATTAAGGGTAAATAAAATCCACTAAACGCAACAGCATAAAGGGTAGGGAATGCAAAGAATAAAATCCCACCTCCTGCAACTAACCAAACCTCATTGGCATCCCAAAAAGGTCCAATTGCACTTGTGATTGCTCTTTTGTCTTTTTCCTTTTTAGCGAAAAATAAATGGACAATTCCTGCTCCAAAATCATAACCATCTAAAATTATGTAAATAGTTAGAATGGTCATTAAAACGATATACCAGAAGATTTCCATAATTAATTAAGTTTTATTGTTTCAGGTCCTTTATTGATGATTTTACCAGCTAACAACAAGAAGAGTAGGCCTAGTAAAAAGTATAAACCAATAAATCCGAGTAAAGTAAATAAGGTGTTTCCAGAAGAAACAGTAGGCGAAATTCCATCTACAGTTCTCAATAAATCATAAACTAACCAAGGTTGCCTTCCTAATTCTGCAGTGTACCAACCTGTAGTATTTGCAATATATGGGAAAGGAATCATGAATAATAATGACCAGAGAATCCATTTTGTGGTGTAGAGTTTCTTCCTGAATAATTGAATTGTCGCCAAAACCATAAGCCCAATGAATATTGTGCCGAGACCAACCATGATGTGATAGGCGTAATATAGTCCAGGGACATTTGTTGGGTGAACGCTTTCATCAAATTCATTTAAACCTTTCACTTGTGTGTCCCAGTTTTGGTAGGTTAAGAAACTCAACACATTTGGAACTGCAATTTTATTATCCAACCTTTTATTTTCCATGTCTGGCTGGCCAATTAGAATTATTTCTGCTCCACCTTCTTCTGTTTCGAAAATTCCTTCCATTCCTGCAAAAGCTGCGGGTTGATATTTAGCTACATTTTTCGCTGTCCAGTCTCCTGTTGGGAATGCAACCAAAATACTCGAAACCAATCCGAAAATAACTCCTGTTTTCACGAAAAGCTTTCCAAATTCACTGTGTTTGTTACTCAATAAATAGAATGCTCCAATTCCAGCAACTACAAAAGAGGAAGTGATTACAGAACCCATTTGATTGTGCAAAAATGCAGGCATCAACCATGGATTGGAGAATAATGCACTGAAATTAGTCAAAACATAGCGTCCGTTTTCTAATACTTCGTATCCTACAGGATGTTGCATCCATGAGTGCGTTGCGATGATTAAGAATCCACTTGCCCAAGAACCAAGGAAAACCAAGAATCCGGTTAAGAAATGCAGTCTTTGACCCAATAATTTTTCACCGAATAAGAAAAGTCCTAAGAATGATGATTCAAGAAAAAATGAAAACATTCCTTCCATGGCAAGGGTTTGACCAATAATTCCTCCTGTGAGTTCTGAGAATTTTGCCCAGTTGGTTCCAAATTGAAACTCCATTGGAATTCCTGTAACTACTCCCATAGCAAAGTTCAAAGCGAATATCTTCATCCAGAATTTCGCAGCTTCGTTGTATTTATCAATTTTAGTTCTGAGGAATTTCCATTTGAAATAAACAATCATCAGGGAAAGTCCCATGGTTAATTGTGGAAATATATAGTGAAAAGTGATAGTAAAGGCAAATTGCATTCTATCGTAAAAGATCATTTCTTCCATCAATCAGTTTTTTGTGATTATTGGGTGAAGGTAGTCATTCCGATAGAAAAAAATCGGTAACATTTGTTGCTTAGATGAGTGGTTAATAATGGTTCTAAATAATTAGCGCAGATTTAAAGTATTTCAACCCTTTTCATTGACATAGGGTTTAAATAAATCGGCTCTATATGAAATACTGTGGGTAATCAATTTTAATCCTTCGAAAAATTAATGGTTCTACTACGAATTTAACTGTAACCTACACGAGTTGTATTTTAAAGTATTTATCAAAATTATCATTTCTTTT
>Ga0314774_1002275_pt1 | contig 11008 bp, 11 predicted proteins | sample MetaGCBIA2018_FD_204515 | JGI IMG/M metagenome (GOLD analysis project Ga0314774, IMG submission 204515) | Cryopeg brine microbial communities from Beaufort Sea near Barrow, Alaska, United States - CBIA 2018 | ecosystem: Environmental > Aquatic > Marine > Coastal | place: USA: Alaska | collected... | reverse complement strand
AGAAATCGTTTCATTACTTTTTTATTACGAACCACCATAAACACCTTTTTTAATTCTTTGGTTCCATGACCTATGATATCTGAAGTAATTGGTTTTCCAGTAGCACGGTCTTTTAAATAATAAAAAGAGATTTGTGCAAATCCCATCCACCAAATACCTACTAAAATAAACCCAAATCGCGTAGCTGAACTGCCATTTTCAAAACCAAAGAGTGCATATTTTTGATAAAGAAGCAGGTTGAGCATCAGCAAAATAATACTGCCGGTATATCCCATGGCAAATCCTTTGGCACTTACTTTATCCATTCTTTCATTGGAAGTTACCTCGGGTAAAAATCCGTTGTAAAAAACCAAAGATCCGGCATAACCAATGCTTGCTAGAACGGAGCAGGCAATTCCATATTCAATATTTTCTCCAGTAAAAAAGTAAAGCCCTATGCAAGAGAGTGACCCCAGATACGTAAAGAACTGCATAAATCGTTTTTTTAATCCACTATAATCTGCAATGCCGGAAAGAATAGGAGAAAGAAATACAATTACTAAAAAGGAAAAAGATATGGCGTAAGAAAATAGTACGGAATTTTTAATGTGAATCCCAAAAAATTGCACCATTTCACCACCAAAAGCTTCTTCAGTAGTGCTTAAATAATAAATTGGAAATATGGCTGTGGTTACAATTAAGTTGTAAACTGAATTAGACCAATCAAATGAAGCCCAGGCATTAATAAGACGCGAATTATTTTTTTCCAGCATTTCAGTTGGGTTTTAATGATTTTTTCAGTTTTTAAAGATGCAATTTTTTTTTGAATTTATATTTTTTTGAAATGGTTTAAATCAAGAAATTAAGATTATTTCATTTTCATTTATCGACGAATAGTTACAACTCGTCGACACTTAATTAAGACTTGTCGAATAATTTCATAAAAACGCTACAATCTTTTGATCTTTGATGATTATTTTTAATTGTAGACATTAAAAATATTTGAAATAATTTAATAACACTACTATGAGAAAGAGTTTAAACATTTTGCTGGTTGAAGATGATATGATAGAAATCATGAAGTTTAACAGAACAATTTCAAAATTGGCGTATCCTCACAATATTGTCGAAGCTAAAAACGGAGAAGAAGCTTTGGATATTTTATATAAAAATGAATCATTGCCCGATCTTATTTTGCTGGACTTAAATATGCCTAAAATAAATGGCCTTGAATTTTTAAGCATTATCAGAAATAACAATAAATTAAAATATATCCCAACCGTTATTTTAACTTCATCAAATGACCATAAAGATGTTTCAGATTGCCACCAGCTTGGCATTTCAGGATATTTGGTGAAACCTTTAAAATTCGTCGATTATTCTGAATCAATTAAAACGGTATTGGATTACTGGTGTTTTAATGAATTTGTAGAAGCATAAGATTAAAACATCATGCATCAAAAAGAACAACTACTTCTAAAATTACAATATCAAAATGAGCAGTTAAATGACTATGCACATTTGGTTTCGCACGATTTAAAATCATCTATTAGAAGTCTTTCTGCATTATTATCTTGGATAAAGGAGGATTGCGGAGAAAAAATTGGAGAAGAAAGTGTCAGCAACTTGAACCTTATGGAGGAGAAAATTGATAAAATGGACAAGTTCTTAGAAGACATTATCAATTATTCGGAGATTGGAGCGACAAGTTTAAAATCAAACACCATTGATCTGAATAAAAAGGTGGCTAAAATTATAGACAGCATCGAACTCCCAAAAAATATAAGCGTCGTTGTAAAAGGCAATTTGCCGGTTTTAAAAGCCGATGCAAGAAGATTGCGCCAAGTTTTTCAGAATTTAATAAGCAATGCCGTTAATTTCAACAATAAAGAAGTTGGTCTGGTTGAAATTGGGGTTGAAGAAACAGAAGATCTATATACTTTTTCAATTCAAGACAATGGTCCGGGAATTCCAAAAGAATATCATGAAAAAATATTTAACACCTTCACCACACTTGGGTATCAAGAGAAATCTACCGGGATGGGCCTTTCAATTGTAAAAAGAGTTATTGATCTTTATGGAGGTGAAATTTGGCTAAAAAGTGAAGTTACAAAAGGAACCACCTTTTATTTCACCATTCCAAAAAAATAAAATGAATGAAGCAGCGGGAATTGTCCTATAATTAAGCATTTAAATGATATATTTGCGATTGGAGGCCTGTCAAATAACTAAATTATAAAGATGATTTAGAACTTAGAATAATATTTGAGGGCATTTTCAATAATATGTTTAAATAATTGAAAATCAAATAGGTCTATGAGATGTATTAGTATTGATGATGAAGAAATAGCGAGAGTAATTATTGAAAGGCTCATAACCAATAATAAAAATTTAAATTTGGTTGCCAGTTTTAGCAGCCCAATTGAAGCACTTAAATATTTAAATCAGCATCGTGTTGATCTTATCTTTTTAGACATTCATATGCCATCTTTTACTGGTTTTGATTTATTGCAAACTTTAAAAGATCCGCCAAAAGTAATTTTAACCACCTCTGATACAACTTTTGCCATTGAAGCTTTTGAATACGATTGTATTGTGGATTATGTGGAGAAGCCAATCACACAAGTGCGTTTAGACAAAGCAGTTGAAAAGGCTCAATTGATTTCCAATTCCCAAAAAACGATTCAGGATTTACCGGCTATTCCTGCCACAGATGATTCCAAAAGTGAATTGTATGTGAATATTTATAAACGCCTGGTGAAAATTAATTTTGACAGCATCAATTTAATTGAGGCAAAAGGTGATTATATTCTGATTAAAACCGATAAGGAAGATTACACGGTGCATTCAACCATGAAAAAAGTAGCGGATAAATTACCGGAAACTTTATTTTTAAAAGTGCATAGGTCTTTTATCATCAACATCAAAAAAATTATAGATATAGAAGACGGCAGTTTGTTAATAGGTAAAAATGTAATTCCTGTTAGCAGGTCGAGTAAACCCGAATTGATGAAACGTCTTAATTTACTGTAAATTAAATTGACAATTAACCCAATATTTATTCATAAAATAAATTTTCAAAAATGAAAAAATCCCTATTATTTCTTTTCTTAATTTTAAGTTTTCAAGCTTCAAATGCCGGTGTGGTGATCCTTAATGGATTGACACATATCCATCAATCAGCATCCGGACAATTAATTACCGGCGTGATCAGGATGAAAAACACTGATGCAACTGAGCAACGCGTTATTATATATTTCAATGATTTGTTACAGGAATGTGGTAAAGGAACGGTTTTATCGGCCGATATCACGCACAAGAATTCCATCAAAAACTGGTTGACAACAAATGTAAATGAGCATGTTTTTAAAGCAAATGAAGAATATGAACTTATTTACACCATCAATGTTCCCAATGATGTTGAGATAGATGGTTCCTATTGGGGCGTTTTAATGGTTGAAGTTGAAAAGCCCATTAAGGAAGATGAACTTGAATACGGCGTAAAACTGGAATCTAAAATCAGATACGGAATACAAATTATTGCTGATATCAATGATAGAAAACCTTCTGAACTTGATTTTTACGACATAAAAATTGAAGAACCCGACGGAAATAAACTCATAAATGTTGTTTTAAAAAATTTGGGAACCTTTTATGTAGAGCCAACCTTAGTGCTTGAAGTTTTTAATGACCAAGGAGAACAACAAAAAAAGGAAGAAGTTAAATTTAAAAAAGTATATCCAAATTCCTGTAAAGCTTTTACATTGGATATTTCCAACTTGCCAAAAGGGGCTTATACCGCGGTATTGATTGCCGATTATGGCGAAAATATCTATTCTATCGATTTGGAATTTGAAAATAAATAGCCCCTAAAATAAATGATGATCCTAAAAACCCCAGTCTTTTTTCAGTATTAATTTGAGAAACATCCCAGAAATATCAACATTAACCTATTTTTTTCTTTTTTTATTGATATTTCTGTCAATATCAAATGTTGAAGGACAACATAGTGCTGTTGAAATTTCTGCAAAAAACATTCCCGAAATTTTAGTTCCCGGAAAAAATTACACCATTGCCTTTGAAATTTCAAATACAACCGGCAGTCCGCTAAATTTAAATTGTGAATATGCAGCTTCTGATCAATTTTATTTAACAACAAATATTAAAAAGGTGCTTGTTGCCGCAAACAATAAAAAAATAGTGTTGTTTACTTTTGGTGTTGACAACAGTTGCGCGGCCGGCAACTATAAAGCATTGTTGCGTATTACCAGCAACAATATGCCAATTGCTTCTCAGGAAATATCGCTTCATGTTTCTAAATTATATCATTTAACTGTTGAGGTTTTAAATGCCCCTGAATATTTAAGGCTTGAAAAAGAATTTTATTGTGAGTATCTGGTGACAAATAATGGAAACAGCGAAGAGAAAATAAATTTTGAAGCCTTTAAACCGCTTAAAATTGTGCCTGCAAATGCGGTATTGGAACCAGATTCTTCTTTGGTTGTTGCCGTTTATCAAAAAGTTCCGGAAATTGTAAACAACAAAACGATGGTTTTAAATAATTTAAAAGCCGTTATTGTTTCAAAAGACACCTTGTTTTCCAATAGGGTGGCGGTCACTGTTTATCCGAAAAATAAAAAAAAGCCAGATTTATACTATCGATTTCCCATTACCGTATCCACTATTTTTAACTCATTAAAAGGACTGGATACCTTAAATGTTTTTAAATTTAAGGTAAGCGGACAGGGTTATTTGGACAAGAAGAACGAACATTATTTAAATTTCGAATATTCAGGTCCCAGCCAAAGCGATATTGTCAGGTTTGGTGAATATGAAAGGTATAGCGTGCTTTACAAAAACAAAAAAATGCAAGCGGTTTTAGGGCACGTGAATTTTTCGCTTTCAAATATTACGGAAACATCGCGCTATGGAACTGGCGGTATTTTAAGTTATGATTTTGGAAAAACAATTGCAACCTTATTTTATGTACAACCAAGGTTTACCAAACAAATATCCGATTCTTACGGTGGTAAAATAACCCAGGACTTATCAGATAAAACCTATGTTGAAATGGGATTTATTAACAGAACCCTTTTTGAAGATAATGAGGAATTCAATTCTAAAATTTTTAACATCGCTTCTGTTTATACCAACGATAAAATTAAAATTAATGGTGAAGTGGCCTATGAAAGCAATTATAAAACCAATGGATTTGCCTTTTCACTGGCGTCTTATTTAAATTTCAAAAAAGCCCATTTCATCAATTCTGCTCAATATTCCGATAAAAATTACAAAGGTTATTTAAGAAGCAGCAAACAATTTTTATCACAGGCAAATTACAGGTTTAATAAAAAAGTTGATTTACAAATTGGCGCCAATTATCGCGCCATTAATCCTGTTAGAGATACCATTAATTACAGTTCTTCACCTATAACAACAAAGTATCAGGCCTATGTTAATTATCATATAAACCGATACAATAAAATTAGAATAGGGGGGTATTTCAGAAATAAAGAAGATCAGTTAAGTTTATATGCTTACAATTTTGAAGAAAAATTGGCCACGCTTTCATTTTATAGCAGAATGCCCTATAAATACAATTTAATCTGGCAAAACAGGGTGGGGAAAACCATCAATTTTTTGGCGGAAAGCACGGTTCCACAAAGCACGCTTTTTAGTTCTTTAAGTGTTTCAGTCAATATTTTAAAAAATTTAACAGTGGGTGTCAATGGAGATTATCAACAAAGCAACAAGCAATCACTTGATAATAAAATTTTAAAAACATTTTATTACGGCGGAAATTTGAGATACAATTTAAAATCGGACTTAAATCTTAATGTGTTTTACAAAAAAAATTATGATTTTGATGAATTGGATCAGGCTCAAAATTATTTACAGGCGCAATTAAATTACAACTATCATCGGAAACATCTATTAAGTGTGGCTGTTTCGCAATCGAGTTTGCCTGTTTTCCCCATAAAAAAGGAACTTCTCATCACGGCATCTTATAGCTTTGTGATGAACGTGCCTGTTTCAAAAAATAAAACAGTGGGTTCTTTAACCGGTAAGATAATATCTGCAGAAAAAAATAATTTGGAAGGCATCCTTGTTTTATTGGATGGTCATATTGCGATGACCGATAAAAAAGGGGTGTTCCACTTTTATAATTTAAAACCCAAAACCTATCGTTTGTATATCAAGCAATCTTCGCTTCCAAGAAATAAAATTATTACTCATCAGCAACCTATTGATATCGATATTATTCCCAATAAAGAAACCGAAGTGTTTTATGAGATGGGAAATGCTGGTTCTTTGTACGGACAGGTTATTTTTAAAGACACATTACTGATCCAATCATCGAAGTTTATAAAAAAATTGCCTAATTTAATCGTTAAAATATCCAAGGAAGATAAATTCTATTATACGAAAACCGACAATGACGGCAAATTTTGGTTTAAAGAGCTCATCCCTGGAGATTGGACAGTGGAACTAATTGTTAAAAATTTACTGAATGATTTTACGTTTAGTGAAACGCAAAAAACCATTTTCATTGGTTCTGATGAAGAAAGTAAGGCTATTTTTAAAGCAAGCAATAAAAACAGAGAAATTAAAAAAAGCAATAAAACATTTAAGCTATGATACGAGCAATACAAATTTTGACACATAAAAGAATGATTCATGGCGAACAGAATCTGTTACCGCCAAAAAATAAAATTTAAACAGATGAAACAATTAATATATATCATATGTTGTTTTTGTGCAGTTTCAAATTATGCCCAAGTCACAGAAGTAAGTGTTGGTGCTGCATTTGACTTACCTCAAGTGGCTATGTTGGTTTTGGAACCAAATGGTGCAACAGTAACATTAGAAGTTGGGCCGCCAATTGAGGCAGGTGAAAAGGCTATAATTAAGAAGGCGGATAAGGATATTTGGATTCGCTTTTCATCGGCTGTTATAGAGGGAAACACTCGACACATTGAAATAGGAATTGAGATTGGGCAGCAGCTACCTCCGGGAATTAATTTAAAATTGAGCACTGCTAAGGGTTCTGGCATAGGTGCGATAGGCGATCCGGCAGGTGATGTGACTTTAAGTACTTCTTCACAACCAATTATAACCGGTATCGGCGGTGCATATACGGGAAATGGAGTAGGTAGTGGGTACAAACTAACCTATTATTTGGTAATTTCCGATTATAAATTATTGGAATTCGACCCGTCAGCAAATCTTACTATTAATTTAACTTTTATGGATTAGTTATGAAAAATTTAATTTTTATTTGTTTTTTAGCAATTTCCAGTAGTTTGTTTAGTCAAAATGGTAATGGTTTTACAGTTGCTGTTACTGGTAGTGATTGGGCGCCAATTATTTTAGAACAGGACATAACCAAAGCAGGGGATGATTATAATTTGGATTATAATAGTATAAGTAAACAAACTACAATAACGATAACTTCAACTTTCCAAAATAAACAATTTATTGTTTCAATTTATAAGGAAGATAATACTCCTTCTTGGCCCTCAGGTCTGGATCTTCAAATAACACAGACATACAGTTCAAATCTAACAACAGCATCACCACCACCACCACCTCAATCAATCCCAGACTATAGTGGGCCTCTATTGAGTTTTTCTATTGAAGGCAGCAAAACAAACCAAATGTCATTCGAATATAAAATTAGGGGCATAAGTGTGCTGCTTCCTGTCGCTCTCTATACAACCACCATTTTTTTTACTGTAACGATGATGTAGTGATTATATTCTGAATGGTAAAAGAGACAAGATTTAACAAATAAAATAATTAAACACAAACACAATGCCCATAAAATTACTTTTTATTGAAGAGAATGAAATAAAACAAGAAGCCATTAAATTGTGTCTAAGCGAAAATACAGGTATTCAATTTGACATCATCCCTGATTTTAACGCGCTGGATGCTGCGATAAATGTAAATGGTTATACGCATTTGGTTGCTCAATCCATCGGTAAAAACGAATCTGTTCTGAGGTTTGGCCACTTAATTAAGTTGCCTCTGTTGATTGTTAATGATGCCGACATAGATTTGGGGGAAACCTCTTATACAAGCATAAAATCGCCGTTGAGTTATGCTGAATTGTTTGCTTTTTTGGTAAAAAGCACGCCCATTACTTATAGCGGTATTGAGGAATATGCGATGGGTGATGAAGAATTTTTCAACCAATTAAAAGAATTGATTATAGAAGAATTTAAGCTAAATTTTGAGGAAATACCCACTTTGATTGAAAGCAATAATTTGGCGGAGATCAAAAGCAGGGCACACCAAATGAGCAGCAAATTTTCAATGATTGACAAACCACTTTCATGGCAATTGTGCAAAGATATTGACATGCATATTTTAGAGGATACCGAAAAGCAACTTGAAAATACAAAATGTTTATTGGTGGATATAGAAATTTCTTTGTTGCATTTACAGTAAAACCACCATTTTTTTCGCTGTATTATTTTTTAAGGTTCATTTGGTCAAATTTTGTAATTTAAGCAGCATTTTTCAAAAAAAAATGCTGCCTAAAGACCTATCGTTAAGCTTCTGAAAAACGATATAAAATATTTTTTAATAGATTTCCATTCCTCACTTTTTTAAAATTATAGAAATCAAAAGTTCTAAAAAACGAGCTTATATTTTTAAATTTTACAAAAAAACACGTAAATTAGGCAAACGGATGCGTTTTAACTCGCAATAAAATATTTTTTAAGACCTTAAAAAAGGCTTGTAAAAAATATAAACGGTATGTAATTTACAATGAATGGTATATTTTTTAAGGTAAATGGTAAAATATATGAATTTTTTCATTGTTGAATGATTTTTTGTTTGTATCTTTAGAATAAATCTAAATAAAACGATTAATTTTTAAAATTAATACAAACTAAATTTCTCATAAGCCAAAAAAATGACCACAATCTACAAAAATATAGCCCTCGTCTTATTTTTATTGGTGTTTGGCAATTTAAGTGCTCAAGAGAATCGTGGCAGTCATCAAATAAATTTAACAATACCGGAGGTTGCCTTAATCAATGTTTATTCAAATTCAGCTATTTCCTTAGGGAATAATTCTGTTATAGAAGCAGGACAGCCCTTAAATATAGAAGATACAGACAACAGCATTTGGATCAATTATTCTTCCATTGTTGGCTCACAAACACAACCAAGCAGAGACATTAGCATTCGCATTTCTGAAGGCACTATTCCTGATGGCGTGAAGCTTTATGTTAAAGTAGCCAAAGATATTGGCGCTGGCGCCGGAACAATGGGGAAACCTATCGAGATCGCTCAAGAACTTACTTCAAATCCTATGACGATTATTACAGATATAGGAAGTGCTTATACAGGAGTCGGTGCCAATAAAGGCAACAATGTACAATATACCCTAAAATTGAGCGACGAACCAAATGCTTATGCAAAATTGGATTTTGACCAAAGCAGCACCCTGGTGATTAACTATACGCTGACGGATAACTAGATTTTTTTTTAATTGTTTAATCGTTTATTTGTTTATTCGTTTATTTGTTTATTTGTTGAAGAGTTGAATTTTGAATTTTAAATCTGCAATAAAAACTTTCTTCAGCTTTATATTCTCCGCTCCCTGCAATTATATATTTATTTTCCACTTTTAGAAAAAGACACTATTCCTTTTTTAGGATGGTGTTTTTTTATTGTTTAATCGTGTATTTGTTTATTTGTTTATTTTTGAATTGTTTAATTGTTTATTTGTTGAAGGGTTTAAGCGTTGAATCGTTGAATTGTTTATTCGTTTAAAGATTTAATCGTGTAATCGTTTATTTGTTGAAGTGTTATATTTTAAATCTTCAGTAAAAACCTTCTTTACCTTTATTTACAAAGCTTCCCCTGCAATTATTCGCAATTCATTAGGCCTTTTCATCTGTCTTTAAGTGTATTCATCTAAAGAAACCTACCGTTCGTCGACACTTAAGGTTTACCTGTCTATTTTTCTTCAATAAAGCATAAAAGCCCACATATATTTGTATCATTAAAAAGAAATAATTAGAAACAAAAAAATAACAACCAAATAAAAAAACTACCTCACACTATGAAACTACAAAAATTATTTTTCGCCGCTGTAATCGTTTTATCTGCCAACGCTGCTTTTGCACAAAATGACACAGACACAGACTCTCACAATGTAACCATTAACATCCCTCAAATTGCTTTATTGGATCTTGAAACTTTAAGTAGCCTTGATTTTACTTTAGGCGCAGATACAAGTAGTGAAGCTGGTTTGGCAGTTAGTTTTGCAGGTGCAGTTAACTCTGATACTTGGATTAATTACACATCTCTTGTTTCTGGAACATCTACAAATAAAGTAATGGTTTCTCTTGATACTAATGTTCCAACTGGTTTAAAATTAACAGTGGCTGTTGGTGCTGATGCTGGAAATGGTGCTGGCGCAAAGGGAGTAGTTGCTGTTGGTAATAAGTATACTTTAACAACTGCTTCTACAGATATAATTACAACGATTGGAAGTGGTTACACCGGAGATGGATCAGGCAGTGGTCATAATTTAACTTACCAACTTGGTTATGCTGCTGATGCAACAACTAATTTTGCTGATTTAGTTATTACCGATACTCCTCTTCTCATTACTTACACAATTTTAACTGAATAATCTGTAAACAACAAAACATAAAAAAGAAGCCGTCTAAAATTAATTTTAGACGGCTTCTTTTTGTGTCCTAATTTTTAGTCCATGATAAACTTCAATCCTGCAGTAACAAGACTTGCTTTAAAGCCAGAATCTCTTTCGTATTGGTTAAATTTTAAGTCAATACTTTTAAGTCCGAATTTATAAATGTGCGCTTTGGTAAATATGTCCGTATACGTTATGCCAAACCCATACTGGTTGGCGCTGTATTTTGACAAATCATAATCCGAAGTCACTAGCATCCGAAAGTCGGCATTTTAAAAAGCCCTCAGAATCCTATATTTTTGAGTTCAACAAAAAACTGTATAAACATGGGACTCTTCAGGCGAAACA
>Ga0314774_1002274_pt1 | contig 11011 bp, 5 predicted proteins | sample MetaGCBIA2018_FD_204515 | JGI IMG/M metagenome (GOLD analysis project Ga0314774, IMG submission 204515) | Cryopeg brine microbial communities from Beaufort Sea near Barrow, Alaska, United States - CBIA 2018 | ecosystem: Environmental > Aquatic > Marine > Coastal | place: USA: Alaska | collected... | reverse complement strand
CCGTACCACTTTCGCCACAGGAAGTAGAAAGAAAAAGGATTGCCATATTTCAACATCAATCACAAAAAGACCGCCCTGTATTTCCGGGAGACGATGAAAGGGAATTCTGGAAAAGGGCCCAGGAAAGGAACAGCGAAACCGCAATGAATTACGACAAACTGGGATTGGCCAATTATGAAGCCATGGAAGCCTTTGTGAGGTGGAAGTTTTAGCATTTAAAGGATGTTAAGGTATATTATCCATCAGAATTCAGCTCTGACAATTTTCCAGTCAAATTTAAATTTTAAATTTGACTGGAAAATTCCATTTCAATACATTAAGTAAAAAATAAGAATTCCAAAATATAAAATGTTAGGCGGGAGAGATAGTAAAATCTGTAGATTGCCTAAAATATAATTCTTTTATTAGACGGTGACGGAGGGCCATATTTGCTGTTTGGCTTATCAAACCCGTTGTTGGTCTATTAAAATTTTTAGAGTTGCTCAATTTATACAATTCAATACAAACGTTAATTTGTTATTGTAATCCTAATTATTTTATAATGAAAATCAATATCCCGATCCTTCTAATTTGCTTGTTTATACTTTTACAATCATGTAAGGAAGAGCAAAGTGTATCTTCTAATGGTTCTGGTGAGGAATCAAAAGCGATTTCTTTTGTTGATCCCTTTATAGGGACTGGTGGCCATGGGCATACCTACCCCGGCGCTACAGCTCCATTCGGAATGATACAATTGAGCCCGGACAATGGTTTAAGTGGCTGGGACTTGTGCTCTGGCTACCATATTTCTGACGATATTATCGTTGGATTTAGCCATCTTCACCTTAGTGGAACGGGAATTGGCGACCTAGCCGATTTACTTTTTATGCCGGTTTCCCGTGAAATTGACTTAACAATTCCCATCAAATCTCGCGATGATATTCCTTACAAATCCAAATTTTCGCACGATAATGAAGATGCTTCTCCCGGTTATTATAGGGTGTTCCTAAAAGATCACCAGGTGGAGGTAGAACTTACCACCACTCAAAGAACAGGCTATCATAAATACACTTTTAAAGATGGGCAGGACCAATCAGTAGTTGTAGATCTTGGATTTGCCATTAACTGGGACACGCCCACACTCACCCAGATTAATGTGGAGAGTGATAATACCATAACTGGCTATAGGCATAGCACCGGCTGGGCAAAAAATCAGAAAGTATTTTTTGTTGCTGAATTCTCAAAGCCTATCACTTCATATTCCATGGTCTTAGACGGGGAAAAAATCGAAACAAAGACAGCAGATGGAACCAAAACATCTGCTCAATTATTTTTTGAACCTTCCGGTAATACTGAGCTGCAGATTAGAGTAGCCTTTTCTTCCGTAAGCATAGAAAATGCAAAAGATAATCTGGACAAAGGAAGTTTGAGTTTTGATCAAGCAAGAAAAGAAACTGCTGAAATATGGGAAAATTCCCTAAATACCATTCAGGTAGAAACCGCTAATGACTCCCTAAAGACAATCTTTTATACTGCATTATATCATACGAAGCTTGCTCCTGTTACCTTCAGTGATAAAAACGGACAATTCAGAAAGGAAAATGACAGCATCGTAACAGCCCAAAATTATACTGCTTATTCCACTTTGTCGCTCTGGGATACCTTCCGGGCTCAGCAGCCACTGCTAACTCTAACCGATCCTGATAAAGTTTCAGACATTATAAATTCTATGCTGGAATATTATAAGACTAAAAACATTCTTCCGGTATGGATACTTTATGGAAATGAAACCAATACAATGACGGGTTATCATTCTATTCCTGTTATTGCTGAAGCTTATTTTAAAGGGATAAAGGGTTTTAATGCGGAAGAGGCTTATGAGGCCATGAAAACTACCATGATGCAGGATGATCGCGGACTTGAGTTTTATAAAGAGTACGGGTATATTCCTTTCAATCTTTTAGATGAATCGGTAACTATCACCCTAGAATATGCCTACAACGACTGGTGTGTGGCACAAATGGCAAAAGCGTTAAACAAAACCGCAGATTTTGAATATTTCTCCAATCGTGCCAAGGCGTATCAAAAACTCCTGGATGCTGAAACAGGCTTTATGAGAGGCAAGGCTCAAGATGGTAGAACCTGGAATGAACCTTTTGATCCTAAACATTCCAGCCACCGTGAAAATACAGATTATACTGAAGGGAACGCCTGGCAGCACAGCTGGTTTGTATTGCATGAGCCGGAAAATTTAGTGAAACTTCATGGAGGGGAAGATGTCTTTACTAAAAGGCTGGAGCAGCTATTTACCGAAACTTCCGAAATTACGGGAGAGAATGTGTCTTCAGATATTTCCGGATTAATAGGGCAATACGCACATGGAAATGAACCTAGCCATCATATTGCCTATTTATTCAATAAAGCTGGGAAACCTTGGCGCACCCAGTATTGGGTAAAAGAGATCCTTAAAACCCAATACACCACCCATCCCGATGGTTTGAGCGGGAATGAAGATGCTGGGCAAATGTCTGCCTGGTATGTATTCAGCTCAATAGGGCTATATCCTTTTAATCCGGCATCAGCCACTTATGAAATTGGAAGCCCAATTTTTGAGAAATCAATAATAGATTTTAATAATGGTACGAAATTTACGATTATGGCAGAAAATGTTTCTGAAGAAAATATTTATATCCAGTCTGCCACTTTAAATGGAAAAACATTTAATACCACTACGATTTCACACGATGTAATCCTAAAAGGTGGAGAACTGAAATTTGAGATGGGACCAAAACCCAACAAGAACTGGGGTGTAAGTAAAGTAGAGCAAGAGTAATGACTGGGTTAGATATTTTCATACATAGCTATAATCCTTATTGTAGGCATTTATGTTTTCAAAAGTGCCTCCAAAGGTTTGGACTCTTACTTTCTGGGTGGTAAAACTATTAAAATGGTATTACCTGGGGTTCAGTAACGGGTCGGGGATGTTTGATGTATCAGGTACTGCCTGGATGGTTCGAATCCTTTAGTGTATCCCCATTCAACAATGCAGGAGAGTAGAATAAACTGATTATGAAAATGAATTTTATAAGAATTACCTTAAATAGAACAACACCAAATTTTTTCAGAAGCAAATAATTCTAAAAAAAATTAAATTATGAGAAGAAGAAAATTTATACAAAACACAGCTTTAATGGGAGGACTAACCCTGATTAATCCTATATCCTTGGTTTCAGGCATATCAACTGATTTCAACGGTTTCCCGATAGTAAGAATTCAAAAAGGGAAGAGAAATTTTGAGAGTAAAATCATTGAAAATTCTATTGAAGAATTTCAGAAAAATACAAGTGACATAGAGTTGGGATGGCTTTTTAACAATTGTTTCCCAAATACGTTGGACACTACGGTTACCTATTCTGAAAAAGAAGGCATTCCAGATACATATGTTATTACTGGAGATATAGATGCCATGTGGTTACGGGATAGTTCAGCTCAGGTATGGCCTTATTTGGCATTTGCGACGAAGGATCCCAAGCTTAAGGATTTAATTGCGGGTGTCATTAATAGACAAACCCAATATATTTTAAAGGATCCGTATGCAAACGCTTTCTATAGGGACCCAGATAAAATAGGAGGATGGGAAGGAGATCTTACAGAGATGAAGCCGGGCGTTCATGAAAGGAAATGGGAAATTGATTCTCTTTGCTATACCATAAGGCTTGGTTATAATTATTGGAAGGAAACAGGGGATGTCTCCCCATTTAATAAGAACTGGGAAAAAGCTATAAAATCGATATTAGAAGTATTTAAAAATCAACAAAATAAAGAAGGAAGAGGGGAATATTTTTTCCAAAGGGAAACTCCTAATGCCACTGATACCAGGGCATTACATGGTTACGGATATCCTGTAAAACCTGTTGGACTTATCTGTTCTGCATTTAGGCCAAGTGATGATGCTACTGTTTTTTCTTTTCTTATTCCCTCAAACTTTTTCGCAGTTGTTAGTTTGAGACAGGCGTCAGAAATGATGGCCAAAATAGCAAATGATTCCGTTACTGCATCAGATTTAAAGGAATTGAGTAATGAAGTGAATGAGGCCTTGCAAAAACATGGAATAATTGAACATGAAAGGTATGGAAAAATATATGCATATGAGGTTGATGGTTTCGGAAACCATCTTTTGATGGATGATGCCAATGTGCCAAGCCTGCTATCTTTACCCTATTTAGATGCCATAGATCACCTGGATCCTATTTATCTTAACACCAGAAAGTTTGTATGGTCCAAAGATAATCCATTTTTCTTTAAGGGGAAAGTAGCCGAGGGTATCGGCGGCCCGCATATAGGATTGGATATGATTTGGCCAATGTCAATAACTATGTTAGGATTAACCAGCACTAATGAGAAGGAAATTAAACAATGTATAGCCGCCTTGAAATCTTCTCATGGGAAGACAGGTTTTATGCACGAATCTTTTCATAAAGACAATCCGAAGGATTTTTCGAGGTCTTGGTTTGCCTGGGCAAATACTCTTTTTGGGGAATTTCTATGGAAAATATACAAAGAGAATCCTCAGTTACTTAAATGATTTAAATTCAATACCAAATTGAAGAAATCGAGAGATTCTAATTTAATAAAGTCGTAAAAAAAAATACCATGCCAGTAACCATTGGAGTAGACATAGGCGGAAGCCATATTAGTAGTGCGGCAGTACATATAGATACCTACAAAATAATACCCGAAACTTATTTTAAAAGTCCGGTGAATAGTAAAACCTCAAAGGAAGAAATCTTTCGAAAGTGGGGCAATGTAATAAATCAAACACTTGAAAAGGTAAAGGATGAAAATGTTATGGGAATAGGTATTGCAATGCCTGGACCGTTTCAATATAAGACTGGAATAGCAATGTTTGAGGGGAACGATAAATATGAATCTTTACATAAAGTATCTATTGCGTCAGAATTACCATATTATTTAAATGGAAAAAATTTAGCTATTAGGTTTTTAAACGATGCTTCCTCTTTTGGAATTGGAGGTGCCCTGATAAATAAAATAGGGAAAAACCAAAAAATTGTTGCTTTAACCTTAGGCACAGGGTTTGGCGCAGCTTTTTTAAAAAATCACGTTCCTGTTGTGAATGATGAGCTTGTTCCGGAGGGAGGATGTCTCTGGGATAAAGTATTTCTTGATGGCATAGCAGATGACTATTTTTCCACACGTTGGTTTCTTTCAAAATATGAAGAATATACCGGTGATAACAATATTGGGGGGGTCAAGGAAATAGTTGACACTAATAGTCCAATATCCCTAAAGCTATTCGAAGAATTCGCCCTTAATTTTAGTGAATTCATGCTTCCACATTTAACAAAATTTGACGCGGATTTGTTGATAATAGGTGGGAATATATCAAAATCTCATCACTTGTTCTTACCTGCCATAATTCAAAAATTGAAGGAAAAAGGCTGTGATATTTCAGTTGAAGTTATTGACAATACAGATAAGGCTTGCATAATAGGTTCTTCTTATCTTTTTGAACCCGATTTTTGGAACAAGGTGAAGGAGGAACTCCCTGAACGTTAAAAATTGAAACTAAGAAATATATCCTTGCTAAAATCAAGGATATTTAAAAACAATATTTCCCTACATATAGCATCAATAATGACAATAATAGAATATTCAAAATAAATTTCACAATTAATTCGGCAACAGTATATTATGAATCAAAAGAAATCCTTTCGTACAGCTTTTATATTTTTAACCATCCTTTTCTTTTTATGGGGTTTTATTACTGTTTTGGTGGATTCCCTGATTCCAAGGTTACGTGAGGTTTTTACCCTAACCTATTTCCAGGCCGGAATGGTCCAATTTGCCTTTTTTGGAGCTTATTTTTTGTTATCGATCCCTGCAGGGTATTTACTTTCAAAAATAGGATATAAAAAGGGAATAATTCTTGGGCTTTTCACAATGGCAATGGGTTGTTTGTTATTTTATCCTGCTGCATCTTATAGAATTTTTTGGGTTTTTATGTTGGGTTACTTTATACTTGCCGGTGGAATTACCATTTTGCAGGTAGCGGCCAATCCGTATGTTACCATTCTTGGGCCGGAGAAAACTGCATCCAGCAGGCTTAACCTTTCCCAGGCTTTTAACTCTCTGGGAACAGCCATTGCCCCAGCGATGGGGGCTTTATTTATTTTAAGCGACAAGGTTAAAACTTCCGGTGAGATAAGTTTCTTGAGTGAAGCAAAGCAAAAAGACTACTATATTGAAGAAGCCTCGGCAGTTCAGGAACCATTTTTGGGCATTGCCCTATTTATTATTATAATTGCTTTGGGTTTTCTATTTGTAAAACTTCCGAAAGTAGGAAATACGAATACATCAAATAACTATTATAAAGTCCTTAAAAATAAAAACCTTATCCTTGGGGCTATTGGAATATTTTTTTATGTTGGAGCAGAAGTAGCTTTGGGAAGTTATATGGTCAATTATTTTCTGAATTTGGATCTTGCCAATACCATAAGGGAAACTTCCTTCATGAAAACCATAGCCGAATGGATATTGACTTCCGGGGTTTCAAATTCAAGTGACATGGCAGTAGTGGGCGTTTTTGTAACCTTCTATTGGAGCGGCGCCATGATAGGAAGGTTCATTGGTTCCTATCTCACCAAAATCGTTAAACCGGCCAAAGTTTTAAGTTTTTTTGCCACTTGTGCTATTGGTTTGATCATCATTTCAAATTTATCGACCGGTTTAGTAGCTATGTGGTCTATTATTGCTGTAGGATTATTTAATTCAATTATGTTTCCTACTATTTTCAGTTTGGGTTTAGATGGTTTAGGCGACGACAAACCTCAAGGATCGGGGGTATTATGTACCATGATTGTGGGTGGCGCAATTATTCCACCTGCTTACGGATTTTTAACGGATACTTTCAATTTTAATATTGCCTTGATTTTGGTAATAGTATGTTATGCATACATTTTATTTTATGGTTACCTATATAAAAAGGCAGAATTAATTATGTAAAAATCTTAAAACCCTCATTTTTTTGCAGGAAAACTGGAGAAACCTATATTGGGTTCATGAAATCTTGAAAACCCGGTATAATAATACCAATGAAGGTTTAGGCGGAAGTGAAGATTGTAGGCAAATGTCTGTCGGGAATGTATTCAGTTTTATAGGACTTTACCCTTTTGACCCGGCACTTGCGGAATAAGAAATAGTCAGTCCGTTGGTTAAAAAATCTATACTTAATTTGCCGAATAACAAGGCATTAATAATTGACTCCTCATGAAAAATATTTTGACGATCATATTCGCATTTATTGGTTTTCTACAATTTTCACAGGCACAAAATGTGCAAATTGATAAAATAGGAGACCCCATAGATTGGGTAAATCCCCTTATGGGAACAGACTCCAATAGTAGCCTTTCCAATGGAAATGTTTATCCTGCAATCGCAAGACCCTGGGGGATGAATTTCTGGACTCCGCAAACCGGAGAAATGGGGAATGGTTGGGCCTATACCTATGATGCAAATAAAATCAGGGGATTTAAGCAAACCCATCAGCCTTCACCCTGGATGAATGATTATGGACAATTTTCCCTGATGCCAGTCACTGGTACATTGCGCTTTAAGGAAGGGGAAAGACAGAGTTGGTTTTCTCACAAAGCTGAAACCGTTACTCCCTATTACTATAGCGTTTATCTTGCAGACCATGATATAACTACGGAAATTACACCCACAGAAAGGGCTGCCCGTTTTAGGTTTACCTTTCCCGAAACAGATAGTTCTTTTGTGGTTATTGACGCTTTTGATAATGGTTCCTATGTCAGGATAATTCCTGAGGAAAACAAAATTATTGGTTACACCACAAAGAACAGTGGGGGAGTTCCCGATAACTTCAAAAACTATTTCGTGGTAATTTTTGATAAAGAATTTGAACTATCAAAAACTTTCAATGATTCTACTTTGACTGCATCCTTGGAAACCGAAGCTAATCATGCTGGTGCGGTAATCGGGTTTAAAACAAGTAAGGGGGAAATTGTAAATGTGAAAGTAGCCTCTTCTTTTATAAGTTATGAGCAGGCAGAAAGAAACCTGGAAGAGATTGGATTGGATAATTTCGATGGATTAAAAGAAAAAGGGAAAGAAATCTGGAACAAGGAATTGAGCAAGATTAAAATAGAGGGAGGAACTCCCGACCAGATTAAGACTTTCTATTCCTGCCTATATCGATCTCTACTTTTTCCCAGGAAATTCTTTGAATATGACGAAAATGGGGAGGTTGTTCATTATAGCCCTTATAACGGAGAAGTTAAACCTGGATATATGTTTACCGATACCGGGTTTTGGGATACTTTCCGATCCCTTTTCCCATTCCTTAATTTAATGTACCCTGAATTAAATGCACAAATACAGGAGGGCTTATCCAATGCGTATGATGAAAGCAGTTGGTTACCCGAATGGGCCAGTCCCGGACTCCGAAATGTTATGGTGGGAAATAATTCTGCTTCAGTAGTTGCAGATGCCTACCTAAAAAGTGGTGGATCTTATGATTATGATATAGAAAATTTATATGAAGCTTTAATTCACGGCGCTAATAACGAAGGGCCAATGACCGCTGTAGGGCGTGCCGGTGTAAAATTTTATAATGAGCTGGGTTATGTCCCATACGATGTAGGAATAAATGAAAATGCAGCAAGAACTCTGGAATATGCATATGATGATTTCACTATTTATCAATTGGCAAAAGCCCTAAATAAACCGAAAAAGGATATTGAACTCTATAAAAAACGCAGCCTGAATTACAAGAACCTTTTTGATTCGGATACTAATTTGATGCGGGGAAAAAATAAGGATGGGGAATTTATGGTTCCGTTCAATCCTTTTAAATGGGGAGATGCTTTTACTGAAGGAAACAGCTGGCATTATTCCTGGTCTGTTTTTCATGATATGCAGGGATTAATCGACCTTATTGGAGGAAAAGAAAAGTTTGTAAAACAATTGGATAAAGTTTTTATGCTGCCTCCTGTTTTTGATGATAGCTATTATGGAGGAGTTATTCACGAGATTCGGGAAATGCAAATTGCCAATATGGGCCAATATGCACACGGCAATCAACCTATTCAGCATATGATCTATTTATATAATTATGCCGGGCAGCCATGGAAAACCCAATACTGGGCAAGGGAGACTATGAACCGAATGTATCAACCCACCCCAGATGGTTATTGTGGGGATGAAGATAACGGGCAAACTTCTTCATGGTATGTATTTTCGGCCCTTGGGTTTTATCCTGTCGCGCCTGCCACAGATCAATATGTACTTGGAGCCCCCCTATTTAAAAAAATTACACTTCAGTTACAAAATGGTAATGATATTATTATAAATGCACCTGGAAATAGTAAAACAAATAAATATATTCAGAAAATGAGCTTAAACGGTAAAAATTATTCCAAAAATTGGTTAAGCCATAAAGAACTGATGAAAGGCGCTATAATAGATTTTGAAATGTCTGATTCTCCAAATAAAAACCGGGGCACAAAAAATGAAGATGCTCCTTATTCATTATCAAGCCAATAGATCAATCCTAAATTAAAAATATAAAAGGGTTTATCATTTTAATACCAATTATCTAAAAAAATTCATATTTGAAGAAGTATTTCGGACAGGTTTTTATGCTAATGGTTTTTGTTTAATTAATAGGATCTACAAGAATAACGAAAAAACAAGCTTCGGAACATAAACAAATAGATTTAAAAGACCTCGCTCAGTTAGTGGATCCAATGATGGGGACAGCAAAAATGGGCCATACCTATCCCGGTGTCCTGTATATTTTGTCAGTGAAAGATGATTAATGCAATTGGTACAAATTCCTCAACCCTAATTGTAATTAACTTCATTTAACCCCAAATGGAAACATCTAAGCCTAAAGCAAATCAATCAAACGTTAAAGTTTGTTAAAGGTGCATAATTCGGTGATTGTTGAAAACAGGGCTCCTGAGGTGCCAGTTTATATGGGGTTTCGGCGGTTGGTTCGAGTCTCGTCCAGACCGTTTTCCCGAAGCATCGGGATCAAAGAAAAAAAGCCCTAAGAAATTAGGACTTTTTTTATGCGCTAAAATGAGATTGTTGCAGTTGATCCCGCACTATTTATTATTGAATATCAATAATGCAGGACTAACTGTATTGCGCTGCATACAAATCCTAATAATATAATTAAAAATGCTGTTTTTTTTCATTTGAATAATTAGTTTTGCTATGTTCAATACCTGTAGTTATTAATTCGACATAACAAAAGGTTGATGGATAAATAGCATTGAATAAATTTTGAAAATGATGAATATGAATAAGACAATAACAGCAATGGATGCAAAATATGAAGCTCAGAAATTAGCTTTTGCTCCAATTTATTTTCAATGCATGGTTGCATTACGGGACTTAGGTATCTTAGAATATATTTCCAAACATAAGAAAGGGGTTAATATTAAAGATATTTGTATTGGATTGAAACTTTCAGATTATGGGGTAAGAGTACTTTTGGAAGCTGCAAAAATTTCTGATGTTGTGGAATACCTTGATGATGATACTGTTAAACTGAGTAAAATTGGTCACTTTATTTTAAAAGATGAGCTAACGAGGGTTAATATTAATTTTGTTAATGATGTTTGTTACGATGGAGCAAAATCATTGACCGAAAGCATTAGAAATGGAAAGCCGGAAGGATTGAAAGTATTTGGAGATTGGGATAACGTATACGAAGGCTTGGCTCATTTACCTGAAAAAGTTAAAACCTCATGGTTTGAGTTTGATCACTATTATTCTGATGATGCTTTTCCGTTTGCATTAAAAATTGTAAATCAAACTCCCCCCAGGTATATCTTTGATATTGGTGGTAATACAGGAAAATGGGCTTTTGCATATTGTGATTACGATCCCAATGTAAAAGTTAAAATACTTGATTTACCGGGCCAACTGAATGTTGCACGAAAAAATGTTGAAGAAAGAGGTTTAACAGATAGAATAGACTTTC
>Ga0314774_1002272_pt1 | contig 11017 bp, 7 predicted proteins | sample MetaGCBIA2018_FD_204515 | JGI IMG/M metagenome (GOLD analysis project Ga0314774, IMG submission 204515) | Cryopeg brine microbial communities from Beaufort Sea near Barrow, Alaska, United States - CBIA 2018 | ecosystem: Environmental > Aquatic > Marine > Coastal | place: USA: Alaska | collected... | reverse complement strand
TATCTACAATAACATATTTTTTTACACTATTATTTATTGTAGCCATACACCTTTAAATACAAGGGTAGCTGGTCCAGTCATAAACACATGATTGGTCTCTTCATCCCACTTGATTGTCAAATCTCCACCTATAAGATGTATTGTAGCATCTCTATCAGTCAATCCATTAAGCACACATGCAACGAGTGTTGCACAAGCTCCCGTACCACATGCTAACGTTTCTCCTGTGCCTCTTTCCCAAACACGCATATTAACTTCTTTACGGTTAATGATTTCAACGAATTCAACATTTGTTTTTTTGGGGAACAGCGGGTTTATTTCAATAACTTTTCCATACTTCTCAACTTCAAACTCTGCTGTACTGTTCACAAATGTTATCGCATGAGGATTCCCCATTGAGACACATGTGAACTCAAAGTTTCTGTCTTTTGCTGCAATATTTAATTTTATAACTGGATTTTCAGATGAAACAACTGGTATTAATTCAGGTTGCAATATTGCCTCACCCATATCAACTGTCACTTCTGTGACAATATGTTTATTCACCTTCATATCAAGAACCTTAATTCCTGCTAACGTTTCAATCGTAATCACTTTTTTTTCTGTTAATCGTTTATCATATACATATTTACCTACACAACGTATCGCATTTCCACACATTTCAGCTTCAGAACCGTCAGCATTAAACATACGCATTCTAAAATCTGCAATTTTAGAAGGTAAAATAAGTACAATTCCGTCTCCACCTACACCGAAATGTCTGTCACTCATCCTAATCGCTAATTCTTTCGGGTCACTTACTTCTTCTGAAAAGCAGTTAATATAGATGTAATCATTGCCTAAACCATGCATTTTCGTAAAATTCATAATTCACCTCGTTATAAATAATTCATATTTTCTTAATAGTGGTTCTATTTAATAACACTACTACAGTATACTTGAAATCATCAGCAAAATCAAGTGTTTAGTTATTCGAATAACACCATCCACACTAGTATAACAAAGAAAGTTGTGATTAAACAATCCAAATATATTATATTTTTAATTAATGCTTTACTAAAGTCTTCCTTATTACCATAATTTTTGGTATAATGGTGAAGATTATAAAGGAGGATTCACAATGAACTTTGGAAAATATGCTAGGAAGAAAAAACTTGAAAGAATTAATTCCACTTCAATTAAATTGACTAACTTTTTAAGTTCTACTCTTTTTAAGCTAATTGTATTTGCAGTTGTTTTATTGGGAGTTATTGGTGTTGCTGGAGGTCTTGGCACACTTAAAGCTGTTATAGATGCATCGCCAAGTATTGATAACTTATTAGAAGAGATAGAACCTGAAGGATATACCACATTTATCTATGACCTACAAGGTGAACAAGTCCAAGAGTTACATGGCGCTGATGCCAATAGAGTTTATGTTGAATATGATCAGATACCAGAATACTTAGGTTATTCATTTGTTGCTATTGAAGATGAACGTTTTTGGGATCACAATGGAATGGACCTTGAAGGTGTTTTTAGAGCAATCTTTACCAATATTAAAGATCAGAGATTTACAAACCCAGAAGGTGCAAGTACCATAACACAACAAATCATCAAAAATAATGTCTTAAGTACAGATGTTAATCTAGAACGTAAAGTTCAAGAAATGTATCTTGCAATTCAACTTGAAAAACATCTCAACAAAGAGAGTATTCTTGAATTGTATATGAACACAGCAGCCTGTGGACGAGGCACAAATGGAGTTCAAACTGCATCGCAATTATATTTCAACAAAGATGTATGGGATATTACATTAGCAGAAGCTGCAGTACTTGCTTCTATTACTAATAAACCAGGTAAGTTTGACCCTGTAACCAATCCTGAGAACAATAGAGAACGTGCAGTAAGAATTCTCAACAAGCTATTGGAACAAGGTTATATTACTGACGAAGAATTCAAAACAGCATACTCTGAAGATGTTTATAGTTCGATTCAGATTATCAGCCAATCAATTTCTGAAAGCTCTTCATATTCATATTTTGTTGACGAAACAATTGATCGTGTTGCTGAAGATTTAACTATTCAGAAGGGTTTTACAGATTCACAAGCTTTTAATCTGATTTATCGCGGAGGACTAAGCATTTACATTACACAAGACTTGAAGATACAAAAGGCTATGGATGATGTATTTACAAACGAAGAGAGTTTTCCTCCAGTCAATGAAGATTATGCAATGAAGTTGAAGTATAGTCTCACTATTACTAAAGATGATATTAAAGAAAATCTTTACTTTGAGGATCAATATGACACCCTTGAAGAAGCCAATGCATTTATTTCCTCAGTTAAGGCTGAATACGGCTTAACCAATGAAGATTTTGATAATAAGAACGCAATCGAACAGACCGTTTATATTCCTCAACCACAGGCAGCTATGGTTCTTATGGATTTCCATAATGGTCATGTCAAAGCATTAGTCGGCGGTAGAGGTGAGAAAAAAGGTAACCAAGTCTTTAACCGCTCAACACAAGCTATGAGACAACCGGGTTCAACCTTCAAAATTCTTGCTGCTTATTTGCCAGCTATTGACACAAGGGGTTACACATTAGCAACTGTTCTAGATGACGTTCCCTTTGACATTGTTCAACCAAACGGCCAAACATATAGTCCAGGTAACTGGTACAGTGGTTATAGAGGTTTATCTACTGTTCGTGAAGGTATTGTTAATTCAATGAATATACTTGCAGTTCGTACAATTTTTGATATAACACCTGATTTAGGTTTTGATTATCTTATCGACCTTGGTTTTACTACATTACACGAAAGTGTCGTCATTGGCGGTGAAGTCTATACCGATAAAACGTTAACTCTACCTCTTGGTGGTTTAACAGACGGTGTTACACCACTTGAATTAACTGCTGCCTATGGAGCCGTTGCAAATGGCGGTGTTTATATTGAACCGATATTCTACACTACAGTCATTGATCATGATGGTAACATATTGCTTGATAAAAAACCTATCACCCGACCGGTAATGAAAGAAACTACATCCTTTTTACTTACTGATGCAATGGTTGATGTTATTGAATATGGGACAGGAACATCTGCACGATTTAAAGATGTCAAAATGAAACTAGCTGGTAAAACCGGTACAACTTCAGCAACGAAAGATTTATGGTTTGCAGGTTACTCCCCTTATTACGTTGCATCCGTTTGGATTGGTTATGATGATCCACAGCGTATGGCATATGTTAGGAGTTATCATAAGTTTATTTGGCGGGATATTATGGAAGCCGCTCACGAGGATTTACCTTACAAAGACTTTGTAATGCCTGATGGGATTACGTCCGCAGCTATTTGTAAAGAATCAGGAAAATTAGCTGTAACGGGTTTATGTTCTGCTGATCCAAGAGGTTCCACGATTAAAAACGAATACTTTGCTGTGGGAACAGTACCTACCGAAACTTGCGATGTTCATAAAGAGGTGTTAATATGCACAGCAAGTGGATTGTTTGCAAATGAATATTGTCCTGAAGGCACTACTGAGCGCAGAGTAATGATCCAAAGAGTAGAACCATTGATTTCAGAAAGTTCAACTACAAGATTCCTTGGTTCAATTGCTGATTATAAATACGAGATACCTTATTCAATGGTTGGTGAATATTGTAATATACACGGTCCTCAAACCTTGATTCCAGTAGAAGATCCTAATAAAGGTAAAGATGATAAAAAAGATAAAGATGATAAAAAAGGTAAAGATGATCCTATCAATGCCCCTATTGATACTCCATAGCGTCTAGTCCATTTTGCAAGAAGTGATTGCGTTATATATGATATAGGAAATTGAGTCATCTGAAAAATGTAGGATTTTGATTTAGGGGTATAACCCTTGAACCAAAATCCTACATTTTCTTTGTCTTGATATCCTTTTACACAGGCAACTTCATCACACTTAATCCGAATATTGAAATCGTATAATTCAGCTATTTTTTCTGATTAATAATATAATTAAGTGGTTTTATTAGTGCCAATGCTAGTATTCCACCTATAGTTGCAGTAATAAATTGATTAAATGAAAGGGCGATAATTAAAGGCCCCGGAACTTGAGGAACAAATAGAGGTACTATGAGTCTTATTGAAGTGGCAAGGAATATGAATTTAAGAAATGCAGCACTTAGTATCCCAAGAATCGGGCTATACTTAAAATTCATTTGATGATAAAAGTAACTAAATATGACAACTAAAATGCAATTGCCAACTGCAATCACCGGAACAACTGGAAATAATAGTGGCATTCCAATCAAAAACGCTATAAGAGGTGTTACTACACCTACCATTACCGCTGATAAAGGACTAACTATTGCCGCCGTAACAAATAACACCATGTTGACTAATGGTCCGACCACTACCTGGGAAAAAGAAGCAAATCCTATTTGAAAAACTAATGCAAGCGCCAACATGGCACCTGTTTGAACTAATTTTTTTGTACTCATTTTTGTTTTCATTATTATACCTACCTTACCACATTCATTTTTTTGATTTCTGTTATTAAGTTCTATTCTTTTCATACATGGTACAGTATTCACCTGATGATTCCTTAACTAAAACACATGGCATTTTCATTGATTTAAATCCAAAATAGTGACATCCTTTAGGTGATTTATTGTCCCATGTCACATAATAAAATTTACATCCAATACAGCTTCTTCTTTCGTTTACCATTTAGTCACCTTCAATTCACTCTAATATTTGAGAATTCTTAGTATATTGTTGTTCTTATAGTTATCTGTAATCCTTTTTGGCAAGCGTCCTTACTACTTTTTTGCAGTGCATTGTCATTGGGATACTATTAATTTCACAATAATTATAACTTTTTACCTGTATACATTATACTTTCTTTTTCTCGAAATAGAAAGTATAAATGTTTATGATTTTTTGTTTTCAATATACTCAATTATACTTGCAAAACTAAACCAATGGGTTTATACTTAATAGTACTAAAGCACTACTGTGTAGTCTTAAAGCACTATTATAGTCCCGTGTTAACCATTTCAAAATAAATTGAAAAGGCGGTATGCTATGAATAAACGAAAAAAAACCAATATTGTTATTTTCTTTCTATATATACTAACAATTTCTATTTGTTTATATGTTACATACCAAAGTTCTTCTTTTCATTATCTGACTTCCGATAATTCCATTGTCATTAATGGGACCGATTTCACACCAAGCTTCAATTCACATCAAACGACAAAGGATGATTCCTTGAACATCTATTCCATTCCTTTGTCACAAGATTATATAGAAAGCATTAAAAGTCCTACAACGTCATCCTACTCATTATTTATGTACAAACTCGCTGATAACGGATATAACGTTTATTTCAATGATATACTAATCGGTTCAAGAGGTGATTTAATAAATGGTAATTCAAACCTTTGGAATGATACTACTGTTTTTCAAATTCCCATAGATTTAATATCCGGACAGAATATACTTCGATTTGAAACAAAAGCTAAATACCGAAGCGGTTTATCCGGTTATCCGCTATATATGACAAACAGCGATATAAGCCCTCGTTTATCAAATGATATGGTAGTTCTTGGCAGCCGTTCGATTAGCGTTACAATAGGATTCATGATTCTTTCGATTTTTGTATGTCTTCTTCTATTTATAATTGAGAGTAAAAATAGTTTACTCTATATATATGCTGGGATAAGTTCCATTTTTATAGCTATTTACTGTTATGACTATTTATCCTCAGATTTTTTACCTATTGACTATTTATCCTATAAAAAAATCACGATGGCAGGTTTGTTTTTTGGAATTGGTTTTTATTCATATGCGATAAGCGAATATTACCAACATAAATTTTTAAAAGTTTTTGGACATTTATCAATTATTGGATTTTCAGTTATTATGGTCATATCAAACTCTTTAATCCAATTTAAAAGTTTATATACGATTTACTACTTTGTCTTACTCCTAAATATTTCATACTGGATTATTCTTTCAATTGTTAAGTACAAAGAAAAACAAACCATTATTTTCCTTACAGGTTTTATCCTGTTACTTGCATATGCCTTAAGCATTGTGATCATCGACATTTTAGGCGGTCATTCAAATCTGAACTCACCTATTATTTATATTTCGATTATTGGTATTATGCCATTACTTCTTGCTTATGAAAGCTATTCTGATAAAGATTTCAGAATCCATGAAGCTGATAGTCAAAGAAAGATAGCATTCATTGAAAGTGTTACAGATTCATTGACTGGCGCTTGGAATACACGTTACCTGATGTCACTTTCAGGTGAAGAATTAGTGGACAGTGTCATATGTGTCCTGGACTTTGACGATTTCAAAAAAATAAATGATACACATGGACATATTGCAGGCGATTTTGTTATGACTGAAATCACTTCTATTATAAAGGCTAAACTCCAAATAACTGATGACTTCATACGATATGGTGGAGATGAGTTCATAATAATTTTTAAAGATACGACCTTTGAAATAGCAATTGAATGTGTTTCAGCAATTATAAAATCTGTAAGTCTCCATTCAGTGGATATAAACAGTGTAAAAATAAATATCACTTTATCTACTGGGTTGTTTCATATTATTGAACCACTTGATATTAAAGAGCTGATTGATCGTGCTGATTTCCAATTATATCGTGCAAAAGCAAATGGCAAAAACCAAATGGCATTTTAGATGTAACCCCCATTAAACAACCATTATTAGCGCTTTTTAATGCGTTAAAAATGGTTGTATTATTATGCATAATGTATTATACTGTAGGGAATGTAAACAGAGAAAAGGAGTCGATAAAATGTTAACTAAAAAGCTAACAGCACTTCTTCAAAATGCCTTTGAAGAAGCAGGATATGATAAAAAATACGGTGAGGTAGTTGTATCAGGTAGACCTGACTTATGTCAGTTCCAATGTAACGGTGCTATGCCTGCTGCCAAAGAATATAAAAAAGCTCCTTTTATGATCAGTGACGAAGTTATTGAAAAGCTACATGCAAACAAAGAATCTAAAGAATATATTAGCGAAGCGGTTACAATAAGACCTGGTTTCATTAATATCAAACTTACGGATGAACGAATTGCTAAAAACGTAGAATTAATAGGAAATGACCCTCGACTTGGTGTTGATTTAACTGATACACCAGCCAAAATCGTTATCGACTTTGGTGGTCCAAATATAGCCAAACCGCTTCATGTAGGACATTTAAGAACTGCAATTATTGGTGAATCTCTAAAACGTCTTCTACGATTTTTAGGAAATGATGTTATCGGTGATATCCATTTAGGTGATTGGGGTCTTCAAATGGGTATGGTTATTTCTGAAATAAAACGTATGCAACCAGATTTACCTTATTTTGATGCTGATTTTGTTGGTGAATATCCTACTACTCCCCCCTTCACTTTAGCCGATCTTGATGAAATCTATCCAAGAGTCAGTGCTAAATCTAAAGAAGATGAGACCGTTTATGAGGAGTCAAAAGAAGCAACATTCCAATTACAAAATCGAAACAAAGGTTATCTTTCATTGTGGCAGCACATTGTCGATGTTTCTGTTGCTGATATCAAGCAAAATTACAAGCGCCTGAATGTTGAATTCGATTTATGGTATGGCGAAAGTCATGCTGATCCATATATTGATGACGCAATCCAGATTCTTAAAGATAAAGATGTTCTATATAAAAGTGATGGTGCCTTAGTTGTTGATGTCGCGAGAGCAACCGACAAAAAAGAGATTCCACCTATCATTCTTTTTAAATCTGATGGATCTGTTATATACGGAACAACTGATTTAGCAACCATTTATCAACGTGTTAAAGATTTCAATCCCGATAACATCTTATATGTAGTCGATTCACGTCAAGCAGGACATTTCACTCAGGTTTTCCGATGTGCACAGGATCATGGTATTGCTCCGGCTGAATTAAAGCTTGAACATATCGGTTTTGGAACAATGAATGGTAAAGATGGCAAACCATTTAAAACTCGTGCCGGTGGTATTCTCCGTTTAGAAGAACTTATTCAAATGGTTGAGGATAATGCAAAGGCAAAAATCGAATCGAATCTTGTTGAAAAAGGCATTGAGCCATTATCTGTCGATGTAGATGAAATTTCAAAGATCGTTGGTCTTGCAACACTGAAATATGCTGATCTTTCGAATTACCGTCTTAAAGATTATATGTTTGACCTAGATAAATTTTCATCTTTCGAGGGTAAAACCGGACCTTATATTCTTTATTCGACTGTGCGTATTAAGAATATTATTCGCAAACTGGAAGAAGTGAATTTCGAAAAAGGGCCTTTACTTCCTCCTGCAAGTCAAGTTGAACGCGATATAATGTTAAAGATAGATACATTTGGACAGGTACTTCAAATGGCTGGAAGAGATCGTACTCCAAACATTATCTGTGAATATGTTTATGAGTTAGCAACCCTTGTGAGTAGCTTCTATCATGTACATCATATTATAAATGAAGAGAACATTGAACGCAAAAAATCTTGGTACACTCTTCTTAGTGTGACTTTAGATGTTCTATCAAAAGGTCTTGATATATTAGGAATCATTGTACCCGAAAAAATGTAACTACTTATAAATTTCATAGGCAACTATGAAATTTATTTTGCGCTAGCACTTCAGCAAGTTAAAACGTTAATAAGGAAAGTTCTAAAATGATAAAATTATATGAACAAGGTGGTTATTTAATTGACAACGAATTGTATGTAGATTCAAATCAACTATTACAAAAGGTTAATGAAAAACGTATCCAAACGAATGATGCTTTGTTAAACGAAACCCAACTTCAGATGGAATTAGCTAAAAAAGGAACAATGAGTTATTCAATACTTGAGTCTCATAATACGAGTTCATCAATGAATCAACTGGAAATCAAGTTCGATGCTATGGCTTCACACGACATAACCTATGTAGGTATCGTCCAAACAGCTAGGGCAAGCGGTCTCGAGTCATTTCCTATCCCGTATGTACTTACTAATTGCCATAATAGTTTATGTGCTGTTGGCGGCACTATCAATGAAGATGATCACGTTTTCGGCCTATCCGCTGCCAAAAAATACGGTGGCATATATGTCCCTGCTCACCAAGCTGTCATCCATTCGTACATGAGAGAAGCATTTGGCGGATGTAACAAAATGATATTAGGGTCAGATAGCCATACAAGATACGGAGCTCTGGGTACTATGGCAATTGGAGAAGGTGGCCCCGAACTCGTTAAACAACTTCTTAAGAAAACTTATGATGTTGCCTATCCTGATATTGTCGGAATCCAATTAACGGGTAAACCAATGATTGGTGTAGGTCCACAAGATGTAGCTTTGTCTCTCATTGGTGAAGTTTTTGCAAATGGATTTGTCAAAAACAGCATCTTAGAGTTTTTTGGTTCTGGGATTAGCGATTTATCGATGGATTACCGATTTGGAATAGATGTCATGACGACTGAAACAACCTGTCTAAGTTCAGTATGGATTACTGATGAGAAGGTAAACGATTACCTAACACTTCATGGTCGAATGAATGAGTATGCTAAAATGGCTCCACAATCCATTGCTTATTATGACAAAATCATTACCATTGAGCTCGACAAAATCAAACCTATGATTGCTTTACCTTTTCATCCAAGCAATGTTTATTCTATTGATGATTTAAATGCAAATCCATTTGAGATTCTTAAGTCGATTGAAGTCAATGCCAAGCAATCTTTTGGGGAATCTATTGAATTTAACTTAACTGACAAAATTATTGATGGCAAAATAATGGTCGATCAAGGAATCATCGCAGGATGTTCAGGTGGTACATACGAGAATATTAACATCTGTGCACAAATGATCAAGCAACATTCTCCTGGAAACTCCAATTTTGTTTATACCGTCTATCCAGGTAGCCAACCGATTTTCTATGCCTTGACTAAAGATGATTCAATCGCAACGCTTATGGAAGCAGGTGCAATCATCAAAACAGCTTTTTGTGGTCCTTGTTTTGGTGCGGGAGACGTACCCTCTAACAATTCTCTTAGCATCAGACACACGACTAGAAACTTCCCAAGCCGTGAAGGTTCAAAGCCCGGTGACGGTCAGATTGCTTCTGTTGCGCTCATGGATGCTCGTTCGATTACAGCAACCGCAATCAACAAAGGTATCTTAACCCCTGCAAACGAAATCATGACAGAAGATATCTCAGCTGTTGCTTATGAGTACAATCCAAGAATATATAAGAATCGGATTTATAATGGCTTTAACCAGCCGGATAACACAGTCGAACTTAAGTATGGGCCAAACATCAAAGATTGGCCGGAAATGATTACAATGACTAAAGATTTGCTTCTTGAGGTGGTAACCGTTATCCATGATGATGTAACGACTACCGATGAGTTAATCCCATCCGGCGAAACCTCATCCTATCGTTCAAATCCGTTGTTGCTAGCTGAATTTGCACTTAGTCGCAAAGATCCTAACTACGTTCCAAAGGCAAAAGCAATACATATCTTTGAAAAAGAAAGAGTTAACCATCTTAAAGACTCATCAGCTCCTCTTTCCGAAGAACTTAAGGCACTTATGAAAATGACAAACTCAGCAATTGAAGATGCCATTATAAATACATCCATTGGAAGTATTATCTACGCAAACAAACCAGGCGATGGATCCGCGAGGGAACAAGCTGCTTCAGTGCAAAAAGTTTTAGGTGGCTGGGGGAACATAGCCACTGATTACGCAACAAAAAGGTATCGAAGCAACTTAATAAACTGGGGTCTATTACCATTTATCACTGAAGATAAGGAATTAGATATCCAAATTGGTGACTACATATATGTCAAAGATATCTTAGCACTAATGGAATCAGATGAAGAAGCAATTGATGTTACAATATTTAGAGGAACAACTTCAACTGAACATACATTTAAATTTCCACAACTTTCTATTAAAGAAAGAGATGTTCTTAAATCCGGATGTTTAATGAATTTTTATCGAGATAACAAATAGATTCGTTGGA
>Ga0314774_1002271_pt1 | contig 11017 bp, 4 predicted proteins | sample MetaGCBIA2018_FD_204515 | JGI IMG/M metagenome (GOLD analysis project Ga0314774, IMG submission 204515) | Cryopeg brine microbial communities from Beaufort Sea near Barrow, Alaska, United States - CBIA 2018 | ecosystem: Environmental > Aquatic > Marine > Coastal | place: USA: Alaska | collected... | reverse complement strand
GCACCCGTTAAAAAATAGGGACGCCTTCGGCCTAATTTGGTCCAGGTTCTGTCACTGTAATAACCAATGATAGGTTGAACTATTAAACCTGTTAAGGGTGCAACAATCCAAAACCAAGACAACTCATGGACATCGGCTCCAAAATTTTGCAATATTCTACTCGCATTGGCATTTTGCAGCGCAAAACCCATTTGAATTCCAAGGAAACCAAAACTCATGTTCCAGATATCCCAGAAACTTAGTTTCCGTTTTTCCATAATGTAAGTGTTAAAAAATATAATACAATCTAAAGCCGATAAGCTTTAATTGATTGTTTTTGTGTGAAGTGTGAAAATAGTACGGGTCAAATATATAAATAAAATTTCAAGTTCAACCTTTTTTGAAACAAGATTTAAGTAAAAAAATCAAAAATTATGCACTACAACGTTAGAGTTATGAGTTTTGAGTTGTTAGTGATGTGTGATGAGTGATATATTTTGAATCGACTAATTGACTGATTGCCTAATTAGCTAATTATCCAAAGTTGATTTTCTGATTTTTAAATTGGTTGAAAGAACAACTTTTTGAAATTCGTTAGGAGCTATATTCTCAATTCTGTTTATTAATAATTCCGCGACTTGGTTGCCCATTAAAAACCCGTGTTGCTCAACACATGTTAAAGGAGGATCAGTGTATTCAGAAATTAATCCGCTGGTGAAACCAATAATGGCGATGTTATCAGGTATTGACAAACCCTTTTCTTTAGCAATCTTTAAGGCAATTGCAGCGTATATTTCATTAACAGCCAAAATAGCATCTGGCGGATTAGCCACATTGATGACTTTTTTTATTTGTTCATATAAATCCAGATTGTCATCAATTTTATAAATCAGGCTCTCATCAATAGGGATTTTATGGTTTTTTAATGACTTTATATAACCTTCTGTGCGCAAGGAACCGACCGTAATAAAATCTTGGGTCGTTAACAATGCAATTCGTTTTGAACCTATATCAATTAAATGGTTGGTTGCTTTCAATGCACCTCCAATATCGTCAATAATCACTTTATCACATTTGATATCATCGTTAATTCTGTCAAATAGCACCAGAGGAAAATCGTCATTAATAATGGCATCAAAATGTTTGAAATCTTGATTTTGCTGAGTTTCTCTGGCAATTGAAACAATTAAACCGTCCACACTTCCATTGGTGAGCACGTTCATATTTGAAACCTCCTTTTCATAAGATTCATTAGACAAACATACCATAACATTATATCCCTTTTCATTGGCATATTTTTCAATACCATTGATTACTGTTGAAAAAAAATGATGCACAATTTCCGGAACAATGACGCCAATCACAGAAGTTTTTTGGTTACGAAGTTGCAGCGCTAAAGTGTTTGGTTTGTAATTGTAATAATCGGCAAACGCCTTAATTTTCCCTCTTGTTTCTTCACTAATTTCGTGACTGTCTTTTAAAGCCTTTGAAACCGTAGATATGGACACTCCAAATTCTCTTGCAATTTTTTTTAGGGTAATTCTTGGTTTCATTTGTTAATTGTAGTTAAAAGTTGAAAGTCAAAGGCTAAAGTTATAAGTTAAAAAATGCTTAAATTCATTTATCTACATTTATTTTTAAATATATTTTCATCTGTAATTTCTGAAAAATAATTAAAACGGCTATCTATCCACAAATATAAACTTTATAGTTAAAAATGATGTGATTTCAGGAAGAACAAATAGGTAAACTTCCGTTTTAAAATTCAGAAAATTAGCTAATTTCAAAATTTTTACAAAAACCTTAAAATTTTCCAACTAAACTCTAACGTTTGCGTAAAAAAGTTACAAACACGAAAACGTTTGCGTAACTTTATTTCTGACATTTATCAGTGTTAAATAAACGTTAAGTCCTTAACTTCACAAAGTGAAATGTAATAAATAGTACAACAATTTAAAACAAACCTAATTATTAATTAACTTAAAATAGATGAAAAATTTTAAAATTTTTTTGTTTAATGTCATGCTTCTTTTACCTTTAGTTATGTTTGCCCAGCAAGCTGTTAAAGGAAAAGTTACAGAAGCAGCGGGTGGTACACCACTGCCTGGAGTTGGCGTTATTATTAATGGAACCACTATAGGTACCGCAACAGATTTTGACGGAAACTATATTTTGGACAAATTGAAGCCAGAAGATGTTTTGGTATTCTCTTATATTGGGTTCAATACCCAATCAATTACTGTTGGAAGCAAGACTACAATCAATGTTGCTTTAACTGAAAACGCTGAGTCTTTAGACGAAGTTGTGATTATTGGTTACGGTACTACTACCGTGAAAGACGCAACAGGTTCGGTTACCTCTGTTAAATCGGAAGATTTAAACAAAGGTGCAATTATTTCTCCTGACCAAATGCTTACAGGTAAAGTTGCAGGTCTTCAAATTACCTCAAATGGTGGAGCGCCAGGAGGTGGATCTACCATTAGAATTAGAGGTGGAGCATCATTAAATGCCACAAACGATCCTTTATTTGTTATTGATGGGGTTCCTGTTGATAAAGAAGGTATTTCTGGGGTCAGCAATCCTTTAAACACTATTAACCCTAACGATATTGAATCTTACACTATATTAAAAGATGCCTCTGCAACTGCAATTTACGGTTCAAGAGCATCGAATGGTGTAATCATCATTACCACAAAAAAAGGAAATAGTGGTGGGTTTAAAGGATCCTATACTGCAAACTTTTCAGTCAATGAAAATTTGGAAACTGTAGACGCTTTATCTCCTGATCAATATAGAGATTTTGTTAATGCAAATGGCTTGCCATCAGACATTGCCTTATTAGGAACCGCAAATACCAACTGGCAAGATGAAATTTTTAGAACTGGCTATGGAACAGACCATAACTTAAGTTTACAGGGAGGTACAAAAATTTTGAATTTTAGAGCATCAGTAGGATACACGGACCAGTCGGGTACTTTGTTGACTTCAAATCTTGAAAGAGTAACCTATTCCGTAAGTCTTGGTTCAAAACTATTTGACGATCACTTAAAAATAGATGTAAATAGTAAGGTGTCTATTATTAACACCGATTTTGCAGATTGGGGTGCAATTGGCAATGCCATTTCATTTGACCCTACAAAACCTGTTCACGACAGCAATCCAAACTATGGAGGCTATTGGGAATGGTTACAGCCTAACGGAAATCCAGTTTCAGTTGGAGCGCCTAAAAACCCTGTTGCTTTACTAGAATTACGAGACAATTCGGCCAACGCAAGCAGAAGTATAGGAAATATTGTATTTGATTATAAAATGCACTTCTTGCCAGAATTAAAGGCAAACCTTAACTTAGGGTATGACATTTCAAACAGTGTTGGTGATAATTCAATATTTAACTCTGCTACAGCAGCTAGTATTGAAAAGGCAGAATTAGGTAGTATCTCTCATTACGAGCAAGATAAAAAGAATGTGTTAATGGATTTTTATCTTAATTATGCCACAGACTTAACTGCGATTAACAGTACTGTTGATTTTATGGCCGGTTATTCCTATCAAAACTTTAAAAATGAAGGTTTTAATACAGACAATATACAGGATAATGAAATAACTGAAACTTTTGACTATTTTAATGAATTAAACTTACAGTCATTTTTTAGCCGACTTACTTACTCTTTAGCTGATAAGTACTTATTGACATTGACATACAGACGTGATGGATCTTCAAGATTTAGCAAAGATAACAGATGGGGTAATTTTCCTTCAGCAGCATTTGCCTGGAAAATTTATGAAGAAGAGTTTATGAAAAATTCTACTGCCATCTCTAACCTAAAACTTCGTTTAAGTTGGGGTCTTACAGGTCAGCAAGATATTGGTAGTTACTACCCGGCTATTGCGACCTATTTAGGAAGTACCAATTCCGCTCAATATCAATTTGGAAATAACTTTATCAGCACTTTTAGAGCGGAACCTTTCAATACGACTCTAAAATGGGAAGAAACAGAAACTTATAATGCCGGACTTGATTTTGGGATCTTAAATAATGTAGTAAGCGGATCTATAGATGCTTATTTTAGAAGAACAAAAGATTTATTAAACTTTATTCCTTTCCCAGGCGGATCTTCACTGTCAAATGCCGGTAATGCAAACATTGGAAAAATGGAAAATAAAGGTATTGAACTTATGTTAAATACCAAGGCAATTTCAACCGCAGATTTAAATTTAAATTTAGGCTTGAATTTTACTTATAACAATACCGAAATTACCCAACTAACCACAAATGATGGACCTGACTATGAAGGTGTTCCTGTTGGTGGATTTAGTGGAGGTGTTGGTAACTATGTTCAAAGACACTCTGTAGGATATGCTCCCAATACATTTTTTGTTTATCAACAAGTATATGATGCAGATGGAAAACCATTAGAAGGTGTGTATGTTGACAGAAATAATGATGGCTCCGTTACAAATGCAGATAAGTACAGATTTGAAAAACCATCGGCTGATTTTACTGCTGGATTTAATACAGACCTAAATTATAAAAACTGGAACTTTAATATGTCCTGGAGAGGAAGCGTTGGGAACTATGTTTATAATAATATAGACTCTAACTTAGGATTTGAACATCAATTATTGAATCCTGGTTTCCCAAGTGTAATTTCCAATGGTGTTGAAAACGTCTTGGAATCAGGTTTCGTAAATGGTGGCGCAGAAAGATATTTATCTGACTATTACATTCAGGAAGCATCATATGTAAAATTAGACAACGTAAGTGTTGGATATAATTTTGGCAACTTATTTGGAGAAACATCAAACTTTGCAATGACAGGTTCTGTTCAAAATGTATTGACCATAACTGACTATGTAGGATTAGACCCAGAAGTAGGAAGCGGTCTTGATTATAACATTTATCCACGACCAAGAATTTATATGGTTGGCGTTAACTTAAACTTTTAATTAAACAGAAATGAAAAAATATTCTTTTAAATTATTATTACTGGGAACCATTGTAACGTTGTTTACATTGACCTCGTGTCTAAAAGATTTAGATACTATTCCTCAAGATAAAGATATTATATTGGCTGATCAGTTATTTAAAGACCCGGCTGCATATAAACAAGTATTGGCAAAACTATATGCCGGTTTGGCCATTAGTGGTCAACAAGGACCTGCAGGACTTCCTGATATTACAGGAATTGACGAAGGATTTAGTCAATACTTAAGACAATATTGGTTGGCGCAGGAAGTAACAACTGACGAAGCTGTAATTGGATGGGCAGATGGTAGTTTGCCTGATTATCATGAACAAGATTGGACATCAAGCAACGAATTTGTAACTGCATTATACAACAGAATTATTTACCAAATAACTTCTTGTAATGCCTTCTTAAGAGAGACTACCGATGCCAAATTGGCCTCACGAGGAGTTACCGGACAATTATTGACCGATATTGAACTTTATAAAAAGGAAGCTCGTTTTTTAAGAGCCTTAAGCTACTACCACGCATTGGATTTATTTGGTGATTTTCCTTTCGTAACTGAAGCAGATGAGGTTGGATTTTTCTTCCCTCAACAAAAAAGCAGGGCTGATCTATTTACTTGGATTGAAACGGAATTGGAAGATATTGAAGGTGGATTAGCTGCTCCAAGATCAAATGAATACGGTAGAGCTGACCAAGCCGCGGCTTGGACTTTATTGGCCAAATTGTACCTAAATGCAGAAGTGTACACAGGTACAGCTATGTATCCTGAAGTTATTACTTACACAGATAAAGTAATTAGTGCCGGTTACGGTTTGGAATCATCTTACGAAAATTTATTTTTAGCAGACAATCATAATGCTGAGGGTGTGATTTTCCCTATCGCTTTTGACGGTTTAAAAACAACAAGCTATGGCGGAACTACATTTTTAATACACGCTGCAGTTGGTGGTAGTATGAGTCCAGCTGATTACGGAGTCAATGGCGGCTGGGGTGGTATTAGAACTACCAGTGCCCTTGTGAACACTTTTAACTCTGGAATTGATATTAGTGCTTCAAACAATGCTATTGGCGCTGCATCTATCTGGGGAATTGTAGGTTCTGCAACGCCTAATAGCTGGGATGGGCCAGATTTAACTTTATACCAAACTTCAACAGCAAATGTAGTTCAAGCTTATGTTAATTTAGCTGATGGTGATATTAAATTTAGATCGGATAATGCTTGGAATGGAAGTGATTTCGGTGATAATGGCAACAACATTGCGGTATCTGCAGGCTTATACAAGGTAACTGTTAATACTTCCACAAAAGCCTATTCTGTGGAAAATGATCCAAGATTTCTATTTTATACAGATGGACAAAACCTTGAAATTGAGTCAATTGCTACATTTACCGATGGGTATGCCGTATCTAAATTTAAAAACATAGATAGAAATGGCATGAATGGTTCAGATGGAGAATTTACTGATACTGATTTCCCTTTATTTAGAATTGCCGATGTTTATTTAATGTATGCAGAAGCAACTTTATATGGAGCTGGAAACCCAGGTTTGGCTGTTCAATATGTGAATAATTTAAGAAATAGAGGCGGTAAAAACTTTGGAAAAGTAACCTCAATTGATGAAGATTTTATTTTAGCTGAAAGAGCCAGAGAATTGTATTGGGAAGGACACAGAAGAACAGATTTAATCAGATTTGGAAAATTTTCTGATGGAGATTATGTATGGCCTTGGAAAGGTGGTGTAAAAGAAGGTATTTCTACTTCAGGTTATTTAGACCTTTTCCCTATTCCTGCAACAGATTTGAATGCAAATCCTAATTTGAAACAAAACACCGGGTATTAATTCTAAACTAAGGAAAAATGAAAATAATATTAAATAAAATACTACTTCTTTTTGTTGCTGCTACATTGTTAGCGTCATGTGACAAGGAAGTACTTACTGAACTTAATCCAAATGCTGAAACTACAGTAAGCTTATCTGCTTCTGATGTTGTGTTGGATAAAGAAGCTGCTGGACAAGAAGTGTTAACCGTTTCTTGGACTGATCCTGACTACGGTTTTGATGCCGCAGCAGCCTATAAAGTAGTTTTCACAGCAGGTGAAAAAAGTGAATCCATTGCTGCCGGAACCAATTTATCTAAAGTTTTTGAAACTGTTCAATTGAATAAAGTTTTACTTAAACTAGGTTTAAAAGGAGGAATTCCAACTGAGGTTTCCGTTCAAATACAGGTAGTCTTAAGCGCTTATCATAATTTAAGTTCAAACAGCACTTCATTTACAGCAACTGCTTATGTAGACAAATTGGATTTATCATCTACTTGGAGTTTGATAGGGTCTGCAATTACTGGCGATGATGCTGGATGGGGAATGGATCTACCATTATACACCACAAACATTCCAGATGTATTTGTTGCTTATGTAACTTTATTAGATGGTAAATACAAAATTAGAAAAGATAAAAGTTGGGATGAGAGTTATGGAATTGATGGCGCTGATATTGTAATTACTGCTGGTTCTTACAAAATAACGTTTAATTTCAATACCAAAGCTATTTCATCAGAAGAATTTTCATGGGGTATTGTGGGTGATGCCACACCAATTGGTTGGCCAGGTGATACTACACCACCAGATGCAAAATTCACTTATGACCAATATTCTGATACTTGGAAAGTTATTATAGCTCTTAAAGATGGTAATATTAAATTCCGTCAAAATAATGATTGGGCATTAAATTATGGCTATTCCGGTGTTGAAGGAATTTTAGGTGGTGATGATATTCCGGTTACTGCAGGTAATTATATCGTAACACTTGATCTAAATAAATTGGAATACACATTAGAAAAAATCGACCATATTTGGGGAGTAGTAGGCGATGCCACTCCTATTGGTTGGCCAGGTGACACAACACCTCCAGATGCAAAATTAACAATTGATTTTAGCGCATCTGATGATGTTTGGGTAATTAGAAATTTCACGCTTAAGGATGGAAATATTAAATTCCGTGCAGATGATGATTGGGGAGTAAATTATGGTTACTCTGGAGTTGAAGGAATCTTAGGTGGTGATGATATTCCGGTTACTGCAGGAACCTATGATATTTTTCTGAATTTAAGTGAGCTTACTTATGAGTTAATAGAACTTTAACAGAATGCTTATTTTATAAATAATTTAAAAAATCTGTATAGAATATTCTATGCAGATTTTTTCTTTTTTTAAACAATTTCTGAAAAGAAATTATTAAATTAAACATCATGAAAAAAATATTACTTTTTCTCCTTTTAACTTGTACAAGTTTTGTATTCTCACAAGTGAGCACAAGCCCTGTGATACCTACTCCAACAAGTGAAATTACCATTACTTTTAATGCTGTTGACACCCCTTTGGCAGGATATGCTGGAGACGTTTACGCGCATACTGGCGTAACAGTAAATGGTGATAGATGGTCAAATACAATCGCTACTTGGACTACAAACTTAGCTAAAGTAAAACTTACTCGAGACGGTTCAAATCTTAATTTATATACATTGCTAATTACACCAGATATTTTTACATTTTATGGTGTAGCAACAAATGATACTGTTACTGAACTTAGTTTCGTTTTTAGGTCATCTGACGGATCACTGCAAACAAGTCCTGATATTTTTGTTCCTATTTATGCAGCAGGATTAAATATTACATTTACCAATCCTGCAAACAACAGCGCTTTCAACCTAAACAGCAGCATCACTATTTCAGCGGAAGCTTCCGTAGCTTCCAATTTAGAACTTTTTGTGAATGGCGTTTCAAAAAAAACAGCGACCAATGCCACTACAATTTCAACTTCTTATATTTTAAGTACAACCGGAAATCAAACCCTTAAAGCGGTTGCGACAAATGGTACTGAAGTAAAAGAAACCACGATAAACATCTTCGTAAAAACACCAACTGTAGCCGCAACAAAACCGCTTGGTTTAAAATATGGCATCAATAAAAATCCTGACAACTCAGTGACATTTTTATTAAAAGCTCCGCTAAAAAATGATGTACTCGTTTTGGGAGATTTTAACAACTGGACATTAGATTCTCAATATCAGATGAAAAAAGATGGAGAAGATTTTTGGCTTACAATCTCTGGGCTAGACATCAACACAGAATACGCCTATCAGTATTTAATTGATTATACTATTAAAGTGGCCGACCCATATTCAGAAAAAATATTGGATCCTTGGTCAGACCAATATATAAAAGCCGGAAATTATCCTAACTTAAAAGCCTATCCAACAGATTTAACAACGGGTTACGTTTCAACCTTTTTAATTAACGAACCTGCATACACCTGGAATATAACGGACTTTACAAAACCTGTTAAAAACAATCTGATTATTTACGAATTGCATATTAGAGACTTTACGGAATCAGATTCATTTACGGAAGCCATTACACATTTAGATTATCTAAAATCTCTTGGTATTAACGCCATTGAATTAATGCCCGTTAACGAATTTGAAGGTGCCGAAAGTTGGGGTTACAATCCGGCATTATATATGGCGCTTGACAAATCTTACGGAACAAAAAACGATTTTAAAAAATTTGTGGATGCCTGCCACCAACGCGGAATTGCGGTATTAACTGATGTTGTTTTCAACCATTCTTACGGACAATCTCCCCTACTGCAAATGTATTTCGACAATGCCAATAACAAACCTGCCGCAGACAATCCTTGGTACAACCAACAAAGTAATTTGGTTGACAATACCAGCGCGCATTGGGGTTACGATTTTAACCACGAATCAGCTTACACAAAAGCCTTTTTTAAAGACGTGCTGAGTTATTGGATGAATGAATATAAAATAGACGGATTTCGATTTGATTTTACCAAAGGATTTTCAAATACAATTTATACTGGTGCAGACAATTGGGCAAGTGCTTACGATGCATCAAGGATTACAATCCTAAAAAGTTATGCTGACCATGTATGGAATAACAATCCAACAAACAAACCCTATGTGATTTTTGAACACCTATCAGAAAATTCCGAAGAAACAGTTTTGGCAAATTATGGCATTATGCTTTGGGGGAATATGAATCACAATTACAATCAAAACACTTTGGGGTTTCCCACTGATGCCAATATCAATTGGATTTCTTATAAAGAAAGAGGCTGGGACCAGCCAAATGTTGTGGGCTATATGGAAAGTCATGATGAAGAACGATTAATGTATAAAAATTTACAATATGGAAACAGCAATGCCACCTACAATGTTAAAGATTTAAACACCGCTTTACCCAGACAAGAACTTGCAGGAATGTTCTTTTTCACCATTCCAGGGCCAAAAATGATTTGGCAATTTGGGGAACTTGGTTATGATTTTTCCATTAATACTTGTGAGAACGGAACCGTGAGCAACGATTGCAGGTTGTCAAGAAAACCAATTCATTGGGACTATTTTGACAATACCAACCGAAAACAAATTTACAATACCTGGGCTACACTGATTGCATTCAAAAAACAGCAACCCGTTTTTAGCAGCACCGATTTTACTTTAAATGTGGGAGCATTAACAAAATCCATACTTTTAAAACACGCCAGTATGGATGTTGCCCTGGCAGGAAATTTTGATATTACTTCAAAAACAATGACGGTCCAGTTTTCAAAAATAGGAACCTGGTATGAATATTTTACGGGTGAAGAAAAAAATATCACCAATACTTCAACGGCAATCACATTGAACCCCGGCGAATACAAACTATATTCCACGGTTAAATTATTGGATCCTAGAGGCGGAACCGCTTTAGATGACAGTGATGGCGACAATGTTGCGGACACCATAGATTTATGCCCTAATACACCAGCCAACACCAATGTAAATAGTACAGGCTGCCCTGTATTCTCCTTACCTTCCAATAACTTCACGGTGGAAGTAATCAGTGAAACCTGTCCGGGTAAAAACAATGGACAGATTAAAATTACTGCACAATCTTCTTTAAATTATACTACAACAATCAATGGTGTAAATTATAATTTCACAAATACAACTACTGCAATTAACCTGCCTCCCAATTCTTATAATTTCTGTATAGATGTTGC